>Ga0257107_1000383_pt1 | contig 16834 bp, 16 predicted proteins | sample LP_taG_2_FD_190178 | JGI IMG/M metagenome (GOLD analysis project Ga0257107, IMG submission 190178) | Marine microbial communities from Northeast Subartic Pacific Ocean, Canada - LP_J_2011_P26_500m | ecosystem: Environmental > Aquatic > Marine > Oceanic | place: Canada: Northeast Subartic Pacific...
TTAGATTAAATATTGTTTGTATGGGCTGCCTGCGCATCTACCTTGCAAACTTAATGATGGCCGCAGCGCTGCTGGCTTATCAATTTAACTGAATATTTTCCGCATTTTAACCGGACATTCTCTTGCACCGGAGGAGTAACTTCTAATCCTGCCGCAATGGGAGCACACGCTTTAGTCCAACGTGATGTTTCCTTCAGCGATCTCATTTTTGGACTTGGTGCAGAATTTTTGGCCGGCTACGGATTCCACCTTTGGGTAGAGTTTTTAAAGCGAATTTGACTTCCTGCCCAGAATATGCCACAATGTATGCAGAAGTAATTAATACTTACCTTATAATGTTAATTCAAGAAAAACTTTTGCGGACATTTCCGCGATATGTTTCCAGGCATTTCCTGAAAAAAAGACAATTCCCCGCAGTTTAGCTTTCCATCATATTTTATTAAAGAATTTGTTTTCTCATTGCCTTTTTGAAAGACTTTTAGCGGGTTCATCATATTTCTCTCCATTCAACATATCATCAGCATGTCTTCTTATTCTACCTCTTCAGTAAACACTCAAAATTATAAACCGCTCAGCCTGCAAGAGCTTGAACAGCGGGACCGTTTTGTACATCGCCACATTGGTCCATCGGAGAACGATATTTCAGAAATGTTGAAAAGCCTCGGTATGAACTCACTGGATGAGCTGATTAACAGTGCAGTTCCGGATTCAATCCGTATGCCTGGTGAACTTGACCTGCCCGGAGGTCGCTCAGAGACTGAAGTGCTCAATGAACTTCGCAGCATGGCAAACAGGAATCAGGTTGCAAAATCAATGATCGGCATGGGCTATCACAGTACAATCCTGCCCGGAGTTATACAGCGTAACCTGCTGGAAAATCCGGGATGGTACACGGCCTATACTCCATATCAGCCTGAAGTTTCTCAAGGTCGCCTGGAAGCCCTGCTGAATTTTCAGCAAATGATTATTGATCTCAGCGGAATGGATGTCGCGAATGCATCTCTTCTGGATGAAGCTACAGCGGCGGCAGAAGCCATGACCTTCTGCAAGCGTGTTTCCCGCAGTAAAAGTATACGCTTTTTTGTAGCAAATGACTGTCATCCGCAAACAATAGATGTGCTGAAAACCAGGGCAGAACCGATGGGGTTTGAGTTGATCTGGGGTAATATGCGTGAACAGTTGGAAAATCCGGAAGCTGATTTATTTGGTGCCCTAATTCAATATCCCGGAACTTATGGTGACATTCATGATATTGAAAAACTGATCGAAAAATGGCACAAATTGGGAGCCATGGTAACCGTTGCATCGGATCCGATGAGTCTTGTTTTGCTTAAGCCGCCCGGAGAATTAGGAGCAGATGTGGTCATAGGCAGTTCACAAAGATTTGGCGTTCCAATGGGATTTGGCGGGCCGCATGCGGCTTTCTTTGCAGCCCGGGATAAAAACATGCGCAGCATTCCCGGACGACTTATAGGGGCCTCCAAAGACCGCAGGGGAAAAACAGCTTTGCGCATGGCTTTGCAAACGAGGGAACAGCACATTCGCCGTGAAAAAGCGACCAGCAACATTTGCACAGCGCAAGTTTTATTGGGTGTAATTGCCGGCTGCTATGCCGTATATCATGGTCCGGACGGCTTGAAAATAATTGCCCAGCGCATACACAGGCTGACCAATATTCTCAAGGCAGGCTTGAAGCAGCTGGGATTTTCTGCCGACAATATTTATTATTTTGATACCCTCACTTTTTCGCTTGAAAAAAAGTGCAACAGCATTTACGAACGTGCCCTGGAGGAAGGGATAAATCTACGTAAAACGGATTCCGAACAATTGGGAATTAGTTTGGATGAAGAAACTACAAAAGAAGATATAGTCACACTTTGGCGGGTTTTTGCTGGTGATAAGAAACTGCCCTCTATTGACGAACTGGATTCGCATTTTATGGATCTCAGCAACGATTCCGGAATCCCAAAAAACCTGCGTCGTACCTCAGAAATTTTAACACATCCTGTTTTTCATCAATACCATTCTGAAACTGCGATGTTACGTTATCTGCGTTATTTACAGGATAAAGATATTGCCCTTGATCGAGCTATGATCCCGCTGGGTTCCTGCACAATGAAGCTCAATGCAACTTCAGAAATGATACCTATCAGCTGGCCTGAATTTGCGAATATTCACCCCTTTGCACCACCGCAGCAGACAGAAGGTTACCGGGATTTGATCGGTGAACTGGAAAAAGCTCTCATACAAATTACCGGATTTGATGCAGTTTCAATGCAGCCGAATTCCGGTGCGCAAGGTGAATATGCCGGTTTGCTGGCCATCCGCTCCTATCACAAATCACGAGGTGAAGAACAGCGTAATGTCTGCCTGATTCCCAGCTCTGCGCATGGTACAAATCCAGCGAGTGCAACACTGGCAAGCATGAAAATCAATATTGTAAAATGTGATCAGGATGGAAATATAGATCTGGAAAATTTGCGGATACTGGCAGAAAAATACGCAGAAAATCTTGCTGCCCTGATGATTACCTATCCCTCAACGCATGGTGTATTTGAAGACAGCCTGATACAGATCTGTGACATAATTCATGAAAATGGGGGCCAGGTTTATATGGATGGCGCAAACCTGAATGCTTTGATGGGAATTGCCCAACCCGGTAAATTGGGACCAGACGTTCTGCATATAAATTTGCACAAAACATTCTGTATTCCACACGGCGGAGGCGGTCCGGGGATGGGTCCGATTGGTTTGAAAGAGCATCTTGCTAAGTTTGCGCCGAATCACAGTGTTGTTCCGATAGAAGGCCTCCCCCTGGAAAACACGGCAGTTTCAGCTGCACCCTGGGGTAGTCCCGGCATACTGCCAATTTCCCTGGTTTTTATACAGCTTATGGGTGGAAGTGGTTTGAAAAAATCTTCACAGGTAGCAATTCTAAGTGCGAATTATTTGGCACAACGCTTAAAAGAACACTATCCGATTGTTTATACAGGAAAAAATGGGTTAATTGCACACGAGTGCATTATCGACGTTCGGCCTTTGAAAGAGGTTTCCGGAATTACTGAAGAAGACATTGCCAAACGTTTGATAGACTATGGTTTCCATGCACCAACCATGTCCTGGCCGGTTCCTGGAACATTGATGATTGAACCCACTGAAAGCGAGCCCAAAGCAGAAATCGATCGTTTTTGTGAAGCCATGATTTCGATCAGCAAAGAAACACAACGGGTTGAATCCGGAGAGTGGGACAAAATTGATAATCCTCTTAAAAATTCACCGCATCCATCCGAAGATCTCACCGATCCTGAATGGTCTCATTCCTATTCTCAAGAAGTTGCTGTTTATCCACTGGCTTCTCTTCGCCGTCACAAATATTGGCCGCCTGTTGCACGTGTGGACAATGTACATGGTGATCGAAATGTGGTTTGTTACTGCCCGCCCCTGGAAAGTTATGAGGAAGGAGAGTGAACAAAACCGAAGCCTTCGGAATAGTTCACAATCTCCCCTTTGAGGAGTACAGGCAACTACCCGGCCTTAATCAATCCACTCTCAAGCAGTGGCTTTCAACTGCTTCAAAACAAAATGACACATATAAAAATCTACAGGCAATGCAATTTGGGAGTGCAGGACATTGCCTGCTGCTGGAAGAGGAAAAGTTTGAAGAGCTTTATGTCCGTGCTCCAAATGGATTGCGTCAGCGAGGAAAACTTGGGAAAGAACGCTGGGCAGAATTTTCTGAACAACACAGTAGAAAAACAGTGCTCAAGGCAAATGAGTGGGAGCGCTTACAAAACATCCGCAGGGTCTTTCAAATTCATCCGCAAATTAAAAAACTTTGGGCTTCAGGTAAAGCTGAAGTTTCATTGTTTTGGCAGGATCCGGAATTTTGTCTGGACTGCAAAGCACGGCTGGATTGGTTTGATCCTGATTCCGGAATAATTGTAGATCTTAAATTTACAAATAATGTTGGCAAAGCAGGTGTACAGAAACCAATTCAGGATTATTATGCAGTTCAGGCTGCCTGGTACAGTCGCGGAGTGTATCAATTGACCAAAAAAACTGCAGACTTTTTGTTCGTATTCATCGAAAAATATGCACCACACTCCATCCGTGTGGTTGCTGTATCTGCAGGAGATTTAAAACATGGACTGCAAAAAATAGAGAGTGCAGTAAAAAATATTTCAAACGCAAATAAATAATGGACAATCTACGGCCACTTGAGTCGGTCACAGTTTTATTTATACACGAGGAGCAGATTTTTGCGGTTCAGCGACAATCATATCTGCTTGCCTTTCCGGGATATCATGCTTTTCCTGGTGGTAAAATTGATAAAGATGAATCTTCAGTTGCGTTTGAAACAGAATTTCTCTGTGAACACGATGCACGGCGTATGCGGGCCCTGCAGCGGGAAATTATAGAAGAACTGGGCTATGATCTTGAGGCTGGAATTTTGAACGGTGAGGTGTTGTCAGTTAGTGAACTTGCGGAGGCCCTGGCTCCACCGTTTGCCCCCGTTCGTTTCAGGACATGGTTTTATCGGGTTGATTTGCGGGAAAGAATCAGTTTTAAAGTTGATTCAGGAGAATTTGCAGACAGTTTTTGGAGTTCTGCAAAGGATTTGCTGGAAACTTTTCGTACTGGAAAGATCTTGATGGTTCCGCCAACACGTTGGGTTTTAGAAGGATTGGTGAAAAACCCGGAGGCTACAGAATTTGGTGATTTGTCACAGGATTTTGCTGAAAAAGACAGAGTACCCTGTCTGGAAATGCTGGATGGAATTCCGATACTGGCAGTCAGATCTGCGACACTTCCGCCAGCTACCAGGACCAATGCTTTACTGCTGGGAGATGCAGATGCCGCAAAATTGCTGGTGGATCCCTCACCAAATTCAGAAGAAGAATACGGGTGTTTACTTAACACAATCGAGGACAAAATGCTGGATGCAGTTTTTCTCACGCATCATCATCCGGATCATCACCAATTTTCAAATAAACTCGCCCGTCATCTGCGTATTCCCATCATTCTCAGTCAAGACACTCAGCAGAGATTAACTCTCAAATATGGAGAAGACTATTTCAAGAATGTTGAGTTGCGATTTGCTACAGAAAACGAAGAAGTAACATGCTGGCATGGTTCATCTGTCCGGGTTTATGAAATACCCGGACATGATGCCGGACATTTGGGTTTGGCTCCGGACTCACTCGCCTGGTTTCTCGTGGGAGACCTGATTCAGGGTATCGGCACAGTTGTCATTCCCTCACCTGAAGGGAATATGGCAACCTATTTTTCTACTCTCGAAAAAGTAATTGCGCTCAATCCGGAAGTAATTATTCCCTCTCACGGAATTCCGATGCGAAGTACTCACCGTCTGATTGAGACGCTCAAACATCGTCGCGAACGTGAATCACAAATACTAAAATTATCTAAATCCGGAAATTCCAAAGAGGAAATTCTGGAGCAGCTTTACGAAGGACTAGACCCACGGCTTCAACCGTTGGCGATGCAAAATATTGAGTCACATTTGGAAAAGCTGAACAAAGAAGAATAAATAACATAATGAAATCAAATAAAAAAGCCATTCTCCGTATGCTGGAAAAGCAAGGAGATTCATTGTCCGTAAAACAAATCCGCGGTTCACTAGGACTGGAAAAAGCAGCGACCGCAAAACTGAAAGCAGAATTACTGAAACTGATAAAAGCCGGAAAAATTGCCAAGCATGGCACCCGTTACCAAAAATCTCAGGAAATAACCGAAAGAACTGGTTCAAAAGCAAAAACTAAAGGAAATATAGAAAAAATTAAAACTGAATCAGTCTGGAAAAAGACACCTGAAAGGCGGCCAAGAAGGAGTTCAGGAAAAACAGAAACAGGCTATTTCACTCGCAATCCAAAGGGTTTCGGTTTTGTTGCAATTGGAGGAGGACGCCCTGACGTGTTTATCGGTGAGCACGAGCAGGGCTTTGCCATGGAGGGTGACCTGGTTGAAATTGAGGTCTTCCGTAAACGAGGTTTTCGCAGCAAACAAAAGGGTGAAATTATCAAAGTTCTTGAGCGTGCATCAAGAGAAATACTGGCACGTTTAAAAAGAACGAAGCGTGAAACCGTTGCAGTACCGGTACACCGTAATTCAGGGTTGCCGTTTCTCCGTATTGCTCCGAAAGATGATCTTCCGGAACTGGAATCCGGAACGTTGGTTGAAGTTGAATTACTGGAAGAAAAAAAACAAACTAAAAAAACATTTCCTGCTCCATGCGGGCGTGTCTTGCGTGCACTGGAAAATACGAGCGACCACGAACTGGGTTTTCAGCTGATTCTCAATGAAAACCTGATTCGAACTGAATATCCTGCAGAAGCTCTGGCACATGTAAATAATTTTTCACAGCAGGTTCGTTTTGATGCATCTTCCGGACGCAGGGATTTACGAGATTTGGATTTTGTGACAATTGATGGAAAATCCGCCCGTGATTTTGACGATGCAGTCTGCGTGATTCCTGACAAAGACTCTTCCGGAGGATTTCGTCTTTTTGTGGCAATTGCAGATGTGGCGCATTACGTTCAACCGGAAGATCCTGTGGACCAGGAAGCACTTCTGCGGGGAACAAGTGTCTATTTCCCAACGCATGCGGTTCCAATGCTTCCGGAAGGACTTTCCAACAATTTGTGCAGCTTGCGACCGCAAGTTAACCGGCTGACACTTACTTGTGAAATGCGGATTACTGCCGAAGGAGAAGTAGTCGGTTATTCGCTTTCAGAAAGCGTCATCCGTAGCCGTGCCCGTCTGATTTATGAGGACGTGGCCGACTTACTTGAAGGAAGAACTTCTTCCATTCGCGATCCGGAACTGCAGACGAACATCCGGAAAATGCACAAGCTGGCAATGATTCTTGAACGCAAACGGATTCAGCGTGGAGCCGTTCAGTTTAGTTTTGCTGAAGAAGTCTTTGAATTTGATGCAGATCAGCAAATGACCGGAGTAGGACGAAAATATCAATCGAGTGCAATGAAGCTGATTGAACAATTTATGCTGGAAGCAAACGAAACGGTGGCCCGTCACTGTGTGAAAAACAAGATGCCGGCTCTTTACCGGGTCCACGAACGTCCGGACATGCGGAAATTGCAAAAACTGAAGCAAACTTTTTTTCGCTTTGGTGTAAGGACATCACCAGAAAAATTGTCAGATCCACAGTTGTTCAATACAGTCATTGAGCAAATTCAGGAACTGCCGAATTTCGATCAACTGCAGGTTCTTTTGCTGCGTACGATGGCTTTGGCCGTCTATCAGACAATCAACAAAGGCCATTTTGGACTTGCTGCAGAGTATTATGCGCACTTCACGTCGCCAATACGCAGATACCCGGACTTGGTGGTGCACCGTGCTATCAAGGATATGCTGCACCAGGATCAAGGTTTAAGTACTAAAAAAAGAACACTTCCACAGGTAAACAGTGAAATGGCAGAACAGTGCTCGCAGCAGGAACGGCGGTCAGAAAAAGCTGAGCGCCAGAGTATTGATTTAATGAAAGTGGATTTTCTTGCACCTCATACCGGACAAACTTTTCAGGCTGTGGTGATTTCTGTTGACAGCCAGGGTTTTCGGGTGAACCTTGAACCGCATGGTCTCGAATGGTTTTTGCCGCTTGATTCAATGCATGACGATTCTTATATTTTTGACGAAGAACGACTCAGTTTACAGGGACGTCGCAAAAACCGTACTCTACAGGCAGGACAGCGTCTGGAAATAAGACTGCTGCGAGCAGATCCAATTCACCGTATCCTGGAGTTTGAAGTGGAACGCTGGCTAAGCAGAACTACTAAACAATAAACACATTAAAATTATTAAATAATGGAAAACGCAATCTTAAATAATAGTATCCGCAATATAGCTATCATTGCCCATGTTGACCATGGAAAAACCACCCTCGTTGATCAATTGTTCCGCCAAAGCGGTCTCTTTCGTGATAATCAGTCTGTGGACGAGCGGATTATGGACAGTATGGATTTGGAACGTGAAAGGGGAATTACCATTGCTGCAAAAAACTGCTCAGTGACCTGGAATGAAACTAAAATCAATATCCTTGATACTCCGGGACACGCGGATTTTGGTGGAGAGGTGGAGCGGGCCTTGATGATGGTTGATGGTGTAATTCTGCTTGTTGATGCCTCAGAAGGTCCATTGCCCCAAACCCGGTTTGTGTTGAAAAAAGCTCTTGAAGGTCAGAAAAAAGTGTTGGTGGTGGTCAATAAAATTGATCGTCAGGATGCACGTGCAGCAGAAGTTCTGGATGAAATATATGATTTGTTCATAGATCTTGATGCAAACGAGGAACAATTGGAATTCCCTGTCTTGTATGCAATCGGCAAGGATGGAATTGCCAAATATGAATTGGAAGATCAGTCTGCTGATCTGCATCCGTTATTTGACACAATTATTGAGAAACTGCCTGCTCCAAAACATATTCTGGAGGAACCTTTTCAGATGCTGGTTGCAGATCTGGATTACTCTGATTATCTGGGACAATTGGCAATAGGTCGTGTTGCAAATGGTACTGTAGCCAAAAACGAACAGTTGGTCTGTATTGGTGAAGGAGACAAGGAAAATCCCTTGCGTGCCAGCAAAGTACAGGTTTATGAAGGATTTACCATGCAGGAAGTGGAGAAGATTGAGCCGGGAGAAATAATGATCCTGGCAGGCATCGAAAATGTCCGGATTGGCGACACCATCTGCATCAAAGAACAGCCCAAAGCATTGAAACGGATTACTGTTGATGAGCCTACTATCTCCATGTTTTTCTACACCAACACCTCGCCTTTTGCGGGGCAGGAAGGAAAACTGGTTCAGTCAAACAAAATTAAAGAACGGCTTCACAAAGAAACCTTCTCTAATGTTTCGCTGCAGTTTGAAGAAACAAAAGATGCAGAACGCTTTCTGGTCAAAGGCCGGGGTGAACTGCAAATGGCTATTCTCATTGAAACCATGAGGCGGGAAGGATTCGAACTTGCTGTCGGACGTCCTGAAGTGATTTACAAGGAAGAAAACGGAGAACGTCTGGAGCCGATCGAACATGTTTATGTTGATTGCGAAGAAGGGTTTCTGGGTGTTGTTTCAGAAAAATTATCACAGCGAAAAGGTAGAATGATCAACCTTGTCAATCACGGATCAGGCAGGATACAAGTCCAGTTCAACATACCATCACGTGGATTAATCGGTTACCGCAACGAGTTTTTGACAGATACCCGGGGCACCGGAATTTTGAACTCTTATCTTTCCGGATATGAGCCGTATCGCGGCGATTTCCCGATCCGCTTTACTGGATCAATTGTGGCCGATCGCCAAGGTAAAGGTGTACCGTATGCACTTTTCAATCTGGAACCCAGAGGTATTTTATTCATAATCGCAGGAGAACGCGTCTATGAGGGCATGATAATTGGTGAGCATAATCGTGACTCGGATCTCAACGTAAATCCCTGTAAAGAAAAGAAACTCACCAATCACCGCGCTTCAGGAAAAGACGAAAATGTTGTATTGACTCCAATTATACCGATGACTTTGGAGCGGGCGATTGAATTCATACGTGAGGGTGAGATTGTGGAAGTTACACCGGCAAATATCCGTTTGCGTAAGGTGCTGCTTTCTGCAACAGGCCGGCATACTGCACGACCGCCAAAACTCTGATTCCTGCCAGCTTCAGAAATTAATCGGGAAAGAATTGAAACTATGATCCGCAGCACAGCCTTTAAGGGAGGATTGAAATCAAGCTTCCCAATTGTGGCAGGCTATCTTCCTGTGGGGTTTGCTTTTGGTGTGGCTGCAGAAGGTGCTCAGGCAGGTACTCTTGCGGCTGTTTTTACTTCACTCTTCATTTATGCGGGAGCCAGCCAGTTTGCGCTGATTGGGTTGCTCAAAGATGGTGTTCCAATTCTGTCTGCGGCATTGATTACTCTTGGTCTGAATCTCAGACATTTACTCTATGGGCCTGGCTTATCCCGGGATACTGAAGAGTTTTCCTTGAGAGAACGGCTTGTAGCGGCTTTTGGTCTGACGGATGAGGTATTCGCAGTTGCATTTTCCAGAATCGGGATCATACCCCATGAATCACGGTTCTGGTGGCTTATGGGTTTGGAATTTGGAGCCTACTTAAGCTGGTTTGGCGGTACCATAGCAGGGAGCATCAGCGGAGATTTGTTGCTCAGTCACTATTCTTTATTAAGGCCTGCTCTTTCATTCGCACTACCTGCTCTTTTTTTAAGTTTGCTGCTTTCCATGCTCAACAGTAGTACGCGCCTTGCAGTAATTACTTCTCTGATCCTGGCTGCAGCTTTCCATTGGAGCGGGCACTCAGAAACAGGTATCATTGCCGCAGCGTTTATTGGTCCAGGCATTGGAATTATCTGCAGGAAAAACCAATGAAGACAGATTTTATTATAGCTGTTCTGCTGATTGCAGTTGGAACTTATCTCATTCGCGCAGTTCCGTTTGTACTTAGTTCAAAAAAGGAAACAGGAAAGAAAAGTTGGCATCAAATCAATCTCTTTTTTCAACTGATGGGACCCTCGATGATTGCCGCATTGCTGGTAGTTTCTGTTGCATCTCCACTAAAAACACAAGATACTTCGCAGTTGATTAATGTTGCAATGGGCTTTTCAGGAGTAGGAGTGAGTCACTGGCTGTGGAATAATTCCGGAATCAGTGTACTTGCAGGAGTTACTAGTTTTACTACTGCACTGTTGTTTTTATAGCCACTGAAATTTCTGGAATTTTGGGTGTTAGCAAAAAAGCTTATTCTTCCGTTTCCGGTAAATCAAAACTCAAACGTCCCAATTTTCCTGCCCTGAAATCCCGCAGTACCAGACTTTCTGCCCGCGGGTGATCGATTGCTCCGCCGCCTTTAAGGCAACCTCTTTTTTCTGCTATTTTCTCTAACAAATCTGCAGGAAGCAATTCCAGATTTTCCTCAGTCAACTGATAATTCTGCAGTAGCTGTTCCGGAGCCTTGAGCATTAAAATACCAAGTAAATAATCACTCAACAGGGAAGTTCCAACTATTGAGTCTTTGATGGCACCCGTAATTGTCAGCCGCAAACCGGCTTCTCGATTTTCGATTTTTGGCCACAAAATACCCGGAGTATCAAGAAGTTCAACATCTTTGCCCAGTTTGATCCAGTCCTGGTGTTTTGTCACTCCCGGTGTCGGCCCTGTTTCGGCTGCCTTTCGTCTTGAAAGCCTGTTGATCAAGCTGGATTTCCCCACATTCGGAATTCCGGTTATTAATAGTTTCAGTGACGGAGGACGAATGCCACGCTTGCGGAAATTGGACCATTTTTCCTGCATCAATTTGCGTGAAAGCGGTAATATTTCTTGAAGATTTTGTTTGTTTAAAGCATCAACAAAGAGAGACGGAGTGTCCATTTTTTTAAAATATGCTTTCCATTTTCTGGTAGTATCCTCATCTGCCAGATTGGTTTTATTAAAAAGTAATATTCGTTTTTTTTGCTGCAGCAGTTTCTCAAAGTCATGATTTGCCGAAGAAACAGGAATCCTTGCATCACGCATTTCCAGCACCACATCAACACGCTTCAGCTGTTTTGCCAACTCTTTTGTGGCCTTGAGCATATGCCCCGGATACCAGTTTATGTCTGGAGTGTCCCAACCTTTGCCAAGTTGTTCCGGAGCTTCTATTTCTCTGTTTTTTAAGTACATATTATTTTACCAGTAGTAAGTTGCCCTTATGACTTGCTCATTCGGCTCTACCTCAGCTTGCTCTTTTTCTTCGGTTTTCTGTTCCTGCTGGCGTCGTTCACGTGATAGTTTCTCGCCTTGTTCAATTATGTCACGGATAACATCTTCTCCGGAAACTTGACCGTCATTGTCAGTGTAACCCAAATCTTCCACACAGAGTTGATCCTGTACAACTTGCTGCATTTCGTCAAAAAGCGTACCCATGCTCAAATCGAATTTCCAGTCCGGGTTTTCAAAAAATCTTTCTGCACTCAGCATGGCTAAAAATACAACCCGGTATTGGTCTATGCCTTTGTGTTCTGCAACAGCAACACGCAAATCGGACCATTGATCGCCTTCCAGCAAATCCGTTTTAGGTTCCCCGAATGCACCCTCATCCAGATCCACATAAGTATAGATGCCAAAATGGACAACATAAGCTTCAAGCTGCTCAACCAAATGCTGATATACTTCCCGGCCTTTTTTGGTCGGCTGATAAAAATTATCGTCACTGACAGTCAAGGTGCCTCGTTCCTCCATAAATTTCAACAGGGGCTCGAGGCCCTCATCGTCAGTTTCAGCAAGGGCAAGATTCAGGCGACAATGATCGTTTTCCTTCATTTCTTTTTCAACTTGAGAAAGTGCCTCTTTTGCTTCTCTGAGTTCATCTTTTTCAAAGCTTAGCTCCTGATCCTGTTCATCAGAGTGAAAGAAACCTTTTTTCAGTTCTGCAACTTCTTTTTCCAGCAGACTGACTGTTTCAGTCAAATTGTCTTTTTCAACTTCAAGCAGATCGTAGCGCATCAGCTGATCCAGCAGGAGCAGTGCGCCAAATTCTTGCTGCGATTCCATGCTCAATTGACTTAAAGGAGAAGATTTCATAATTTATTCTTAATACAAATTGATCCCAATTTTGTCATTTATTCTAATATGATATTGCTTTCTTAAAAAAAACCTGTTAGAAACTAAGTTATGAGTTAGAATGGTGTCTACTGTATCACATCCAGCAATTATTAGCATCAGGTTCCATGGATGTGCGTCACGAATAAATAATTTAAAATCTGCTCCAATGCAGATTATGAAACAGTTAGTCGAAAAGAGGTAATTGTGCAGGAGAACGACAGTAAGCAGTACCAGATCAATATCAGCGGTAATCGTTTCTCAATTTCCAGTCCGTATGGTGAAGAACACGTCCGTGAGGTGGAGAAGTTTCTGGGCCAGCAGATTCAGGAAGTTTCTGAACAAACAGAAGAATTTGGTCCTTCAAACATAGCTTTGCTGGTTGCCTTGAATTTGGCTGATAAACTGCTGACGCTGCAAAAAAAAGTAACCAAGCTTGACGGCATTGAAGCTGATCTGCAAACATTATATTATCGACTGGACAAAGTATTAGCTGAAAAGAAAACTGATTAAGGAACCCTGACAATAATTAGGTGTTAATCTCAAGCGGGAGTCTTGAGTTTAATGTCGTTAATCTTTTATGAGGCAGAATATAATTTAGTTTTTTAATGGTATTTATTTTTACTGCAGAGATAGTAAGCTTAGTACAGAGCATTGGAGTCTGCGGTGTTCGTGATGTAAAACTCTTGCTACCTGATATTATAAAAAAGGAGTTCGTCCCTGGAAGGGGGTGTGCAGGCCAGCCTTAGAGCAGGAAGCCCGAACCTTTTACCACATTACTCCACCTTGTTTAACGAGGTAACAATTGTCATTTTACACACGGCATCGCGGGCTTCTTTTCAGTTCATTTTTTCATACGGCATATTTTAGAATGCAGCCGTCTCACTTTCCACCGGAACAATTAAAAAATATATGCAGCCGCTGGTTTCGGAGTTTATAGACACACTGCAGAGCAAAAAATATGCTCCAAACAGTATCCAGAGTCACCGCCTGGACCTGCACAGATTTTTACGGTGGCTGGAAATAGACGAGGAGGAAAGCGACAGCCAAAAACTTCTCGTGAAGCTCCGCAAACTAAATCGGCAGGATATTGAAAGCTACCTCTCTTTTCTAAGTGAATCCTATAAGCCAAGAACCTTGGCTCGACACATTTCGTCCCTGAAACTTTTTCTCGATCACCTGGAACTTAGCGGATTGATAAAAACCAGTCCGGCACATCAGATACCTTTTCCTACAGTTTTGCCGGAGGCTCCTGAAATACTGTCACCGGAAGAAGTTGTCGCACTGCTCGAAGTGCCTTCACTTGAGCATTATCTGGGGTTGCGGGACAGGGCAATGCTGGAGCTTCTGTATTCAAGCGGTTTGAAAGTGAAAGAACTGCTTGGACTGGATGTGGAGGATTTGTTTTTGGATTTGGAGTTTTTGAAGGTTCGTTCAAAACGCGAGCGCATGGTACCGATGACCTCAAAAGCTGTAGAGGTACTGCGGACATATCTGGAAAAGGCAAGAGAACAACGTCTGCTGAATCCGGAAGATAAATGTTTATTTCCGAGTCGAAACGGAACACGCATGAGCAGGGTTGGATTTTGGGCAATGATCAAAAAACATGCTCTTCGTGCAGGCATCACCAGTCGCATCAATCCAAGGATTCTGCGTCATTCATTTGCAGTACATCTACTGCAAAACGGTATTGACCTGTCAGATATTAAGGATTTGTTCGGCTACGTCAGTCTTGATGCAACCCTGCAGTACGCACATGTAAACCGGCCCGATTTTTTCGAGGTATATCATGAGCTGCATCCGCGGGGACGAAAACATACAGAGCAATCTTCCATAACATAGTCTCTTTTTTCACTTAAAGCAGATGCTCCAGTCCATAAACGAGTTCGTTCAAATCCATCACTTTTTTGCAGGCCAGGCAGACTCCCGGCATAAAAGAGTCACGGTGGGTAGAATCGTGACGTATGGTCAAGGTTTGGCTTTGGCCGCCAAAAATCACTTCCTGGTGTGCAACCAAGCCGGGAAGCCGGACTGAGTGAACACGGATATTTTCGGCATTGGCCCCTCTTGCTCCGGAGATAATTTCTTTTTCAGCAATCTTTTTTGGAACTGAACTTCGTGATTCAGCAAGTAAATTTGCTGTTTTGATTGCAGTTCCGGAAGGTGCATCCACTTTACCGTCATGATGCAGTTCTATCACTTCAGCATGCGGAAAATATTTGACTGCATCCTGAGAATATTTCATCATCAGCACTGCGCCAATGGCAAAATTCGGAGCTATGATGCCGCCAAGTTTATGTTTTGTGCAAAGCACCTGCAGTTCTGCAATCTCTTCCGGAAGCAGTCCGCTGGTACCAATTACTGGACGTGCACCGGACTCTATGATAGTGACAGTGTTATTCAATGCAGAAGAGGCAGTAGTGAAGTCCACCACAACCTGGGCCTTGGATTGACTGATTGAATCTGAAAGATTATCACCTAAATCCGTTTGAGCAACTAGTTCCAATTCAGGATCTTCACTGACAGCTTTAATGGATTCCTGGCCCATTCGGCCCATGGATCCATTGATTAATACACGGGTGAGACTCATTGCAGGTTTGAGGGTATTGATTTAGCTAAATCTAAAACAGTCTGAACTCTAAAAAGATTTGATTCTCTTTCTGCTGTTTCAGTTTTGCTCTAAAAGTATAGTTTACATGATCAGCGAATTAGCAGAAAAAGACAAGGCACAGAGTGCTGATTTAGCTTCGGGGAGAATTTCAGACTTTTTACGGGACTGTCATTTATGAGTAAATGCAAATTTTATCTTATCCGTTCCAAAAAATCTGAGGAAATGGTGGACGGTTTACAACAGATTGCTTTGGGTTGCGAAAACAGAGCGGATGCACATGGATTTCTTTGGATTGATGCTGAAAGTAATATTCAGCATATTCAGTTGCTGTTCGGAGAAGTAGTTCTCGAATGGTTTCCCGGAAAAGGAGTAAAGTGCAGCCGGACAAACCGTGCTATAGAAGTGCCAGAGGGAATTGGCTTTCATAAAGGCGTACGCATCTTACATCCGCTTGAGGACACGGCCATAATTGAATCAGTTCTGAAAGAAGCCAGAAATGCTGATTATCCTCCGGAATGGTCAGACAAAATTCTGGAAAAGTTTTGATGCTGAGTGGCAGGAAAAACAAGTACAGACCTCGACGTCTTTTCCTGAAGGATTTGCAGCCGGGGAAAGGAGGATCCACTTACGAATTTATTTCAGCCTACGCTGCTCAGAGCAGTTTGCAGGACTCAGAAGCCAAATCCAAAAGTTGCCACAAAAATACCGGCAAAAGCACTGACATCCTTCCAAGTTTTGGTTGCCTGCGCCAGAGTGGTAGTAGTTTCGGTACCGGACTTGAGTTTAACAGTTATTGTATCACTCAGTTTACTTCCTCCCTGATACCAGTCTATTCCATAGTATCCGCCCCAGTCATAGGTCCATTCGTTTCCAATTCCATAATTCAACTGGGTAATGGAATAATCGATGTCATAGGTAACCCCTGAATAAACCCAGTCAGGATAAGAAATTTTGTAACTAGCATATCCGAACGGAATATTAAATGAGTTTCCGATATAGTATCTGCCGGTTACTTCTGCAGTACTGAAATTAATATTTTGGTCTTTCGTTGAATAGCCCGTTGGTGAGTTATAGTCCATATAGGAATAACTGTATTTACCGGAACCGTAAGTCAATCCAAAAGTCCAGTCTTCACCGGGAAACTCCAGCACAAACGGAGTTGATGTTGCGTACATGATATGAGTTCCTGTTTTCATTCCTAATCTTAACGTCATGTCTTTTCTGTTGGAAGTAGAGTCGGCGGCAAAAACAAGGCCACCGCAAAAGAAAATTGACAAAACCAGCAAACTTAATATCTTTTTCATAAGTATCATCAGGGTAAAGACTTGTTAAATACAAACAGCTCACAAAAATTATCGAAAAGGGCTCATGCTGATCCGGTGCTATCTGTCCTTGTACAACACTCATCATCCTGCCGAAAAACTTGGGTTGCCGGACAAATCCCCTGAACCTTATGCAATCATTAAACCAATAATTTATCATGAAAAATATGAAAAAAACAGAAATTTTTCTCTTGTCAGAATAAAAGAACTGGAGTATATGTCATAAAGTTAAATTGAGATTATAATTTCTTATATTAACAGACGTGGGAAATTTTTACTGGGAAGG
>Ga0257107_1000390_pt1 | contig 16632 bp, 22 predicted proteins | sample LP_taG_2_FD_190178 | JGI IMG/M metagenome (GOLD analysis project Ga0257107, IMG submission 190178) | Marine microbial communities from Northeast Subartic Pacific Ocean, Canada - LP_J_2011_P26_500m | ecosystem: Environmental > Aquatic > Marine > Oceanic | place: Canada: Northeast Subartic Pacific...
CCATCAATAAGAACACAATCTGCTGTGTTGTCTTTAATAACACCTGTTATACCTTCTTTGCTTCTCATTAAACTATAATATTTTTTAATACCATCCCAAATTACATAAGGCTTAGTAACTCCAGCATCTTTACGCCAAAAATAACTTCCATTAACTAAGGATATAACATCAGCACCAATCTCTTTATCTGCATTAAGATAGGTAACAAATTCTTCCCATTTAGGAACAAATTTAATTATTTTAAAATCACCAGAAATCGTACCTTCCATATCAAGTAATTGTTCTTTAAATTTAGATGGAGTTAATTTATTTGGTATGAATAATCCAATTGCTTGGAAGAATTCTAAAAAGTCTGTATTAGTTTTAATACCAAACATTTTTAATACTTCAGCTTTTTTATCCCCACCTGAGCCAGTGCCTTTAATAAGAAGTGAACCTTTACCTGATGGACCTACTAAACTGGGATAATCTGCTGGCTTAATATTTTTAAATATAGCAGTTTGAACTTTAATCTTCCCATCGGGAATACCTTTTTTAGAAAGCGAGGCAGTAGTATCAAATATTAAAGGTGATGAATGCAGTTTTATTGTTTTGGTATATAATTTATCAATATCTTTTAATTGCTCAGCAGAATAAGGTATATGTTTAATATCATTCTTACTTGTATATTGAATTGAATAGGCCTCTTCTAGCTCTTCTAGATTTCCTATCTCTTTACCGAGATTATAATCTTTTACTTCATATCTTGTTTGGCGATTTAATATCTTTGCAAACTCTCTAGGATTTAAACCAAAATGGTCAGCAGCAATTCCTTGAATCCTGGCTTTAGTTAAACCTCTTGATATAACATCAGGGTCTTTTCTCAAATGTTTTATCATAAGCAAGGCAGCTTTATACTTATCTTTATTTCGAATTCTATTAATGGTATGCCTTACTTTCGTGGGAAGCAAGTTATAAAATTTGAGAGCTTGTGCCTCGTTTGTGTGGACCCTAAATGACTGCATTAATAACCTTATATAAATTGAGATATAAAGCTATTTATATAATTATAAATTCTTGATGATTTTATTAAGGTTTTTGATTTTGCTATATTTTTTTAGCTTTTGAAGCTTAGGAACTATCCCATCTTGGATATTTTCCATTTTAATATACCCATAATATTCAAGAATAATAATCATAGCCATTACATCTGCTAATTCTTGTTCTAATTCACTTACGTGCTCTTCATCATACGGGCCAAATCTAATTAATTTAGAGGTGGCTTGTATAACTTCAGCGCATTCTTCTGACAAAATAGTCAGAGTTTCTTTCACATTCATTACTTTTTACCTAGCACATAGTCCTGTTTTTCCATTGCGTCGTCTAATATGCTTTTTAATATATCTCCCAATGCTTGATTAAAAAGGTTTTCACCATGAGGGTCATCCATTGGATAGTCTACAATTTCATAATCAAAGTTTATGGACTCAGTTTTATCATTAAGTTTAATATTAGTATATCTAAAAATGACATTATGATATTCACCACCCTCTAACCGCACATACCAATGGTCATCATCTCTACCATGTTGGTCTACAAATGACCATTTTTGAAATGGTATGTTATCTTTTAGTAAAGTTGACTTCATAATAAGAACCTTCGTAATCAAATTCAATTGTTGAATGACTATACACATTGCGTACAGTTCTTTGTTGTCTGGTTTCCTGTTTACAAACCATAGCTGTGGTAGTACTATTCTTTTTGGCTTCTTCTGAACCAATAGCTGCACCTATAATAGCTCCTGGTAGTTTACCATGTTCATCATCTATAGCATCACCAACAACTGCACCAAAGATTGCTCCCCAAAATGCACTATTAATAAGGTCATCTGGATTTGCTACTTGCTGTTGTTCACATACTTCAATTGTATATGGTTCTACATAGACAACTTCTTTGTAATGGTCTGTCACTACTGCACCGCTACCAGCTGCCATAACATGTGTTCCCATCATTAATAGGAATCCGGTCATAAACCATCCTAAACGTTTAATTTTTTCTTTCACTTTTTACTCCTAGGTAAAGGTACATTATTGTACCATTCAATAAACATTGCCATCAAAACTGTGGCAACCATAATAATATATAACACTGCAAAGCCAAGTATGAAAAATGGTAATAGTATTATAGTTATTATCCATTCTTTCCATTCATCCATTTTGGCATCTCTTAGAATTAGGATGTCGCTTGCATCTATAAGTTCCATGACTCATAATCTTTTTAGACAATACATTTTTATTAGCATCCCTTTTCCTTATAACGTATGGTATCATTGTCTTACTCATTAATCTTCACCAAAGGCAAGTGATGTGATGTGTCATGGTAATTGCCATCACCTTTAAAACTTCGTGTAACTGTTTCTTTGGTCAACCAACCATTAAGATTAATTTTATATGTAATAAATTCTTGATATAAAACACCTTTGGTGCTTGTTTCAAATGCTGACTTTAATGGTCCTGGTTTCATAACTCTTCCTCTACGTCAATTAAATACATAACCTCAGCTTCTCTTAATAAAGCTTCGGCATTCTTATTTGATTTATCCCATTCAGAATTATATATCTGAGGTCTTGTAGCAACAACCTTTTTAATTCCAACTTGGATTATTCCTTTAGCACATTCATTACAAATAGGTAAACCATAAACATATAAAGTAGAATCTTTTAAAGACACACCAGTAAGAGAAGCATTATATATAGCATTCATTTCTGCATGAACAACTAACTCATATTTTCTTTCCCTATTATTAAGTCTATCATCTGTGTCATGGATTCCTCTTGGGAAACCATTAAATCCTTGAGATAATAATTGACCATGTTCGCCAATAACTACTGCACCAACTTTAGTGCTTGGGTCTTTACTCCATGTAGATATTTCTTTAGCTAGGTGAGTATATTTTTCTCCCCAAGCTTTTCCTTGTAATAAACTACTCATATTTAAAATCCTCAAATTGTTTTTTTGGTGGGTCATCCCTCACATTTAAAGTTTGGGCTGAATCTTCTACATCATATAATCTCATTTTAGCTCTATCAACTCCAACAACAAACTTTTTATTTTTTCCTGTTGGGTCATTATATCTATTCTTTAATTGTTTAATCATTAACTGATTTAAATCTTCTAACTCTTCAGTAGATATAATAGCAAACATTAAGTCTGCCGTTGCTGGTAGACCAAATGATTCTGAGGTATCTTCAAGTCCAATATCTGAACTAGCAAACCCAGAACGTGTGGTTTGTGTGGCTGTGACAATAGGTAAATTATACTCTACAGCCAAGCCACGCAATTCTTCAGCAATTGCTTTCACATAAGTATATGAATTTATTGCTCCACCCAAAGATTTCATACGTGAACTTGCACATATGTTTAAATAATCTATACAAATTAAATCAGGTTTAAAGTCTCTCTTAATTTTTAATTCTTTTAATAATGCTCTGAAATGGATAGAACTTGCAGCACCTGTAGGATATTCCTTAACAATTAATTTGCCTACACCTTTATCAGTTAGCTTATGCATCTTCTTATCAAACATATCCTTTGACAAATTCTCTAATTGGTCAAGGGGAACATTCATAAGGTTAGCATCTATTCTCTCAGCTATCCGTTCTTCAGCCATTTCCATAGTTATATATAACACATTTTTAAATTGAGTTAAAGCACCGGCTGCTACGTGACACATAAATAGTGATTTACCCACGCCTGTACCTGCCAGAGCCACGTTCAGTGACTTATTAACTAAGCCTCCTTTGGTTATCTCATTAAATTTTACTAAGTCAAATGGTAGATGTTCCTCTGCTCTATGGTAAAATTCATACCTAGCATCTGAATCATCAACATAATCATGGCCAACTCTTAAATCAAAGCTAACTCCAAGAGCTTCAGATAATACTTCAGGCAATGCATTCTTATCTAAAGTTTCATGCTTACCCTCTATAATATCAATTGAATTCATAATTGCTAAATAGATTGCTCTATCTTGGCACCATTTTTCTGTATGTTCTATTAACCATTCAACAGTTTCCTCTCCTTTTTGAACACTTATTTCAGGAATAAGAGCTAAAGAGTCAGAGCCAACGTTAGTATTATTTCTTAATTCAATACTTAGTGCATCAGCACTTGGTAGCTTACTATACTTATTAACAAATCCAACAATCTCATTAAAGACTGCTCTATATGGTTCTTCAAAGTATATAGTTTTTAAATGAGGTATTACATTTCTAGTGTAATCCTCATTCAACATTAAGTTCCTAAGGATTAATGTTTCAATCTTCATCCCACCCCTCTTCTAAGTGTGAGACTTTAATCATATCGGCATGACCAATCTCAAATCTACGTTTAAGATATTCTTTAAAATCTGTTTTATCAAAGATAGGTTTCCAAAATGATTCCTTAAGAGTCTCAGCTTGACGAACCTTTTTATCTTCTATCTCTCCAGTCTTTTTATCAACCTTAGAGTACCAGCCCATAGAAGGTTTAACTACATAGCCACCTTCCATTGCACAATCTAATAGACCAGAATATTGTTCAATACCACCTTCCCATGTTACTGATATAGGAATCTTAGATTTCTCTTTAACAAATCTAGATTTCTCTACATTAATCACAAAGTGATAGCCCATAATTTCTGTTCCCTTTTTCTCTTGTCGTCTACCAAGAATCCAGATATTATCACTTGAGTAATAAATACCTGTACCACCTGATACAATAGCCTTAGGGAATAAACCAATCTCTTGGTATGTGTGATTGACAGCAAGTAATGGAATATCTCTCATTGTCAAATATGGTGTGGTCATTCTAAATAAACCTTTAAGAGCTTTTGCCCTTGACATATCTGCTACTGATTTTTCATTCATAGCATCAGTTAATTCTTTAATAGATGCAAGATTACCAATAGAGTCAATCATAATAATAACTTTATCTTTGCGTTCAATATTCTCTAATTGATTAATTAGGTCAAACTTCAGTTCCTCGACATTAGTAATGGGACTATGGAGTACTCGGGAAGTGTCGATACCGAACGACTTAAAGTATTGCTGGGGTGAACCAAATTCTGAATCATAAAACAATAGAACAGCATCATCATATTTTTCTAAATATGCTGCCGCCATTAATAATCCAAAGGAAGTTTTAAAATTCTTAGATGGTCCTGCCAATACAGTCAGTCCTGAGGTTAATCCACCATCAGGGTCTCCTGATAAAGCAACATTAATCATTGGAACCTTTGTTGGTACCATCTCTTGGTTAGAAAAAATCTTGGATTTGTCAAGAGTATCAGTCTCTTTAATCCTAGAATTCTTCTGCAATTTATCCATTATACCCATTTATATCTCCTATTAATTTCAAAGTATACTACTATTATATCATAAATATCAGCCAAAGTAAATAGATTTACATAAATTTTTCTAAAGTATTTGGCGTGGTTTGAATTGAATGGGATTTATTATCTTGTATAACAAAGTCATCATATATCATTTCACATCCACCCTCTAAAAACTTCTTAACATTATATGCCATATCCATTGCAGTAGTTACTGGTACGTTTTGACATATATGATTAAGATTTTTCTTAGGGTCTATAAGATTAAAATCTTCTGGCAATTTCATAACACCCATTGCCTCTCTATATGTTAGATATCTATCTTCATCTGGGTGAGCTAATTTAAAAGGTAGGTGAGCAACAAATGCTCCAATAAAATCGCATGGGATTTCAGTAGTACGTCTCATTATATTACCACCATCATCTAATTTTTTATGCATACCTCTTGCTTTTTGTGCCTTTTCATTTTCACCAAGACCTTCTAGCCAATCTGCATAGTCATTATAATTACTATGTTTTTCAACATATTCTTGAACATTAACACTTCTTTCTAGTGTCTTTTGAAAATCATTATGACTCATGCCATTATGTAATTTTTCTAATATATATTTGTAGTGCAAATCATCTTTACTTGGAGTACTTTCATTAGTTAATTTCGACATAGGGTCATTAATATCATATTTAGTATTACGTATTAAATCTTCTATTCTCTCATTAGGCCTATCATACCAATCAAACATAGGAACACTATCACCTCTCCAGAAAAAATAGAATGACCTGTCCCGTACTTGACTTAGTCCATGTAATATGCTTTTTGTTTTATATAAAGAAAATGTATAGCCATTCTTTTTTGCTAAGGTTCTTAATTTTTTCACAACAGGCTCACCTAATTTGGTAGCCAATCTTGGAGCATTTTCTCCCCATAATACTTTTGGACCTACTTCTTCTAAGATGTACTTTGCTGTCTTAGCCATATAATCATTTATTTCTGCCTGACCTGATGGTGCAACGTTTAAAGAAGAGAGACCAGCGCATGGACATATAGTATTAACTACATCAACATACCTTCCATTCATTTCTCCAATAGGACCTTCACCTTGCTGTTGACCATGCCAGATAGTTGGTTCACCTAACATATAATAAGGAACATAGTTTCTACCATCTTCAGGGTCACTGCATTGTTTCCTATAATGTTCTACTAAATGCTTGTCATGATTTGCAAATTCTCTATATGACATAATGTATGCTGGCCTTTTGCCAAATACATTTTCCATAGCTATGGTTCCACCTCCAATAAGAGGTACTATACTAGCGTATTTAAATTCGGCCATTTTCTGCGTCCTGTACTCTTTTTCTCAGAGAGGTTGAGGAAAATGAGTGCTTTCTTTTATTATAATGAACTGGGCATAAACCTTTTCCGGTGTGGTCTCTATCTCTATATTCTTCTCCAACTATTCTTATGTCAGGCTGAATAGATAAAACCATATCAATTATTTCTTGCTCAGTTTCAAATGGTATAACCTCATCAACATACCGACAAGAGGATAGTTGAACATACCTTTCAAACGGAGTTTGAATTGGTTTACTCTTTGTATCTGGTCTGTCAATTGTTGGGTCAGTTAATAATCCACAAATAAGGTAATCACATAAGCTTTTACTTTCTTGTAGCATTACTATATGTCCGGCATGAAATAAATCAAATGTCGAACAAGTAAATCCTATTTTAACTTCTTCTACGGGTATACCTAATTCATTTGCTATCTTAGCTCTATCTAAAAACATCGCTTACACACTCCTCTATAAAATTCTTGTTTGGGTGATACTTATAAACTCTCACCATTTCTGCTGCAACTAAAGTTCTAAACTTTACCATTTTAATATTGTTATATACTGACATAGCATTTAATGCTAAATCACATACCTCAGGTTTATATTTATTAATCCAAAGAGATGCACAAAATTTAGCTGCATCTAATTCAGTACATCCAAACATATCTGGTATTGGGTCAATTAAACATAACTTATGTTCATTAAATAAGAAATTAGTTATACCAAAATCTCCATGTGAAAAGCTTTGGTCAAGATTATATTGACCTAAACTAAATACAACTTCAGAAAATAAGCCATTAGCTAATTCATTATGTTTGACAATCCTTGTTTTATAACTTACAAAATTATATTCTTTTTTAATTGGCAAGGTTTTATATTTTTCAAGAGTATCTTGAATTAAACCTAAAGCTATAAAATGATTATCTTTAAAATAATCTTTATTATGATGAATATATTCCATTGTAATTGTCTCACCCACTACTCTTTCTACGCGGGGAACACAAGTAATTGCTTTTGTATCAAGAAACCATTGGTGAACTGCATGTGAATTGACATCTGTCTTATGAACTAATGTACCATCAGTATAAATATCAGAACCTGACAAGCCACCCTTGAGTGGTCTTATATCAGTCTCTAAAAATAATTCAGGACTAATACCTTTGTCATCAATATAATATGCTGCTAATGGTTTATCAAAAGATAATATATTATATTTAACTTTATGTTTTGTCAACCAGGTTTCTATACCATCTCTATATTTATCAGATGCAGCTTTTCTAGTATTGCATGAGATAGAACCTCTTGCTGTAAATATATCTATTGTCCAGCCTTCATAATATAACTTATTCATTTTTTTAATAAGCGGAGTATTTGGCACAGCGTTTATCCAATCTCTATTTTTATTAAGAGCAATGGTGTCATCATAATCTACTACTATTCTTTTACTATGCAAAAAAACTCTCCAGTGTATTTTGAGGAGCTTTATAAATTTGTTGCTTCCCGTCATCTCCTACTATTAACGGTGTCTTTTTTAATGTCCCATTAGCTGAGGACATAATAATTCTTCCTTGTTCTCTTAATTCTTTTGCCTCAGGGAAGTAATTAGTTATAGTATCTATGGCATTTATTTTGTTGGCTCTTTTGCCTATTGCCATAACATCTGTTAGAAATTTTGCACCAAGGTTTTCAATAGAATTAAATTTAAATATTAAATCTCTACATGCTTTAGTTCTTTCATTCCATTCTGATTTATTATCCCATAGATAATTTAATTGGTCAGCTAAATAATCTTCTTCTCTTGCTTGACAAATTAATGGACCATCATATTCACCCCATAATTTTCCCTCAGGAGAATATCCATTCTCAGCAAAGTGTGTATTAATAATTGGGAGAGTCAATAGGAATGACTCAATCATAGTATATTCCATACGGTTACCATATTCAGCAGTGTTAGATAATTTATATCCACACCAAGAAGCAAAGGATGTGCCTAGTGAATTCATACCAAAATCATATTTGTATCTGTCATATGAATTAATTCTTCCATCTTTAGCTTTTTCTTTATCATTTAAAGTATATACTCCTTGCTTATTTAATGAATGCTGATATATTTTTTGTCTAAATGCTGGAACATAAGGTGAAGGATTAATTGTTAAGTCATCAGAATACATAGACACTGACGAGATAGAATTTTCACAACCAATAATAGATAGGTCCCAATCTTTCATATCATCTCTATCCATTCTACAAATCATTGCTGGGTCTTTTAATGGAGACATTCTTCCAAGATATAATAAATGCTTTTGTCTATCTTCTGCTTTCTGATTAAATTTATTATATTCATTAGGGTCTAACCAAATAGGATTCTCCATTATAACATTAGATAAACCAGGGTCAAAATTAGTATAAGCTTCATTTGAATAACCAACTAAACTTTGTATAACACATACATCAGCTTTAGAAAATATTTCACAAGCTTGTGGAACAGCATTAACATTTGTCTTAGCTATTGCATGGTCATGCATAACAATAATAGGTTGGTCTATTTTTTCTAGAAACCTGCGGTACCTATCAGAATATTGTGATTGTTTACGGGTAGGGTGAGAATGAAATATAGCTATGTTGCATGAATTAATCTTGTCAACTACAGATGTATCTACATCATTAACTTTTTTATTTACTTTAAGTACTTCACCATGCCAATCAGCATCTTGTGCTCTACCAAAAGTTTGTCCATTATCAAAATCAACTATGAAAGTATCATGTCCAGCTTGTCTAAGATAATCCTCAAAGATTAAAGCTCCCCTTGTTACTCCACAGCCGTCTATTCCTTTTCCAAATATAAATGCTATTTTCATTGTGCTGGACTATAATCTGCCATGTATGTTTTAGGTTGAATTAAATCAAAATGTTTCTCATAGACATGTAGGTTTTGGACTTGCCAAATCATTTTACCAGGTTCTAAATCCAGCTCATATGCTAAGTTATGTAAAACATATTGTTGCCATGCATAATCATTTTTATAACCATACACAACATCATTAGAACGCATTTGAACACAACAATTTAAATCTCCATTTCTTATATAATAAGCCACAGCATTTGTACATATAAAATCTGACATACCAAGTAAATTATAGTCTGCCCATATCTCTGGTCTATTATAAACCATTATTGCTCTACGACCATGTGGATATTTTTTTAATTCAATTTTGCAGTTCTCATATTGGTAACCATTCTCTTCAGAATATATTAAATGACCATAATTAGAATTAATGAAACCTTCTGGAGATGCAGCATATTCCCACGCTTCAGGTGGTCTACGTTTTTCTCCATATATGTCTTTAATATTAAGTGATTGGGATTCATACCAACTAATTTCTTTTTGGATATATTCTATATTTGGTGAACCAAATATTGCTGCTTCATCTGCTAAAAATGATGCACCAATTAATTCAATGCATTTAACACCTGTCTTATCTGTGGTTGTAGCATAATCATTGTTCTTTGCACCAACAAAATAATCTCTTACATCTCTAACTGTATATGGTCTAATCAACATTATATCTATCATCCATTTCGGGATGCTCCATTTGGTGTACCATTAAAATTAACATTTGAGTGGTGGCATGAGCTAAATGAGATTTACCAGATTCAGGGTCAATATCTTCACCTTCCCAAAATTTATTTAGGTGACGTTGAATAGAAGAATAAGTGCGAGCCCATTCTGTTTTGTCACCATCATCTCGCCAATTATTCATACCATATTTTTCAGCACCAAACCGAAATACATCGGCTACTTCATAAAGAGGTTCAGGTGGAATTAGAGCCATAGGTGGCTTTTCTTTATCAAATTTCATAGTTATATTATATCATATTTTGGTAGGATTGTAAATAGTCATTCACACAAAAAAGACTATAATTTGCAGGACATCCATATTTGTTTTTTTGTCTCACCATATCTCTATGTGCTATTTCTTTTGGAATAAGAGCAGTTAATTCAAAAGTAAGTATATCACCGGCGACAATACCATGTTCTATATTTGTTTTAAAACTGCCGAAAGTATTCATATGCTCTCCATAGTTTCTTGTACTTTCTTTAATTGAAATATTTTTAGACCATGAGGGTTGTAATTTTAAATCAATTAGTATTTCTGGAGCAAAAGGAAAAATAATATCTTGTTTCCAATTTAATTGATAACCAAAACCAGCTTTTCTTAAACCAAATTCTAACCATTCAGCTTCATAATTTTTATAACTTGAATATGTATCAGGATTATAACCTTCTTCAAATTCTTTAAAGTCTTCAGTCGTAACTTCAATTTGAAAGTTATTTACTGTATTAGTTATTCGAGTATACGAATTCAATTGCTCTACCTGCTTCTTTTTCTAAAGGTCTATTATCATACCAATTACCATTGTCATTATCAATTTGTCTGCATAATTCTGCAACCTGGGCTGGAGTGATTGGATATTTTTTACGTATTGCAATACCAGCAATGGAGGTCATAATGGCATACATCTTTGCATACCAACCTGTGTCAGTTATTTGGCTATACTCTTTGATTAATTTCTTATTGACAAATGGACAATCCTTATAATTATTCCAATGGACATCTGTATTTGTCATTTCATTTTTACGATGAGCAAGTAATTGTGCTCTTATTTTTGGAGGTAGATTATCTAACAAACCACCTGACCGTTCAACATAATCATGCCTACTTATAATATCAAATGGATTCATATCAACTCCATGAAAGTTATTCCATATAAAATTATATGCACCTTCATATTTCCCAGGGACATAATACATACGGGATAAGTCTTTTGTTTGAGGGTCTCCTATATCTCCTAATTCTTTATTAAGAGCATACCAAAAATGTTTAATTGAATCCTTTGGAACTTGTTTAGATAATGGAAATACTAATCTAAATTTTGGATGTTCTTTAGTGGATGACGCAGTTGAATAACAAATATGATTCCATTTACCATAACGTTCAAGGATTTCTTTCTCAAGTCTATCTTCAAATTTGATATCATCCACATCTACTGCACACCAACCAGCCCAACATATAACATTTTCATTTGCTCTTGTTGTGTCAGGGTTGTATATGGCTGGAGTAATTAAAGGTGCTGACTTTTTGTCTGGACGTTTTTGTCTAGATAATTCAAATAACAATTGCTCAAACTGAGCATAAGAACTAAAGTCCATACGCTTATGAGTTTTGTTATCAAATATTGATTTATATAATGTGAGTGAATACATTAATGTACTTTCTTTATGTTTCCTTCTTTCCAAGATTTATACTCTTTAGAAAATTTTGTATGTTCCATAACACTAAGGTCATGAACTGTTTTAGCTTTATACCTTTGCAACCATAAGTCATAGGTATGTGTTTTAGAAAAAATGAAATCGTTCCAAGATTGTTTAGGCATTATCTTTCTCAATCATATCAATAGCATTAGGTGTCCATTGAGAATTAATCTCTGGTCTATCGGCTAAAATTTCAGTCCTTGCTTTATTTGCTGCTTCCATTTTAGCTCTAATATCTTTTTCCTTTTGCTCTTTAATCCAAATTTCTTCTTGGATTTGGCCCTTATGGGAATTAGGAATGAGACCATGATTACCTTCATGTGATGGAGCTTTCCATCCTTCTGGTTTAATTAAATCTGGAATTCCTAGTGGGTTTGGTCTTTCAGGTTTCTCACCAACCTCTTTTGTCATATTTGCTTTATAAACTTGGTCCCATGCTTTGTGCGTGCTAACACCCATTGCATCTAAAGTCCCAATAGCAACAACACATAAATCTATAAGACCATCAACCAATTCTTCAGAATCCTCATAAATAATAGCTTCACGTGTTTCTTCCATTTCCTCTTTAAGGAAATCATATCTAAATTCTATATATTTACGCAATTGAAATGCAGTAGCATTAGCTATCCATTCATGGACACCATACTTTCTATGCATTTTGTTAATATCTTTTACCCAATTTTTACTCATAATTTCTCCTTTAAATAGCGAATAAACCAGTACGGAAATAAAAGAATTAATATTACGTAGTCTAATTTATTCATATAGTATATTATATCATATTTAATGCCAAAAGTAAATAGATTATACGAAAAAAGATTCTAAAGATATAGTCTTTTCACTTTCCCAGCCGACTGCAGATAATACAGGTTCAATCGCACTAATAAATGTCTTCTCAAACTGGAGATTATAATCAACATATTCATCAAGATTAAACTGCTTTGGCAGAAAATCTATAAATGAAATTACATTTTCTTTTATAGGATTTGGTTTAACAAGGTATGTGAATTTAACTTTGTCACCACTATGTATTTTTTCTATTTTATTATTTAGTTTTTTATCTCTAACTAATTCATTATGCAAAAGCGCGCCCCTCACATGAATTGGTGTACCTTTTTTATATATGGTTTCTTTATCAGTCCATTTTTTAATATTCTGTACAGAGCGAGGGAAACTAACTTCCTCGGCTGATGCTTGAGAGAATACTTTTTTAAAGTTTTGTATATCGCTTTGGACTGTTGTCTCATCAGTTTCAATAATTCTTTTAAACATATCTTTTAATGCTTTGCGACATATTGCAGGAGTAGAAGATTTAATAGCTTCAATACCCATAATTTTTAAATGAGGATTTGTATAACGCACACCTTCATTGTCATGCACATTTAAAATATATCTTTTCTTTGCTGTCCAAATACCACGGTCGGCGATTACTTCTCTTCCCATAACCATTTTGTTTTCATAACCACCAAGGGAAATATATAATTCATTAAAAGCTTCTTTAAGAGCTTCTTCCAATGAGGTAGAACATAATTTATCTAAAAAATTGACAGGGTTTGCTGGTTTAAAACGTTTAATAAATTCGTCAAGGGTGACATATACTGAGTCAGTATCAATCGCAACTACATAATCTTTATCAGTTTTTAATGTCTTATTAAGATATTCATTCAAATATTTCTCAGCCCATTTGATAGTTGCTTGGCCAGTAAGAGTAATACCCTCAGCAATTCTCATATCAAAATATCTAAACCATTTATTACCTATCGCGCCATATAAACTATTAAGCAGAATCTTAAGAGCCATTTGCTGATTCTTAGCTAAGGCAATACGTTTTTCAATATCATATTGCTCTGATTTACTGCCACATAATTCTAATTCTTGTTCAGCTTTAATTTGTTTTTGTTTGAATTTAACGCGTTCATCATATAATTTTTGGATTATTATTGGGAATACACCTTGCTTTTTTGTATCAAAGCGAACGCCATTTACTGCAAGAGCTGTATAGTATTCAGTATTTTTTATCTCACCATCAAGAACAGATTTAACATTAACTCCAGGCTCATCATTAGCTGGAAGTATAGTCTCGGGAGACATATTATACTGCATAATTATTGATGGATATAGAGAATTTAAATCAAATGAACACACCCAATCATGCATTCCTACTTGAGGTTCTTTAACATACCCACCAGGATATGCACCTTTAAATGAATCTTCATTTTGTGGTATTGCTATTTGTTTAGAGTATAAGTCTCTATATATGAGTGAGTCCCATATTGCAACAGTCCCAAGAACTGAATCATAATTGACACCACCTTTGTATGCCATTGTCAAACATAAAGTAATAAGTCCAAGCTTATCTTCCATACGGTCTATAAGCTCAACGTCTTTTATATTATAATCAATAAACTTTTGGTAGTCATTATCATGCAATTCATTTAAGTTAGCTGCTTCTCCAAAGTCTAACTTCTTCTCACCAAGAACTACATTAGCTATATTGTCTAGCTTATAAGATTCTTGTGGACCATATTGATAACTAAACTTTTTAAAGATTGGCATATAGTCAAGAATAGTAATACCTTTTAATTCATACCTAGTACGAACTTGACCAAAGCCTGTTTGAATGTCACGTTTGTCTATCATTCTCCAAGGAGATAACATTTTCTCTTTATTCCCACCATTAACTTTTGCTATTCTATTAACTAAGTACGGGATATCAAAAAATTCTATATTCCAACCAGTGAGAACATCAGGGGAAGTATGATTCATATGAAATACAAACTTGTGGAGTAATTCTCTCTCGGTCTGACATTTAATATACCTTACCTCATGAGTTTGCATAAGGGATTTAGATGTATCATACTCGCCACAGCCAAATGTATAATAGACATCATCTATATTGTTTTTCATTGTGATGGCTGTAACTTCTTGGTCGGCTATATCTGGCTCAGGGAAACCCTCTCCATATTTTACTTCAATATCAAGTGAGGTAACATTAATAATATTTCTATCCCATTCTATATTTCCAGGGAATGTCTCATTAAGATATTGTGAAACATAATTACTATTGCCATACACTTTAAAGTTAGGAACATCTTTATATTGTTTTATAAAATCAGTAGCCTCACTCATGCTTCCCAGCACAATTGGTTCTACATCAGTTCCATCAAGTGCAGTCCAAAATCCTTTGGCTGTGACTGGTTTAGAAGTAACATACATGGTAGGTTTAAATGGAACGGTGTAACTTACTTTTTGACCGTTCTCATAACCTGTATATTTAATAACTTTTCCGTGGCGAAAAGCATTAGTATAGAAAGTATTATTCATGATAGTATTATATCATAAATCATACCGAAAGTAAATAGATTTATGTAAATATTTCTTGTTGTGGTGGTGTTTGTAATTTAATTTTGCCTTTAACCATATCTTTATATTTTTGCTGTAGGTTTTCTTCAGGCTCACATATAAACATTATATGGTCTTCCTTAATAATTAATCCTTCTTCCATCTCACAATAACTTAAATAAGGCATAAAGCTAATTCGGCCATGTTCGCCTGGGTCAGGGATTAATATTACTGGGTCTGTTACGGTTGTTGTTTTCTCATTTATATCTTTAATATTGACAAGAATCTCTTCACCCGACGTGAGCCGGATTAATCTAATTAATTCATTCATAATTTACCTATGTTGTTTTTGTTGATAATCTTTAACTGCTGCTTTAATTGAATCTTCAGCTAAGACTGAGCAGTGTATCTTAACTGGTGGCAAACTAAGAGCTTCTACAATAGAAGTATTCTTAATATTTTTTGCCTCATCTAATGACATACCTTTGAGCAACTCTGTAACCATGCTAGAACTAGCTATTGCAGAACCACATCCGTATGCTTTGAATTTTGCATCTTCAATAATGTCATCTTCTACTCTAATTTGTAGCTTCATAACGTCGCCACAAGCAGGAGCACCTACCATACCAGTCCCGACATGCGGGTCATTTATATCCATCTTACCCACGTTGCGTGGATTATTATAGTGGTCTAAAACTTGGTCTGAATATGCCATAGTGCTCCTTAGTATTTATTAGCCTAGCAACAGCTTTTTAGCGTGCTTAGGCAGGTCACCTAAATTAATAGTTTGAGGCTTGTCCTCTTCTGGAATATCGTTCTCCAAAATAATTACAAGCAATCCATCTACAATATCAGCTCCAACAACTTTGATGGTGTCAATTAATGTGAATGAACGCTCAAACGCTCTTTGAGAAATACCACGATGGGCATAATCTCTTGTATTGCTACCACCCTTATGTTTACCGGTAATAGTTAAAACTCCTTTTTCAAGGGTTAAATCAATATCATCTTTTTTAAATCCTGCAACAGCGATTTCAATTAAAAAGTGACCGTCATCTCTTTTAATGACATTGTACGGCGGGTATCCAACGCCTCTGGCGCTTTCTACATTCATTTCCGCTAAGTTATTAAAGAGTTGATCGAATCCAAGGAACGTATCCCTTGGGAAGTTAAATGCTAAGTTTGACATAATGTCCTCCTATTAAATAGCAAGGTTAAAATTGTAGCAAAATGCTACGGTAATTGACAGACCTTTCGCATCTGTCAAATCTATTTATACATATATTATATCACAGTTT
>Ga0257107_1000392_pt1 | contig 16593 bp, 17 predicted proteins | sample LP_taG_2_FD_190178 | JGI IMG/M metagenome (GOLD analysis project Ga0257107, IMG submission 190178) | Marine microbial communities from Northeast Subartic Pacific Ocean, Canada - LP_J_2011_P26_500m | ecosystem: Environmental > Aquatic > Marine > Oceanic | place: Canada: Northeast Subartic Pacific...
CTGATCTGGGTTCGGCTCTGGGCTCTGCCGTCGATGCCCTGGCCGGACCGGACCGCCGACTGGTGGGCGATGACCTCGAGGTGGCGGTGTTGGCCCGGCAGAACGGTCGTCGGGCGTTCCGGCGGATCGAGGGCGACGACCTCGACGGCCTGCTGGCCTGAGGGTGGGCCACGGGACCGTGGCGATCGCACGCCGACACCGATGAGGTCCTGACGGTGCAACGACGGATCTACGGGCTGGAGAACGAGTACGGGATCACCTGCACCGTGGACGGGGCCCGTCGCCTCAGCCCGGACGAGGTGGCCCGGTACCTGTTCCGGCGGGTCGTTTCATGGGGTCGCAGTTCGAACGTGTTCTTGGTGAACGGGGCGCGGCTCTACCTGGACGTCGGATCCCACCCCGAGTACGCCACACCGGAGTGCGACTCGGTCATCGACGTCATAACCCATGACAAGGCCGGAGAACGGATCCTCGAGCAGCTGGCGGTCAGCGCCGAGGACCGGCTGCGTGAGGAGGGAGTCGGCGGTGACGTCTTCCTCTTCAAGAACAACACGGATTCGGCCAACAACTCGTACGGCTGCCACGAGAACTACATGACGGTCCGAAATGACGACCTCTCCAGCTACGACGAGGTCCTCATCCCGTTCCTGGTGAGCCGCCTGATCTGGGCGGGAGCCGGGAAGATCTTCGAGAACCCTCGGGGCGGGGCCGGCTTCTGCATCAGCCAGCGTGCGGCCCACATCTGGGAGGGCGTGTCCAGCGCCACCACGCGCTCCAGACCGATCATCAACTCGCGGGACGAGCCGCATGCGGATGCCGAGCGCTATCGGCGCCTCCACGTGATCGTCGGGGACTCCAACATGAGTGAGTACGCCGGTTTCCTGAAGGTGGGCGCCTGCGGCTTCATCCTCCGGATGCTCGAGGAGCCGAGTGTCGTGTTTCGGGACATGACGTTGGAGAATCCGACTCGGGCGATCCGTGAGATCAGCAATGACCTGACCTGTCGGAGGACGGTCAGGTTGGCCAGCGGTCGTGAGATGAGTGCCCTGGACATCCAGAGGGAGTTCCTGGACAGGGCTCTCCGCTTCGCCGAGCGGCGCGATACGAGTCCGGAGGAGGACCAGGTGCTGACAATGTGGGAGCACTGCCTGGACGGGATCGAGCGGGATCCGCTGAGCCTGCATCGCGAATGCGACTGGGTGGCCAAGTACCGCATGGTGGAGTCGTACCGGGACCGGCACGGCCTGGCGCTCTCGGACCCCAGAGTCCTGCTCCTGGACCTCCAGTACCACGACGTGAACAGGCGGAGGAGTCTCTACTACCTGATGCAGGACCGTGGCCTGATGGAGCGCACGACTACGGATGCGGCGATCGCTGCCGCAGTGGACGAGGCACCGGCCACGACGAGGGCCAAGTTGCGTGGCGACTTCATTCGGAGGGCGAAGGAGCGCCGACGGGATTTCACCGTGGACTGGGTCCACCTCAAGCTGAACGACCAGGCCCAGCGGACGGTCCTGTGCAAGGACCCGTTCCGGTACGAGGACGAACGGGTGCAGAAGATGATCGACTCCCTCTGAGGCCCGCCCTGTTCCCGGGCCGACCCTAGAGTGCCGCCATGGCGGCGATGAAGAAACTGGAGCGACTCCTTGACCTCGTCGCCTTGCTACTGGAGACGGAGCGACCCCTCACCCGACAGCAGATCCGGGACGACCTGCCACCCGGCGCATACGCCGATGATGACGCCTCCTTCCGCAGGACCTTCGAACGTGACAAGGACGAACTGCGCGACCTCGGCCTGCCGATCCTCCTGGAGGCCATACCGGGATCGGACGGGATGCGAACCGGTTACAGGATCCACCGGTCGGAAATGGAAGCGGACCTGCCGGCACTCGATCCCGCGGAACTCGCCAGCCTGGCCCTGGCCTCCGCAATGGTCGGTTTCGACGAGGCTGCGCCGGACGTGCCCGTCTGGATGCTCGGTGGCACCGGTGGCGTGGCCGATCTGGACAGGGCGAGGCCGATGGCCGACGTGCCTGGGGACTCGGTCGTCCGCAACCTGATGCGGGCCGTGACCGGAGGTCTCGTGGTGTCCTTCCTCTACAAGGGGGAACGTCGGACGGTCGAACCGCACCGGCTGGTCTTCACCAGGGGGCACTGGCAGCTCTCCGGCCGGGACCGGCGGCGGCTCGCCGGCCGCCAGTACCGCTGTGATCGTTTCGAGTCGGGCGTCGAGGTGGGTGATGAACGCATCCAGCCGCCGGACGCTCCGATCGAGGTGCGCGACGACCATGCATGGCAGTTCGGTGATGCACAGCCGGTGCCGTTCAGACTCCTGGTCGACGAGCGCCACGTGACCTGGCTGACAGGCTTCCTGCGCTCGGCGGAGATCGTCGAGCGACGTGCCGATGGTTCGATCGTCGTTGAGGAGCTTGTCCGGGAGCCGGACGCCTTCCGGTCGTTCGTCCTGACGTTCCTGGACGGAGCAGAGGTGCTGGAGCCCGCATGGTTCCGCGAGGAGATGGCGGCCTGGCTGGAGGAGCTGGCATGAGGGCGCTGGGCGCTGCCGATCGGGTCCACCGGTTGCTCTCCCTCATCCCGTGGCTGGAGCAGAACCATCCATCCGGAGCCGACATCGTCGAGGTGGCCGAGAGGTTCGACTACCCACCGGCGGACTTGGTTCGGGACCTGACCGATGTCGTGAACTTCGTGTCTGCAGACCCGTATCAGAGCTTCCTGGTGTTCGAGATTCTCGTTACTGAGGAACGGATTCGTGTGGAGCGCAACGACCTGCTGGGAAAGCCGATGCGGATGGACCCCGCCGACCTTGCCGCCCTGGTTGCTGCCGGTCGGGCTGTGTCCGCCCTCCTGGACGTCGACGAGCTCGGGCCCCTCGAGCGGGCGGTCGCCAAGTTGGCGGGAACCAGGGGATCGGCAGCCGAGACGGTGCAGATCCGACTGTCGGCCGGCGACGAGCCGGTCCTGCAGGTCATCCGGGAGGGAATCGGTACGGGACGGTGCATCGACATCGACTACTACTCCTACGGTCGGGACGTTGAGACCCGGAGAGTGGTGGAGCCACACCGCTGCCTCTACGACGGCTTCTGGTACCTGATGGCCCACTGTCGACTGGCCGAAGACCAGCGGGTCTTCCGCTTGGATCGGATACGGCGGGCCGACCTGACCGATGACGGGTTTCATCCACCTGATGAGGTGGCTGAGGCCATGGACGGCATACCGGTCGATGGCAGCCTCCCCGAGGTCACCCTGCTCCTGGACCCCGGAGTGCGTTGGGTGGTAGAGCAGTACCCGCATACGGCGCTGGAGTCGGAGCCCTCTGGTCGACTCCGGGTGACCCTGCCGGTCACTGCGGACAGGTGGCTGGAGCGGCTACTGCTGCGACTCGGCACTGCGGCAGAGGTGGTGGCTGCGCCAATCGGACTGGGCACGGAGCTCCGCACATCCGCAGCGCGGCGTGTCCTGGCCCGCTACCGCTGAGGAGGCGCCACCTCCCTCCGGGGTCGGACGGCTAGGTTCAGCGCGTGACGGACGAGACCACGGGCGGCGACGAGGCTCCCGAGACTGAGACGACCGGCTCAGGTGACCTGGATGCGAAGGCCTGGGCGGACAGCCTCCTGGCCCGTGCCCGGGCCCGCTCGACCGGCGCGGCAACCGGCTCGGTGTTCCCGGAGGTACCCCCAGATGTGGCCTCGACCTCCCCGGAGGCACCGGCATCGCTGGAACAGGGGGAGCCCACTTGGGCGTCCCCGGCTGTGAGGGCTCCGATGGTGACACGGACGGAGCCGGCCGGCGTGGAGCAGCCCGACCCGGTGCCGCTGGAGGGAACTGTCGAGATGCCCGCAGCGCCGCAGTGGCCCGTCCCTCCGGCGGCGTCCCTGCCATCGGCTACTCCTGTGGAGCCACCTCCCGAGACCGACCTGGGCATTCCGGGCAGGATGGTCTCGGCTCGCCGGTCCGTGGTCGAGTGGGGTGCGGTCCTTGTCGGGGCCCTCGTTCTTGCGATGGTTGTGAGGACCTTCCTGTTCCAGGCCTTCTACATTCCGTCCCCGTCGATGGAGCCGACCCTCTGGTCCGGGGACCGGATCCTCGTCAACAAGTTGAGCTACCAGCTCCACGACGTGAACAGGGGAGACCTCGTTGTCTTCCGGTCGCCACCAAGTTCGGGAACAGGCGGCGAGGACCTCATCAAGCGGGTGATCGCCCTTCCCGGCGAGAGGGTGACTGCCGAGAGCGGGCGCCTGCTCATCGGCGGCGGCCTCCTGATCGAGCCGTATCTTCCGTATCAGGAGGGCACGGCCGCCTTCGGCATGGTTCCCGGGTGTGCGGAACCGGAGATGGGGGCCTGCACGGTCCCTGATGGCCACGTGTTCCTGATGGGCGATAACCGGGCCAACTCCCGGGACAGTCGTTTCTTCGGCCCCGTACCCATCGACTCGATCATCGGGCGGGCCTTCGTGAGGGTGTGGCCGCTGGGGGCACTCGACAGGCTCTGACCGAGCCGCTCAGTTGGTGGCGCGACGTCTGGCCAGCCCATCCACGAGCCGGTCGACGTGGTCGCCGTAGATCCCGTCCAGCCCAAGAGCGAGGAGACGGTCGATCTGACGGGGATGCTGTGCATCCCAGGCTAGGCAGCGGAGGCCGAAGCGCCGGAAGAGGGCGACCAACCCGGCGCTCCAGTCCTGTTCGGGCAGGTTGACCGCGTGGATCGCCATACCCGAGAGGTCTGCCGCCATCCTCTCAGGCCCTTCGTCGATCCGTTCGATCCGGGTGGAGTGGACGAGGATCACGTCCCTGTCCGTCTCCCGGATGTCGGCCAGGACGCTCCGGTCAGGGTGGCACAGCCAGAGCGACCGGGTGCCCTCGTGTCGGCGCGCCACCTCCAGGACGGCCGGGGTGACAGCCGGATCCCTGATGTCCAGGGAGAGGGGAACCCCACCACCGACGAGCCGGTAGAGGTCCTCCAGGCTGGGGACGTCGTCGGAGATCCGGTCCCGTGTCAGCGAGTCGATCGGGCGGCGCCTCCAAGCCGAGCCGACCCGACGATCGTGGTGCAGCACGGGAATCCCGTCGGCCGTGCACCACACGTCGCTCTCGAGGCCTGTGGCACCCATGCGGATCGCCGCCTCGAAAGCCGGTAGCGAGTTCTCCGGGGAGTGTGCACGGCCACCCCGGTGGGCAAACAGGATCGGCGCAGGGGGTCTCTCAGCGGAACGTGGCACGTGGCCAGTCTGCCCTTCACCGGGTCGGGCGTACGAAGCGACTACGCCTAGGCTCGGCCGCGTGGACGGTGCCTGGCTTCTGGTCGCCTTCGGGCTCGTGTCCGCTGTCGTCGCTGTTGCCCGCTTCTCCTTCCTCTTGACCCGTGAGCTGGTCATGACAGCGGAGTCCGTCTCCCGACTCGGACGGCTGTCCGTTGCCACGGGTGACCTCGTCCGCTCGGCTCGTCGTCTCGGCGTTCCCGTCGGTCGTAGTTAGCCACGCTTGTGGGAAACATCGGCGGTTGGGAGATCCTGGTCGTCCTGATGCTCGGCCTGCTGGTGCTGGGCCCGACCCGACTTGCAGTCGTCGCCAGACGCGTCGGGTCCATGACGAGGGAGGTGCGCCGGGTTGCGGGCGCCTTTCAGGAGGAGGTCAGGGACCTTGTCGAGGACCCCTCCATCGAGGCTCTGGCCAGGGAACGCGGTCGGCGCGTCGCCGAATCGATCCCGGAGGAACCGGAACCTCCGACGGAGTCAGACGGTGCCTGATTCGGGTGACCGGATGCCCCTCCTCGAACACCTGGAGGAACTCCGGCGGCGCCTGATCCGTGCCGTGATGGCGATCGCCGTCGGAGCGGTCGCATGCTGGGTCCTCTACCCGCAGATCCTGGACCTCCTCCTCCAGCCCTACTGCCAGATCCGTGGTTCGGGTTCCGGCTCCAATGCCTTCGGGGATGGTTGCGAACTCCTCGTCACGGACCCCTTGGAGCCCTTCGGTGTCAGGATGATGGTGGCCGGCTACGGCGGGGTGGCCCTCGCCATGCCGGTCCTGCTCTGGCAGTCCTGGCGATTTGTGGCTCCCGGCCTACACGTTGGGGAGCGCCGCTGGGCGATCCCCTTCGTGGTGATCGGCGTTCTGTTGTTCGCTACGGGGTGCGGGCTGGCTTACTGGAGCATCCCGCGTGCCCTCGACTTCCTGATCGGGATCGGAGGCCCGGACCTGGTCAGCGTCTTCTCACCGTCGAAGTACCTGGGCTTCGTCATCAAGATGATGCTTGCCTTCGGGATCGGCTTCGAGTTTCCGCTGGTGCTCGTGTTCCTGCAGTTGATCGGAGTGGTAACCCCAGCCGGACTGCGGCGCACCCGGCGCTACGCGGTGGTCGGGATCGTCGCCCTGGTGGCCGTTCTCACGCCCAGTGGCGATCCCTTCACGCTCCTCATCCTCTCAGTGCCCATGCTCGTGTTCTACGAATTGGCCATCCTCCTGGGGTCGCTGCGGGATCGCCGCCGACGTCGGGCCACCAGCAGGTGAGTAGCAGGCGTCCCTTCCAGTTGGACCGGTTCCAGGTCGAGGCGATGGCCTCGGTGGATGCCGGAAGGTCGGTGCTGGTGGCGGCACCGACCTCCAGCGGCAAGACGGTCGTAGCCGAGCACGCCATCGACAGGGCGCTCGCCGCCGGTCGGCGGACCTTCTACACGGCCCCGATCAAAGCTCTTTCGAACCAGAAGTTCAGGGACCTGGGTAGGCGTCTCGGCATTGATCGGGTCGGGCTCATGACCGGCGACCAGGTCGTCTCTCCGGATGCCCCGGTAGTGGTGATGACCACCGAGGTACTCCGCAACATGCTCTATGCGGGATCCTCTGCAACCCTGGATCTCGGCTGGGTGGTCCTCGACGAGGTCCATTTCCTGGAGGACCCCTACCGCGGTGCCGTCTGGGAGGAGGTGGTCCTGAACCTCGCACAGGAGGTCGGCATGGTTGCCCTCTCTGCGACCGTTTCCAATGCCCGGGAACTGGGTGACTGGTTGACCGCGGTGAGGGGTCCCACCGACGTGGTCGTGGAGACCTCTCGACCGGTGAGACTCCGCACCCACTACCTGGTGGCCGAGCGCGGTCGGGACCGCCGCCTGCACCGGTTGGCGACGCACCGTGGAGGCTCTCCCAACTCCGATGGCCGACGCTTCGACAACGAGGGCGGTACCAGGCAGCGGGGTGGGCGGGGCCGAGGATCCCGTTGGGTCACCCCCAGACGGGACGAGGTGCTGGGCGAACTGACCGCCCACGGCCTGCTCCCGGCGATCCACTTCATCTTCAGCAGGGCCGGATGCGACGAGGCGCGCGATGGGATCCTGAGGGACGGCGTCCGCCTGAACAGCGGTCCCGAGGCTGACGCGGTCTCGGATCACATGGCGGCCCGACTCGAGGGGCTGCCCGTCGCCGACCTGGAGGCACTCGGAGTGGAGCGATGGGCCGAAGGACTGGAAAGGGGCGTAGCTGCGCACCATGCGGGGCTGGTCCCGATCTTCAAGGAGATCACCGAGGAACTCTTCGCCATGGGACTACTCAAGATCGTCTACGCCACCGAGACGCTGGCCCTGGGCGTGAACCTCCCGGCCCGGTCGGTGGTCATCGACAGGCTCACGAAGTTCACCGGCCAGACCCACGAAGTCCTCACTCCGGGCCAGTTCACACAACTCACCGGGCGGGCGGGACGGCGCGGAATGGACACCGAGGGCCACGCCATCGTCTGCTGGTCCCCGTTCGTGCCCTTCGACCGGGTCGCCGGCCTCGCCGGCAGCAGGGACTTCGTCCTCCGCTCGGCCTTCCGACCCACGTACAACATGGTGGCGAACCTGATCGTGGGCCGAACCAGGGAGCAGGCCGACGACCTCCTCGCACGATCCTTCGCACAGTTCCAGATGGACCGACAGGTGGCGAAGCGCCACCGCCGCTCCGATGAGATGCGCCAGGAGGCACGACGGATCAGGTCCGACCTGGCGGAGCCGAAGCCGGTTGATGGCGATCCGGTGCAGCCCGCGGCACTCCGGCCCGGTGAGGTGGTCGTCATCGACGACGGCCTCGCCCACCTGGTGCTCTCGGTCGCCCACAGGAGTGGTGGACGCCTCAGGATCAGGAGTCTGGACCAGGCGGGCCGCATGTCGACCGTGGACCCCGCCGACCTGGCCCGCCTGCCGGTACGGGTGGGGGAGGTGGATCTGCCGGCACCGTTCGCACCTGACCGGCCGGAGTTCCGGCGGGCTGCCATGGAGCGCCTGCGGCCATTCGCCAGGGAAGCCGATGACGAGGCGGGGCTGCGACGCCGACTCGGACGGCTCGAGCGGAACCTCGGGCGCATCACCGATGCAGCGGCCGAAGGACCCCTGACGGAACGCCTGGATGCCTCCCTGCATGTCCTGCAGGAACGCGGCCTGGCGGACGGCTGGTCCCTGACGGAGAGGGGACTGCCCCTGACGGCGATCCACAACGAGGCCGACCTGCTGGTTGTCGAGGTGATGGCGGCCGGTCTCCTCGACGGCCTCTCGCCGGGGATGCTCGCCGCCCTGGTCTCCAGCCTGACGTTCAGGAAGCGTGGCCCGGGCGAACCGTCCACAATCCGCCTGGGTGGTGACTTCGGACCACGGTTCGCATCCATCGTGACGCTCGCAGCTGACATCGCCGAGGTGGAGTCGGGTTTCGGAATGGAGCCGGCGTTGCCGCCGGATCCGGGGTTCGCACACGTGATACACGCGTGGGTAGGCGGAGGTGAACTGAACGAGGTACTGGATCCCGAGATGACGGGCGGGGAGTTCGTGCGCAACGTGCGCCTGGTGGCCGACCTCCTCCGACAGGTCTCGAAGGTGGCGCCCGATGGGCTGGCGGAGGTGGCCGAAGTTGCCGGGGGTCGACTGGTTCGGGGAGTTGTGGCCATGTCCGGCGGCGCTCCGTCAGGTGATGCCGCCCCGGATGCAGAGCCGACCGGATGACGGTCGAGAGGGGCCGGGACTGGGGTGGACCCGGCAGCGTCCCCGCCGATGCGGTCGTCGCGGCCAGCAATGCCGCTCTCCGGGCTGTCATCACCTCTGCCAGGAGGGCCGACAGGCCCATTCCCGACGTGGCGCTGGTCGGCGGAGACCTCTGCCGCACCCTTGGCGGGCGCGGCGAGGCGGTTCCGGGGGGAACGGGTACCCGCGTCGTGGTGGACATCGGATCCGTGCTGCTTGATGGTCGGCTCCACTGGTTTGCTGCGCATCTCGTGGCCCGTTCCCCGGGCGGTATGGGGCGTTGGTGGGTGGCGGCGAATGCGGCGCACCATGGGCGCTGGAACCTGGCACCCAGGGCGCATCCGGGCGACGGCCTCCTCGACGTGCTGGACGGTGCACTGCGACCCGCAGCAAAGATCGCCGCATGGCGGCGGCTAGGGCGTGGCGATCACGTGCCGCACCCGGACATCGGGTACCGACGGGTTCCGGCACTCCAGATCGCTTTCGACCGACCGCTCACGGTCCGCCTGGACGGCGAGGTGGTGGGTCGTTTCCGGAATCTCTCTGTTCGCATCGAACCCGAGGTGCTGCGCCTCGCCGTGTGAGGTTCGTTCCTGCCGCTCCCGACCGCCTCGGATAGTCTCCGGCGAATGGGAGACACGGAGACAGGTCAACTGGTGGGTGCACGGCGGGTGGTCTGTGACCGCGTCGACGAGTTGGCCGACGTCCTCATCGAGACGTCGCGGGCCATCCATGCCAATCCTGAGCTGGCGTTCGCAGAACATGCCGCCCACGACCTGCTGACCGGCGTCCTGTCGGACCATGGCATCGACGTCGTCCAGTCGGCCTACGGACTGGACACGGCATTTGAGGGATCGGCCGGCACGTCCGGTCCCGTGGTGGCCGTCCTGTGCGAGTACGACGCCCTGCCCAGTATCGGGCATGCATGCGGCCACAACATCATCGCCACCGCCGGACTAGGCGCCGGCCTGGCGGCTGCGGTGGTGGCCGACCAGCTGGGCGGCAGGGTTCGGATCCTCGGTACCCCGGCGGAGGAAGGTGGAGGGGGCAAGGTGTTCATGCTGGAGCGGGGCGCCTTCGATGGTGTCGAGGCCGCCCTGATGGTCCACCCGGCAGACGCCGACCTGGAGAACATCACGAGCCTCGCCATCCAGCAGGCGGTGGTCTCCTACACGGGTCGGGCCGCACATGCCGCTGCTGCACCCGAGAAGGGACTGAACGCCCTTGATGCAGCGGTGCTGGGATACATGAACGTCGCTGCGCTCCGCCAGCACATAGCGCCGGACGAGCGGATCCACGGGATCTTCACCGATGGGGGCGAGAAGGCGAACATCGTGCCGGTGCGGGCCGCCGCCAACTGGTACGTGCGGTCGCCCACCCGGTCACGGTTGGAGGACCTGAAGCTTCGTCTGGTCGCATGCCTGCGGGCCGGCGCCGATGCGGCTGGTTGTGGGATCCAGGTCGACTGGATCGAGCCGTCCTATGCGGAGGTACTGGACAATCGGGCCCTCCTGGAGTGCTATACCGCCAACGCAGCGCTGCTCGGGCGAACTGTGCTGCCGGCGGTCGAGCACCAGGTCGTCGGCAGTACGGACATGGGCAACGTGAGCTACGTCGTGCCGTCCATCCACCCGATGATCAAGTCGGCCCCGGCCGGAACGGCAATCCACACGGAGGCCTTCGCCGGCTTCGCTGCGAGCGAGGAGGCCGACCTGGCGGTCCTGGATGGGGCCAAGGCGATGGCAATGACCATCGTGGACTGTTGGTCCGAGGGGTCCGTCCTTGCCACTGCCAGGAAGCAGTTCGAGCACATGGTTGGCGTCCGCGCCGTACCCGCCTAGAGGACCTAGGTTCGGCGCCCGTGACCACCTACGCCGCCGAGGAGTTCAGCCAGGAAGAGGCGGACGTCCTCCGTCGCTACTTCACGAACCTGGACCAGCCGGTCTTCGCCCTCGTGAACCTGCCGGAGGTCGTGAAGGGCGCCCTCTTCGCCCGCTATTCCCGTTCCGACAAGAGCCTCCGGCGCCTGTTCCTCGAGGAGTTCGTCGGAGAGTTGGACGTGTCCGGCGACGAGACGATCGACGCCACGGTCGGCCTGCGGCGGGCCGAGGAGCTCTACGACAAGGTCTTCTTCGAGTACGGGGATGACAGTGTCGCCCAACTGGGTGGGGTCCACCTCGCCTGTGAGCAGGCGTCGAACATCCTCACGAAGATCCTGGAGTGGGGCCGGCTGATGGCCTACCTGGAGCAGTCCACGCGCTACATCGCGTACGACTCCCGGCTGGGTGGTCGGTACCGCTACTTCCGGGACCCTGACGTCCTGGCTTCCCCGCTGGGTGCCCGCTACATCTCTGACATGGACCGGCTGTTCGAGGTGTACACCGACCTCGTCCGAGACATGAACGACCACTTCCGGAAGACCCTCCCGAAGGCGGCGGGCGATTCCGACTTCATCTACCGACAGGCCATAGCCGCCAAGGCGTTCGATGCGGTCAGGGGAGTGCTGCCTGCGGCATCGCTCTCCAACGTCGGGATCTACGGGACCGGGCAGGCCTACGAATCGCTCCTCGTCCGCATGCGGGCGCATCCACTTCCGGAGGCCCGCACCTACGCGGAGATGATGCTCGTGGAGCTCCGCAAGGTCGTCCCCTCCTTCCTGAAGCGGGTGGACCTTCCGGACAGGGGCGAGGAGGTGGGCCGGTACGCCACCGACGTCAGGGAACGGCTGGAGGACCTCGCCGAGGAGTACTTCCCCGGGGAGGAGGCGGTGGCTGGTTCACCGGTGGTGGACCTGACCGACTGGGATCCGGATGCAGAGGTGAAGTTGGTCGCGGCGGCGCTCTATCCGGTGACGAACCGCTCCGACCGTGAGGTGGATGCCCGGGTGCGGGCCATGTCTATCGAGGAGCGGCTCACGATCCTGCGTGCCTTCGTCGGCGACCGGGACAACCGGCGGCACCGGCCCGGCAGGGCTCTCGAGCGCCCGTCCTACCGGTTCGACGTACTGTCTGACTACGGCGCATTCCGGGACATGCAGCGGCATCGGATGATGACCCTGGACTGGCAGCGGCTATCCACGGACCACGGCTACGTGAGGCCGGCCGAGGTAGACGAGGCCGGTATTGGTGGGCGTTTCGATGCCGCCATGGATCGCTCGCGGGAGCTGCATGAGACCCTTCTGGAGCCGTTCCCCGACCAGGCCCCGTACGCGGTATCGCTGGCCTACCGGGTCCGGTATCTGATGCACATGAACGCCCGGGAGGCCATGCACGTCCTGGAACTCCGTTCCACACCCCAGGGCCACTCGTCCTACCGTGAGGTGGCCCAGCAGATGCACCACCTGATCTCAGAGGTGGCCGGGCACCATGCCATCGCCGCGATGATGTCTTTTGTGGACCACTCCGGGGAAGCGGGCCTTGAACGCCTTGAAGGCGAGCGTCGAGCCGAGAAGAAGCGCCTCGCCCGGGGCGGGGGTTGATGGCCGGCTGATCCTGTCTATGATCCCGCCGCGACCACCCGATAGTAATGCTCGAGGACCCGATGGCTGAAGAAGTGAACGATGGCTGAAGAAGTGAACGAAGAGACGCCCGACGAGGAGATCCTCGACGACGCCGAGTTGGCCGACGGTGACGACTTCGGCGAGGACGGACCGGAGGATGAGGATGGCTCCGATGGCTCCGATGGCTCCGATGGCTCCGATGGTTCGGATGACGATGACGATGACGATGAGGCCGGACCGCGACCTGCCGGCACCCCTGCCGAGGAGGATGAGGACGAACCCGATCCGGACGAGGTGGAGGCGGATCTGAACGAGATCCTCCGGGACAGGATCGCCGCCGACGAGGACGAGGACGAAGAGGAGGAGGACGTTCCGGTCCCGGTTCCGACCGGCGGGACAGCTGAGCGTCAGGACACCGAGTTGCACTGTCCGCACTGCTTCCTGCTGATCCAGGCCAAGGCAGTGGCCGAGACCGGTGAGTGCGGCCACTGCGGTGGCCCCATCTCCTGAGCACGACGGTCTCCTGATGGAGGAATCCGCACGACCGGCGTCGGGCAGGGACCTCGAGGTCCTGATGGTCCTGGCAGCGGCAGCCCGCGCGGAGCTTCCCGAACGCAGGGGCGGTGACGTCGCCGTCCACCTGGATCCGCAACGCAACGACCCCGGCGCCCGGATCGCAGTTGCACTCGACGACGAGGCGACGGTGCTGTTAGTGGGAACGATCGACGACACGGTCGTCGGCTACGGCCTGATGACCCTCGGGCCCGTGTCGGACGGCTCCACCCAGGCCAACGTCGAGGAGATCTTCGTGGATCCCGGCGCCCGTTCCGTGGGAGTCGGCGAATCCATCCTGGAGGCCCTCCTGACAGAGGCCTCCGGTCGGGGAGCGGTGGCCATCCAGTCCGTGGCGCTGCCGGGGGACCGCTCCACCAAGAACTTCTTCGAGGCCCATGGAATGGTCGCCCGGGCCATCATCGTCCACCGCTGGATTGAGGAGAGGTGAGCGGCGGACGACCGGAACTGTGCGTGGGTGCGATCGCAATCGACGATGACAGGATCCTTCTCGTCCAACGCGGAACAGGGCCCGACATCGGGCTCTGGTCGGTGCCCGGTGGACGGGTGGAAGCCGGCGAGGCCATGGTCGCAGCGGTGGTGCGCGAGCTGCGCGAGGAGACCGGCCTGACCGGGGTATGTGGGCCGATGCTCGGGTGGGTCGAACAACTGACGACAGACCACCACTTCGTGATCGCCGATTTCAGGGTCACGGTCCTGGATGGGGGATCGCCGGTACCTGGTTCCGATGCCGTGGGTGCTGCTTGGGTGGCCGTCACGGACCTCGACGCCTTCCACCTGGTGGATGGCCTAGGTGCGTTCCTGGTCGAACAGGGCCTGGCTCCGGGCTCGCTGCTGTCGCTGGACTGACAGCCGCACGGGGCGGTACAGCGACCTGGCGGACAGAGTCCACAGCCCGATCGGTCTGAAGGTGGTCAGCGGCCCGTCCAGCGCGGTGGGCGCTTCTCCACGAAGGCCCTGGGTCCCTCCCGGAAGTCCTCGGTCCCGACCACCGCACGGGTGGCGTCCGCTGCAGCCTCGAAGGCCTCGTCGTCCTCCAGCAGGTGGGCGGTCAGCACCACCTTCCGGGAGGCTCGTACTGCCAGTGGGGCATTGGAGTTGATGGATCCAGCGAGTTCTATGGCCGCCTCCAACGCCTTGCCGGGCTGGACCAGTCGGTTCACGAGACCGTGCCGGAAGGCGGAATCGGCATCCAGGTCGTCACCGGTCAGGGCGAGTTCCATTGCCACGTTGCGCGGTAGCGCCCGGGGGAGGCGGAAGAGCCCGCCGGCATTGGCCACCAGGGACCGCTTGACCTCGGGCAGCCCGAAGCGTGCCATGGTGCTGGCAACCACCAGGTCACAGGACAGGACGATCTCGGTTCCACCCGCCACGGCGGGGCCCTCCACGGCGGCGATGAGTGGCTTGGACCTGGCGCGACGAACCAGCCCGGCGAAGCCTCCGCGTTTCGTCGTTAGCCTGGCGTCACCGGATGCGATCGCCTTCAGGTCCGCACCAGCGCAGAAGGCGGGGCCGTTGCCGCACAGGATGCCCACCCACAGGTCGTCGTCCGCCTCAAGGCGATCGATGGCCGCTTCGAGATCCTCGGCCAGCTGCTGGCTGACGGCGTTGCGTGCCTCTGGCCGATTCAACGTGATGATCGCTATGCGATCCCTGATCTCGAAGTCGACTGTCATGGGGGCGACCCTATAGACGGGCCGCTCCGGGTCTGGAAGCGGGCGTCAGCCTCGCGGACGACCACGACGGGATCGTGGCGGGGCTTTCGGCTCGATGCCGAATGCAGCGGCGATTGTCGGGATGCTCATGGAGATGCGCTTCACGACGTCCAGGAGCTGGTCGCCGGGTTCGGCGGGTAGCCCGGCGGGCACGACACGCAGGTGGACGGGCGAGAGCGCCACCGCATCGAGCACCGTGGCCCAGCGGTCCTGCCCGGTGTCGTTGGTGAGGCTGGCATCGGCCATTGCCGTGAGCCGGTCCAGCACGGGTCCGGGCAGAGGGGCGCCAGCTTTCGGGGGCCGGGAGCTGAGTCGCAGGGCCCGTACGATGCGGTCCTCGTCGATGGCGGTGATCACGTCGGCCTGCCAGGCCTGCTGCTCGCTCTCGACGCGGGCGGTGAGTGCTTCCCGGAGTTGGTCGGCGAGCGCGCTGTTCTCCTCGGTCCGGAAGGCTGACTCCGCCGCCACGACCACGGATCGCAGGTCCCGGAGGTCCACATCGGCGACCCCTGCCAGGGCCGCCTCAGCACGGTCCTGCCAGTCGGCGCTCCTGAGGGCGGGGTGGATACGCTCTGCCAACTTCAGAAGGAGGTCCGCTGGAATGACCGGCTGGCCGGCTGCCTGGGCATTCTTGTTCTGTGCCTCGATGGCGGTCCTGAGCCCGGGTACGCCGTCCCTGACGAGCACCTGGGCCAGCCGTTGCTGGTCCTCGGGCAGGGCTGCGATGGCTGCCTTGCGGTGGGTGCGTCGCGGGCGGAGTCGCCGGGCCCGTACCTTCGCGTCCGTGGTCACTGCGGTCCGGGTCCTCTGACCGGTGCGACCACGGCGCTTGTCTCCGTCGCGGCCGGTCCGCTCAGGCCTGTTGCCGTCCTTCCCGCCAGCGCCATCGCGGGGACCACTGGCGCGGCCTCCCCGATCGGCGCCATCGCGGGGGCCACGGGCGCCGTCTCTCCGACCATCGCCACGTGGGCGACTGTCACCGTCGCGCCGCTTACCGCGGCCGCCATCGCTTCGGCCGTCCCGGCGATCCTCGCCGCCACGCCGGCCACGTCCTCCAGCAAGCTTGGTGGTCACCAGTGGGTCGTTGCGGCCTGATCCGATGATCTCAAGCGTTTCGGCCCCGGTTCGCTCGGTCTGGCCCTGGAGGACCGACGTGACCTCGATCCCGTCCATGAACTGGTCCACCTCAACACGCAGCACGTCGCCGACCGTCGCTCCATCGGGTACCAGGTTCTGGCCTATGGATCCCTTCGGTTGGCGGGCGCCAGCGGCGCGCCATGTCCAGTCGCCGTCGTCTCGGGCGCTCGTCAACTGGATCTTCATTCGTGGCATGGGCAGGAACGCTAGCCGTCCGCGGGGGATTGCGGACCTTGACTCCCTCCACGGGAATCGTGGTCCGTTCGCTGATTCCTGCGAGAATCTGAGACACCGTCAGATTCTCGTGTATGTTGACGCGGTCAGCCGACTGGCTGGCATCTGAATGCGCGTCGGACCCAGGTCCGACCAATCGAGGGGAAGTTCTTGATGCGAACACGACAGGTCCGATTCACGGTGTTGCTGGCGGCATTCGCTCTGCTGGCCGGGGCATGTGGCGGCACGGACAGTGGGGGAGGGGACGACGGAGCGGCTCCGGCCGCCACCACTGCTGCGGCCACCACTGCCGCCCCGGCTGCTACGACTGCTGCTCCTGCTGCGACGACGGCTGCTCCGGCGGCTACGACTGCTGCTCCTGCTCCTGAAGAGGTCGCGACGGTCGAGGACCATCTGGGTGATGGTTCTCTTGGGACCGTCGAGGTTGGTGACGGTG
>Ga0257107_1000399_pt1 | contig 16465 bp, 12 predicted proteins | sample LP_taG_2_FD_190178 | JGI IMG/M metagenome (GOLD analysis project Ga0257107, IMG submission 190178) | Marine microbial communities from Northeast Subartic Pacific Ocean, Canada - LP_J_2011_P26_500m | ecosystem: Environmental > Aquatic > Marine > Oceanic | place: Canada: Northeast Subartic Pacific...
TGGTTAAAGAGATGTTACCGTATTTTGATGTACAATATGGCAATCCATCATCAATTCATCAATTTGGTAGGAAAACAAAGAATGCAATAGAAAAAGCACGAAAGCAAGTAGCCGCACTTATTGGTGCAGAACCAGATGAAATTACATTTACTTCAGGCGGAACTGAGTCAAATAACACTATTTTACTTGGCTGTCCAAAATTCCAAGGAGAAAAATTTGATCTAAATCATATCATAATATCATCAATAGAACATGATGCAGTTCTAGAACCAGTAAGAGAATTTGAAAAATATGGAGTGCATGTGACATATTTACCAGTTGATGAATATGGACTGGTAACCCCAGATGATATTACCAAATCAATAAACGAACAAACAACCATTGTTAGTATCATGTTGGCAAACAATGAAGTGGGTACAATACAACCCATTAAAGAAATATCAAAAATTTGTAACAAATATCAAATACCATTACATACTGATGCTGTACAAGCGGTAGGTAAGATTCCAATTAATGTAAAAGAATTAGGTGTTGATGCATTATCAATTTCTTCACATAAAATTAATGGTCCAAAGGGTGTTGGTGCATTATTTATAAAAAAAGGTTTTACAGTAGCTGCCAATATTGTGGGAGGTGGTCAGGAAAATGGAATGCGTTCTGGCACTGAAAATGTGGCTAGTATAGTTGGATTTGGAAAGGCTTGTGAGATTGCAAAAGAAAGATTAAACAAAAATATTTCTCACTTCCAAGCACTTCACTCTTCAATGCTATCAAAAATAGTCAAAGAAATATCTCATGTAAAACTTAATGGCCATACAGAAAAAAGAATTTTCAACAATATTCATCTTACATTTCTTGGAGTAAATGGTGAAGACTTGATCATAAAGTTGGATGAACATGGCATCGCTGCTTCAACTGGTTCTGCATGTTCGGTACACACTCAAAAGGCATCACATGTATTGAAAGCAATGGGCTTTAATCATGAACAGATAACTGGTTCATTACGTATATCATTTGGATATATGAATACATTAGATGAAGTAGATCAGACGGTCGAAGTTTTAAAAAAAGTTGTATCTGAACTACGAAGTGTTTCTCCTTACAAAACAAAATATAATTTTTAACTAAAAGTATCTAATTGTATTTAATAGAAAATTTATTTTTAGACATTACAATCACAGTAGTTACTGCAATAAGCAAAATCATAGTTACAATTGTTCCAAATTCAGGAATTACATATGTGCCTATAATCTCAACCCATTTGTCACCTTCTTCAAACTGAATACGCAATGTTCGAAAATCACCACCAGTTTCTATTTCCTCAAACTGTATTTCAGTAAAATCTTCACCATCAATCCCAGTTTTGCTTATCAAAACTATGAATGCTTCATCCTTACCATCATTTGTTTTAGATTCAATATTTTCTCTAGGTAGTTTTAAAACAATATTACCATTAGAATTTGCATTGAGTTTTATGAGAAGTGAGTAATGACCTTCGTTTAATGTTATATCATCAATTGTCCCACCAATTACAGAATATCCTAGATCAAAACTTCCAGAATTGGGAATATCAATTGGATAAAGTGATGATGTTCCACCAGATTGTTTCTTGAAAAACTGGAAAGTTTTTTCCGCAATTTTATCTTGAGTATAAAAAGCTCTAACTATGTAAATGCCATCTTCATTCCAAAAATTTCCTTTTGCACTGAAATCTGTTGCAAATGTTCCATCAAGTGCAACTTCAACCTGATCAACAGCTATCAAACCACCTTCATGATAAAGTTGGATTGTTACAGGTAATTCACTTATCATTGCTGTAATTTTTCCAAAAACTACGATAACATCATTTTCATAGTATATGTCTTTAGTAGTTGAAACGGATATAGGGTCTTCAATTGCTGCAATTGATGGAGTTAAACCAAAAGTAATCCCGACTGCAATAATAATAAAAATAATTCTATAGTACATAGTGAAATTAAATTTGAATTCTATATGTCCTTTACTGATTTTACCTTTTAGACTAAAAAATAAATAATATTACTAGTATCTTGGTACTAGACTTAGTTTTGTTTTTGCAGATACAGCGATTATTGCTACAATTGCCACTACAAGTATCATTGCAGCAATGGTTCCAAATTCTGGAATTGCCCAACTACCAACAATTTCAATTTTTTCATCTCCTGCTTTACATGGAATTATTAGCGTATTTCCATCCTGCACAAAATCTTGTCTTTCTTCACCATTCACAAAAACAAAGAAAGTTCCATCATCAAATGGTTTGATTATTTCTTCATATAATGTAATTGTGAGCACTCCATCATTAGTTCCCTCTATACTTATCTCAAGAGTATTATCATCTGCATTAGGCCAGAAAGTAGGAGACATGGAACTACAAGTTAGATCATATTCTAGTGGTCCACCACTTTTCAATTCCTGTAATGAGGTTTCAGTTTTTGCTTCGGTTGATGTTTCAAGCGAATAAGTTTTATCTACATCTGCAAGTTCAATTGACACAGTTGTCTCAGCATCAACGTATTGAGCTTTGATCAGATAGACTGTATCATATTTCATACTATTAGTTGCAGTATTAACCGTTGTAGAAAAATCACCATTGCTATTCACACTAACCTGGGCAATTCCAGCAATACCACTTGGATCTGTCCTTTCAACAATGATAGTTACATCAGAACCATTTGTGTCTATAGGATCAACATGTCCAGTTACAGTAATTACTGATGTATGATCATAAACATCCTTGTCAGTTTCCATCGTAATAGTGAATCCTACAGCTGATGCTTCAGAAGTAATACCGGTTGTAAACATAGTCAAAATTCCAACTAGTACGCATATTGCACTAATATTCATCCAACAACGATTTAGCAAGTTACTATTTATGTATAGTTAACGAATAAAAAAGACTGGATGTTCTAGTATCTTGGTACTAGACTTAGTTTTGTCTTTGCAGATACAGCGATTATTGCTACAATTGCTACTACAAGTATCATTGCTGCAATGGTTCCAAATTCTGGAACTACATGACCGTCTACAACTTCTACTTCAGTAGATGCAGTTATTGATTGATAAATAACAGGGTTGGCATTTGACGATGAAACATCAGATAAAGAACCATGAGCTTGTGTAGCAATAATAGTATACATTCCATTCTGATTGTACTGACTTCCGCCCACACCAATTGTTGCAGAGTAACTACCATCTGATGATGGAGTTACTTGATCAATGGCAACAACATTTCCGTTTGGTGCTATTACCTTAAGCATTATGTCACCAGCATGTTGAGTTGTTGTACCACTCACATCAATTGTAGTAGAACCTAGTACTGCATCAGCAGTAATTGTTAGTGCACCCTCACTGATACCACCACTCTGATAACTGACAGAATCATAATTACAAGGTCTATTCTGGTCTTGCATGGTTTCATTTATTCCATAACAAGTACTAATTGCGATTGATGTTGCTGAAGTACTACCAGATGTAATCTCAACATCCGCTGTAAATTTGTATTTGCTGATAGCGCCTCCTTGGTAATTTGTCAATAGATTGAGTGATCTAAATGTTGTATCTCCACTCTGTGCTCCTTGTTGCACTAATATTGTATACATTCCATCTTGGCCGTACTGACTTCCGCCCACACCAATTGTTACAGAGTAATGATTCTGCGATGGTGTTACTTGATCAATGGCAACAACATTTCCGTTTGGTGCTATTACAATAATCATAACATCATCACTACGATCAGTTGAACCACTTACCATTATTGAGTTGGAACCAGCATCAGCATCGACAGATAGTGACATACCTACTCCACCACTGGTGGAAGGAATTCCTATCAAATCTACATGACTGGCATAGGCGTTGTTATCAAAGCCGGGAACCGATAAAAGTGTGACTGCCATAAATGCTATAGTAATCGAAGTCACCGTATATCCGCGAGAATTCATCATTCTAGGATTGTAGTGAGTCCTATTTATGTACGGTGTTAATTTAAAATAAAAAATACTGGATGTTCTAGTATCTTGGTACTAGACTTAGTTTTGTCTTTGCAGATACAGCGATTATTGCTACAATTGCTACTACAAGTATCATTGCTGCAATGGTTCCAAATTCTGGAATTACATGTCCATCAATAACTTCAACTTCAGTGTATGCGTTATACATTGAGGCTTCTCCCTGTTTTGCTGAGACTTTATACATTCCATCTTGTTTGTATTGGTCTCCAGCAGTTCCAAATGATGTAGAGTAACTACCACCTGAAGGTGTTAATTGGTCAACAGAAATCACATTTCCATTTGGCGCTGTTACAATGAGAGTTATAACAGAATCTCTATCAGTCGTACCGCTAACATCAATTGAAGTAGAACCTCGTATTGAATCACCAGCAGTTATTGTTAGTCCACCTGTTGGAGCACTTGTTGCTACAGCAGTTGCTGTACCACTTATGACACTGGATGTTGAAGCAGATGAATCTGATTCAGTAATTGTTACTGATAGATTATACTTACCAGCACCAGCTCCTTGCTGTGCACTTATGGTATAACTACCATCCATATCTGATACGCCACCAGACCAGGAGTAACTACCACCTGAAGCATCAGCTTGACCAATAGCCTTTATGTTTCCATTTGATTGGATTACCTTAATGATAACAGGATCGTATGTACGATCGGTATCACCACTAACAGTAATTTCACCACTCATGTAATTGGCATCTGCAGATAGTGACATACCGGTACCCGCAGCATATGCGTCGCCGCTAAAGCCGGGAACCGATAAAAGTGTGACTGCCATAAATGCTATAGTAATCGAAGTCACCGTATATCCGCGAGAATTCATTATTCTAGGCTTAGATTGAGTCCTATTTATGTTTCTTTATTACTTCTTTTTTATACGGTATAATGTTGAATAATAAAACTTTCAAGTCCACAATATCAGGATCTGCTTTTTAATATAATAAACTTCATTTTCCAGTTTTACTATTGTGCTAATCTGGTTCTTTTCTGTTCAAAAATTTGAAAATCTCAAAAAAAAAATCTGCTAAATATATATTAACCCAAACTGCAAATTTTGTGCTTGTATTGTTTATTTTCATATCCATTTAGTGTTATCTTCCGAGGTATTTGTGATGGCTGCTAAAAAGAAAGTAATAATTTTAGCAAGTCATGATTATGTTCCTAAACATGAGATAATGACAAAAAAAGATAGTTTAGAAGTATTAGAAAAATATCATTGTAAACCAACTGAACTACCATTAATTTTGATTAGTGATCCAGCCATTATGAAGCTTGGTGTAAAACCCGGTGATATGATAAAAATCACTAGAAAAAGTGCAACTGCTGGTGAGAGTTTCTACTATAGATATGTGGTTGAAGTATGACTGATCCTACAAACAAACGTTGGGCTATCATCCAAGATATTTTGACAAAGGAAGGAATTGCTAGACAACATCTTAATTCCTTTGATGAGTTTTTAAAAAATGGTTTACAGGAAATTATTACTGAAGTTGGTCAGATAGATATTGAAAATGCAGAGTATCCTTACAAAATTCAACTTGGTAAGATAAAACACACGCAACCAAGAATGATGGAACTTGATGGGTCTATCACACATATCACTCCAGCAGAAGCACGTCTACGTAATGTTTCATACGTTGCACCTTTGCAGTTAGAAGCGAGTGTTATTGAAGATGGAAAAACCTTAGAGTCTAAGTACATTCACGTCGGTGATATTCCCGTAATGGTAAAATCAGAGGCATGTGTTTTACGAAATTTTTCAGAACAAAAACTAATTGATCATGGTGAGGATCCAAGTGATCCTGCTGGTTACTTTATCATTAACGGTTCTGAGCGAGTAATAGTTGGATTAGAAGATCTGTCATATAACAAAATAATGGTTGACATTGAAAATATTGGTGGGAAAAAAGTTTGCAAGGCAAAAGTTTATTCTTCAATTGTTGGCTATCGTGCAAAATTAGAGTTGATATTAAAAGATGATGGACTTGTTGTTGCGAAGATACCAGGATCACCGGTTGATATACCAATAATTACTTTGATGCGTGCTCTTGGATTAGAGTCTGATAAGGAAATTTCCGGTGCAGTATCTTTAGTTGATGAAATTGAAAATGAACTTGAAAGCTCTTTTGAAAAATCAGATATTACAACATCGAAGAATTCCATTGTGTATATCAGTAAGAGAATAGCACCTGGTATGTTAGAAGAATTTCAAATTAAACGAGCAGAAACTTTATTGGATTGGGGATTACTTCCCCACTTGGGTAAACAACCAAGCAATAGAAGAGAAAAGGCACAGTTTTTGGGTGAAGCTACTTGTAAATTACTTGAACTAAAACTTGGTTGGCTTAAACCTGACGACAAAGATCATTATGGAAACAAAGTTATCAAATTTGCAGGACAAATGTTAGCTGATTTATTCAGAACTGCATTTAGGAATCTTGTTAGAGATATGAAATATCAACTTGAACGCTCAGGTCAAAAAAGAGGAATAAATGCGGTTTCTGCTGCAATCCGTCCTGGAATAATATCTGATAAATTGAATAATGCCATTGCAACAGGAAACTGGGGACGAGGTAGGGTTGGAGTTACACAATTACTTGATAGAACAAACTACTTGTCTACTATAAGTCACCTACGACGTGTACAATCACCATTGAGTAGAACACAGCCAAACTTTGAAGCAAGGGATTTACACTCAACACACTTTGGAAGAATTTGCCCTAGTGAAACACCTGAGGGCTCTAATTGTGGACTTGTTAAGAATCTGGCTTTATCTGCAATAATTTCTGTTGGAATAAAATCAGAAGAAATTACTGAAAAGTTATTTGAACTTGGTGTATCACATTTTTCGGATGTTAAGCCTGATGTGCATAGAACTGGCGCTAGAATTTTTGTTGATGGAAAATTGATAGGTTATTTCAATGATGGCGAAAACTTGCTTAACATCTTACGTGAACTCCGTAGAACATCAAAAATTCACTCCCATGTTGGAATATCCTTACACAAAGAAAATCATATCCACGCTACAAAAAGACTATACATTAACTGTAATGCAGGACGTGTTTTACGTCCACTTATTATAGTAAAAAACGGTAAATCAACACTTACAACTGAAATTCTTGATAAAATATTAAAAAACCTTCTTTCTTGGAGCGATTTGGTTCGTATGGGTGTACTTGAACTCATAGATGCAAATGAAGAAGAAAATTGTTTTATAGTGTTTGATGAAAAGCGTACAAAAAATGCCACTCATCTTGAAGTTTTCTCTTCGGCAATTTTAGGAGCCGGTGCCTCAATCATTCCATATCCAGAGCATAATCAATCACCAAGAAATACCTATGAATCAGCAATGGCAAAACAAAGTCTTGGTTTTTCCACTCCAATGATGAATACCAGTACTTATGTGAGACAGCACTTTTTATTATACCCGCAAACCCCCATTGTCACAACAAAAGCAATGGGTCTTCTAGGTCTGGATAAAAGACCTGCTGGACAAAACTGTGTAGTTGCTGTATTACCATTCGATGGTTATAATATTGAAGATGCTATTGTTTTAAACAAAGCTTCAGTAGAGAGAGGATTAGCACGTACATTCTTTTATAGAATTTATGAAGCAGAAGCAAAACAATATCCTGGTGGAATGCGTGATAATTTTGAAATTCCCAATCCTGACGATAACGTAAGAGGTTACAAGGGTGAAAAACCATATCGCTTATTGGAAGAAGATGGAATTATTGCAACTGCATCTAATGTTGTTGGTGGTGATATACTCATTGGTAAAACTAGTCCACCTAGATTTATGGAAGAATACCGTGAATTTGAAAGCACTGGACCATATAGACGAGATACGTCCATATCTATTAGGCCATCTGAAGTAGGTGTTGTTGATACTGTTGTTATGACTCAGTCAAATGAGGGTGGAAAAATGTTTAAAGTCAGAGTAAGAGATTTACGCATTCCTGAAATCGGAGATAAATTTGCCTCACGTCATGGTCAGAAAGGTGTACTGGGTCTATTGGCGAAAAGCGAAGACTTGCCTTACACTGCTGATGGAATATCACCTGATGTTCTCATTAATCCTCATGCATTTCCGTCAAGAATGACTGTTGGTATGATGATGGAATCAATTACTGGTAAGGCTGCTGCATTGAGAGGTAGTAAATTTGATGGGTCTGCCTTTGTAGGCGAAAAATTAGATCAGGTAAAAGATATCATGAAAGCTGCAGGGTTCAAGTATTCTGGCAAGGAAATAATGTATGATGGTAGAACTGGTAAACCATTACCTGTTGAAGTATTCATCGGAGTTGTTTATTATCAAAAATTACATCATATGGTTGCAGATAAGATACATGCACGTTCACGAGGACAAGTACAAATGCTCACTAAGCAGCCAACTGAAGGTAGAGCACGTGGAGGTGGATTAAGATTTGGGGAAATGGAAAGAGATTGTATTATAGCCTACGGAGCATCAATGATTCTCAAAGATAGATTGCTTGATGAATCTGATAAAGCTGATATATTTGTCTGTGAAAGATGTGGTCTTGTTGCATATCATGATGTTAAACAAAGAAGGTATATTTGCAGAGTTTGTGACGCTAAGGGAAAAATAAGTTCTGTATCTGTTGCATATGCATTTAAGCTACTATTGCAGGAGATGCAAAGCCTCAACATTACACCACGTTTGATGATAAAGGAGAAAGTATAATGTCTATTGAAATAGTAAAATCAGTTGCTGGGATTAAATTCTCTGTTTGGTCTCCGAACGAAATTAGAAAATATTCTGTTGCTGAAATCACTGCACCAGAAACTTACGATGAAGATGGAATGTCTGTACAAGGTGGACTGATGGATGGTCGCCTTGGAACTTTAGAACCTGGTCAAAAATGTCTAAGTTGTGGTAATACATCAGCTAGATGTCCTGGTCACTTTGGGCATATTGAGCTTGCAGAGCCCATATTACATATTGCATTTATTGATAGTATTCGTAAATTAATATTGTCAACATGTAGATCTTGTTCTAGATTACTAATTCCTGAAGATGAGCTAGCAAAATATACGGAAATTAAAAAAGATCACACTGCATATTCGATATTCTCACAGAAACATATTCCAGCACAGATACAAGACAGGGCAAAAAAATCAAAGGAGTGTCCACATTGTGGAAAGGTGCAATATGAGTTAATTTTCACAAAACCCACAATCTTTATAGAAAAAACTGAACTTGGAGAAAATAGATTATTACCGATTACAATACGAGACAGATTTTCACAAATCACTGATGCAGATCTTACTTTACTGGGTTATGATCATACTACTGCAAGAGCAGAATGGCTTATTTTACAAGTTTTACCTGTACCTCCTGTTACAGTCAGACCTTCCATAATACTTGAAACTGGAATTAGATCTGAAGATGATCTAACTCATAAAATGGTAGACATCATAAGAGTAAATCAGCGTCTTAAGGAAAGTAAAGAAGCTGGTACACCTCCATTAATAGTTCAAGACCTTGTTGACCTGCTTCAGTATCATGTAACAACTTATTTTGATAACGAGGTTTCAGGAATTCCACAAGCACATCATCGTTCTGGTAGACCACTAAAAACGTTAACCCAGAGGCTGAAAGGTAAGGAAGGTCGTTTTAGAGGCTCACTATCTGGAAAACGTGTAGACTTTTCAAGTCGAACTGTGATCTCTCCAGATCCTAACTTAGACTTGTCGGAAGTTGGTGTACCACAATCTATTGCAATGAAACTTACAATTCCAGAAATTGTCACAGACTGGAATATTGAAAAACTAAAAAAATTAGTTATTAACGGTCCATCTACATATCCAGGAGTAAATTATATTGTAAGACCTGATGGGGTTAAAATTAGATTAGATTTTGTTGAAGACAGATCTGGTATTGCTGATTCACTTGAAACAGGATATCTAGTGGAAAGACATCTACTGAATGGTGATGTTGTACTTTTCAACAGACAACCATCACTTCATCAAATGTCAATCATGGCTCATCATGTTAGAGTACTTCCTGGGAAAACCTTCCGATTGCATCCTTCTGTTTGTCCTCCGTATAATGCTGATTTTGACGGTGATGAAATGAACCTTCATGTACCACAAAGCGAAGAGGCTAGAGCTGAGGCTATCTTATTGATGCGAGTTCAAGAGCAGTTAATTTCTCCTAGATTTGGCGGTCCAATTATTGGTGGACTCCGTGATTTTATCACAGGAGCATATCTTCTTACCAAGGATGATACTTTACTGACTAAACAAGAATTTACCAACTATGCAATGCTTGGTGATTATAATGGTAAACTCCCTGAACCAAAAATTAAGAAAGGAGGTGATTCGTTTTACACAGGAAAACAACTATTCTCTATCTTTCTTCCATCTGATTTTAATTTTGTAATGACTTCAAAATGGTCCAAGGGAACAAAAGGTGCAAAAAAAGACGTTGTAATTAAGAATGGTGAATTGGTTAGCGGCGTAATAGATAAATCATCAATTGGTGCGGAAGAACCAGAAAGTGTTTTGCATAGAATTGCAAAGGATTATGGCAATGAACATGCTAAAAAATTCCTAAACTCTATTCTTATTATAATTAAACAGTTTATCACACATTATGGATTTAGTTATGGTTATTCTGACTTGGAACTTCCAGATAAAGACAGGGAATCAATTCTCAACGATATAAAACAATCTTATGACAAAGTCCACGATATCACTACAGACCTCAAAAAAGGCATGCATAAACCACTAAGAGGAATGTCTCCTGCAGATTCAGCCGAGGCTTTAATTACTCATGAATTAGCCGAGGCAAGAAAACGAGCTGGTATTACTGCAAATTCATACCTTGCTGATGATAATGCTGGTAAAATTATGGCAACTACTGGTGCTAGAGGTTCTGACTTGAATGTGGGTCAGATGGCTGGTGCTTTAGGTCAGCAATCAAGACGTGGAAAAAGATTACACACTGGATATGCTAATCGTACTCTTTCTCATTTTAAAGAATATGATGATGATCCAGATTCTCATGGATTTGTGAAATCTAATTTTCGTGATGGTTTGTCAACATTAGAATTTTTCTTCCATGCTATGGGTGGTCGAGAAGGACTTGTAGACACTGCAGTAAGAACCCAACAAAGTGGATATATGCAACGAAGACTAATCAATGCACTTGAACATATTAGGCTAGAATATGATAGTACTGTAAGGGATCCACACGGACATATTGTTCAATTTTTGTATGGTGAGGATGGAATAGATGTAGCAAAAAGTGATCATGGTGAAGCATTTAACATAATCAGATTGATAGAATCAGAATCAATTATAGATTCTGGTAGCAAAGCAACCAAGGGTGAGATAACTAGTATATCTAAAAAATATACAGATACGTTTAATCCAAGATTAAATTCAATGGTTAGTAAGGCACTACTTGATTCTAATCTAAGTAAAAAAGGATTGGAAAATGTTTGTAAAAAAGGTCTTGATCTATATAACAAATCTAAAGTTGAACCCGGACAAGCTGTTGGTATTGTTACGGCACAATCTATTGGAGAGCCTGGCACACAAATGACACTTAGAACTTTTCATACTGCAGGAATTGCGGAAAGAAACGTTACTCTGGGTCTCCCAAGAATTATTGAATTAGTTGATGCACGAAAAAAACCTGCTACACCTACAATGAACATTTACCTTGATAAGAGTTTAAAACCTACTAAAGAAAAAGCATTTGAAATAGCTCAAAATGTATTAGAAACAACAATGAGAGATGTAATCACAGAACACAACACTGATTATTCTACTGAATTAAGATTTAGTATTAACAAAACGAAACTAAGTAAGAGAGGATGTACCATGCAAGATATATTATCTGCTTTAGAATCCAACAAAAAATTCACTGTTGAATCTAGTAATGATACTATTATCCTAAAATTACCTGAAGCATTAGATGCCCCAACTGTAGTCACCTTGCGAAATAAAGTGCTAAAAACTACCATAAAGGGAGTACCTGACATAAAACGTGCTACTTTGAAAGAAGAAGATGGAGAATGGGTAATCCAAACAACAGGTTCAAATCTGGCTAAAGTACTTGGAGTTAAAGGTATTGAGACTTCTTCTGTTTGGACAAACAACATATTTGAAATCTCCGAGATATTGGGAATAGAGGCAACAAGAAATGCTTTGATTTCTGAACTTAAATCAACTCTAGAAAATCAGGGACTTGAAGTTGATGTACGATATCTTATGTTAGTAGCAGATGTTATGTGTCATAAAGGCTATTTACAACAAATTGGTCGTCATGGAATTGCTGGATCAAAAGATAGTGTTCTTGCAAGAGCATCTTTTGAAATAACGGTGCCAACAATTGCAACTGCTGCTAGAGTAGGTGAGGTGGAAGAATTAAAAGGAATTACCGAAAATGTGATAGTTGGAAGCCAAATACCAATTGGTAGTGGCACAGTAGATATCTATATGAAACCTGTCACTAAAAACTAATTTTATTTTAAATTACTATGTAAATTAAATGATAAACCTATAAAAGACAAGAAATTGAAAAATTAATACGTACAGATATGATAAAACTTTTAGAAAAAGCAATTAAAGACGCAATAAAAACAAAAAAGCCTACTATAGGAACAAAACAAGTAATGCAATCTATGAAAACTAGCAAATTAATTGTAATTTCACAAACTATACCTGAGGAAAAAACAATAAAAGTTAAAAAAAATGCAAAAGACAATAATGTACCCGTACTAAATTTTGAAGGATCATCTGTAGCGTTAGCGAAACTTTGTGGGTTGCAATTCAGAGTGTCAGCAATTTCGCTTGATTCATTATCTAATACCAACGCAGAAGCAATTCTAAAAGAATACGAAACCAAATGATTCTGCAAAAAAAATTCTATCTAAGTTTAAATGAGACTCAAAAATTATTGGATTAATTAGAATAATTATGACACAGTCTATAAAATTAACAATGGATCAAATGCGAAAGATCTCACTTTTTCAAAGAATTACAAAAGTTACTCCTCGTGATTGCTTAGATGATGAAAAACAAGACAGGTTAATTTTTGTAGTAAATGAAGGTAAAATGGGTCTTGCTATAGGCAAAAATGGCTCTAATATAAAATCACTACAAAATCTTCTCAAGCGAAATATTGAGTTAGTTGAATATTATGACGAACCAACAAAATTTTTAAAAATTATGTTAAATTCAAAATTAATCAATGAAGTAAAAATGAATACAAGGGCAGATGGTACATTACAAGCGATAGTTTTGGTTAATCCTAATGACAAAGGTATAGTTGTTGGTCGTGCAGGACGTAATGCTGAAAAAGCCAGATTATTAGCAAAAAGATATTTCAATATTACTAGCGTTCTAATAAATAATCAGGAAGCAAGACAATTAGAGATGTAATATTATGGCAAAATCACCACTTGGTTTGTTTGCTGGCAGAACTTTAAATGCAAAGAAAAAACGTCAGCGTTGGTCAATATCAGTGTATAAAAGAAGAAATCTTGGCTTGGACAAAAAATCTAGTCCATTAGGTGGTGCTCCTCAGGGACGAGCAATTGTTTTGGAAAAAGTGGGTATAGAAGCAAAACAACCAAACTCTGCTGTTAGAAAATGTGTCCGAATTCAATTAATAAAAAATGGAAAAACTGTTACTGCATTTTTACCACGAGATGGTGCTATGAATTTTATCGATGAACATGATGAGGTACATATTGAGGGAATGGGAGCTACACAAGGTGGTGCTATGGGTGATATTCCTGGTGTGCGATACAAAGTTTTCAAAGTAAACGGAATATCTTTAAAACAATTAGTGACTGGTAAAAAGGAAAAACCTAGGAGATAACAAAAATGGCAGCACAGAATATTTTACTTTTTAGGAAATGGCAGTTATCTGAAATAGAAATAAAAGATATCGGTCTTAAAACTTCAATTTGTTTGAAAAAAACAGTAATGCCAATGGACTTTGGCCGTTCTGCACTGAAGCGATTCAATAAGGCGGATGTAAACATAGCAGAACGATTAGTAAACAAATTGATGCATTTTGGTAAAAAAAATGCCAAAAACACTGGCAGAATGGCAGGAAAAAAAATTCATGTTTATAATATTGTAAAAGCTGCATTTGAAATAATTCATCTAAAAACAGGGAAAAATCCAGTGGAGGTTTTAGTTCGTGCAGTAGAAAATTCCGCACCAAATGAAGATACAACTAGAATTGTATATGGTGGAACAGTATACCATGTTTCTGTTGATGTTGCACCAATCAGAAGAGTTGATTTAGCATTACGGTTTATTGCGGACGGGGTAAAAGAAGCTACGTTTTCTAATCCAAAACCAATGGAAGAATTTTTGGCTGAACATCTTATTCTTTCATCTAATAATGACCCTACATCTCCTTCTGTCAAAAGAAAGAACGAATTAGAACGAATAGCACAAGCATCTAGATAATAGCCAAGTTTGTTCCGGTTGGATACTTACCTACAGTTACATTAATAGCGAAGATTACAATTCATTCAATTAAGCCGGTCATAGCGTTAGGGTGCGACCCAGTCCTATTCCGAACCTGGAAGTCAAACCTAATGTCGCTGTTGTGTTACTTAGATGCGAGAGCTCTCGGGAAGCGGCAGTGCTGGCATTTATTTTTTAAAAAACTCAAAAATAGGCGTGTATAGTAGTCAGAACATGTCAACCTGCACAGTATGTGGTGAGAATTTTTCTGATGACATACGTTTTCTAAATCATATGATGGAAAAGCATGGGTTTAGAAATCCAAATATCGATAAACCAGATAGGAATTCTAGGGGATATTAGTTTCGCTGAACCTTGTCTATATTTGATGTAATTTTAACATACATTATTGTGAAAAAGTTCGGTGTGACCTCTTCAAGCAAAATATCTTTTGGAGACTACCTCCATATGCTTTACAAGAAAGCCTTTTTTTTCAATTTTGCGAGGCCACACTCATCTAGTCGTTAGTTTTTGATGCTTTCAACATCGTATACTATATTACTTTCATGATATTTAATTAGTTCCGTACATTACGCATTAATACAACCCGTGAATGCTTACGGTGTGGATAGTAGAATAAACATTGCCGTTATAGTCGGAGTTATCTTAACACTTGCGTTTGCAGTAACATTAACGCAGGATGGTAATCAAGGCATATCGGAAGATGATCTGGTTTCTAGCTTTGAAAAAACAGTTAACGTGATTGGTACTGCAACAAAGGCTGTTGAACCTGATACGCTAATAATTAATTTTGGAGTTGAAACTGTGGCGGGAAATGCAAAGCAAGCATTGGAACAAAATTCAGAAAAACTATCATCTGCGATAAACTCGTTAAAAACAGTAGGAATTGACAGTGATAATCTTAGTACATCACGGCTTAACATTTATCCAGTTTATCAAAGTCATGAGGATCCACTTTCAGGTAGATATGTTCAGGAGATAGTTGGATTTCAAGCATCAAACATATTGACTATTGAAACTGATCAGCTTTCAAATGCTGCAAAGATTATTGATTTAGTTATAGGACAGGGAGCAAACAGAGTTGATCTTGTTTCCTTTACTGTTTCTCAGCAAACTGTAAAGTCAGTCAAAGAGAGTCTTATCGAGGCGGCTGTCTTAAACGCAAAAACAAAAGCACAGATAGCGATAAAACCATTAGACCAGAAAATTGTTGGAGTAAGTTCGATTATAGTAAATGATGTTGGATACTCTCCTTCACCGATGTTTGAGCGTGCTGACGCGTTTGCAAGTTCTGCTCCCATTTACTCATCTGACCAGGACATCTCTGTAAGCGTCAATGTGATATTTTTGATTGCAGATAGATAATCTAGACACTCGTAAACTTGTAATAAAATAAATAGGCTGAGAGATATTTCATGTCATGATACCACTTTCCGGCGACATGCCAAAATCTAAGGGAATAAAATCTGAAAGTGTAGATTCTATTGATGTAACCAAGGGAACATCTACCTTGAAGCGTGGATTTGCTCATATGTTGAAGAACGGGGTTGTGATGGATGTTACAACTGTAGAGCAGGCACAAATTGCTGAAGAGGCTGGTGCTGTTTCTGTTATGGTATTGGATAAACTACCATCAGACGTCAGAAAGGCTGGCGGCGTTGCAAGAACTGCAAGTCTGAGAATAATTCAAGAAATTATGGATAGTGTTACAATCCCTGTCATGGCAAAATGTAGAATAGGTCATGTCTATGAAGCAAAAGTTTTAGCTGAAGCAAACGTGGACATGGTAGATGAGTCCGAAGTTCTAACACCAGCAGACGAGAACCATCACATTTGGAAGTGGGATTTTACAACACCATTTGTAAATGGCGCAAGATCATTGGCTGAAGCACTAAGACGAATAGAAGAAGGTGCCGCAATGATTAGAACAAAGGGCGAACCTGGCACGGGAAACG
>Ga0257107_1000405_pt1 | contig 16249 bp, 15 predicted proteins | sample LP_taG_2_FD_190178 | JGI IMG/M metagenome (GOLD analysis project Ga0257107, IMG submission 190178) | Marine microbial communities from Northeast Subartic Pacific Ocean, Canada - LP_J_2011_P26_500m | ecosystem: Environmental > Aquatic > Marine > Oceanic | place: Canada: Northeast Subartic Pacific...
AAATATCTAAACTTTCAGGCTCAACTACTACTTTTCTATCAAAAAATTTGAGAGCATATCTTATGTTATGGTTTGATGATATAATATTCCCAAAGTTATGGTTTCTGTAGCCAAATAGCTCAAGCCCATTATAAAACTCGATCAGATAATCATTGTCTTGATTATAAATTCGTTCTTCAAAAAAAACATCTTTGTAATAATTAACCCCCCAGAACCCACCGATTGGTCTTCCTGTTGCGTTTAAATAACCAAAACCCCCGTACACCTTTTCCCAGTCACTAAAAACAAAAGATTGAAAAATATTTCTTCCGGTTACATCAGTATATGCTCCAGTATATAACAAACCTGTTACATCTGGAAATATTATGGTTCCTAAATGTTTTATGTTATCTATAGAGGAATATTCTTGAGATTCTAGAGCATCAATAATATCCGGCAAAGAATCTAAATTTGGGATTACATGGTCTGGCCTTTTATCACGCCAACGAGAATAAAGAGGATTTATAGCAACATCATTATTCTCTGCTATCCGATGTGGGTATACATCAACAATCCTGGCTGAGTCAACATCGCCAAGAGTTAATCCTGTTATGGCAGTATTATCATAGTTCCATCCCACTGTCCATACCGCATCACCAATGTTTGTGTTTTGGATGCTTTTTTTCGTATTTATATCCACAGTATGAAAATTGGGGGTCATATTAGAGTGAGAGGTATATGTGATTTCATTACCTTTTGGATGCCATACTGGGCGATAGTCAACTTGCTTTTGATTTGTAACCCTTACTGGCTCTTTTCGATCAAGATCAAAAACAACTATGTCCATGTTCCCATCTTCTTTTGATAATGCATAAGCAATTTTACCTCCATCAGGACTCCAAGCAGGTGTAACAATCTGTACATTCCCAGAATAGTTTGTAATTCTTTCTATAGACAACGTGTCATCTAAAGAAATAGTAAATAAATTAGAGGTACTATTTTTATGGGAAACAAAAGCTATTTTTCTGCTGTCAGGAGACCAACAAGGATTGTTAGCACGTTTCGAGTTTGTAAGTCTTTCCCGATCCTTTGATTTTAAATCAATTAAATGAATGTCCCACGTAAGAGACTGATTTTTACCGTATCCATATTTAGAGTAGACAATTTTCTTCCCATCAGGAGATGCTTTTACATAATTTGAAATTCCACCATAGTCTAATTCTTCGAGCTTCCAAATTGGTTTTACTTTTGTTGGTTTTTTATTTTTCTTCTTTTCAATTCTTTTCTTATAAATTTCTTTTTCTTTACTGGTATCTCTAATAGCTAAGATCAATGAAAGGTCACGCTGTTTATCATTTCTTCTACCTACCATTATAATCTTTGTAGTATCACCCTCAAACCAGTCAAAACCATACACATAGCGCATAGGAAGAGAATGTGTTTTTCCGATATCAGCATACGTTTCTTTTTGAGATCGTAGCCCAAAAAAATAGGTATTCATTTGCCTTCGCCATTCTTCTTCAAACTGTTTTACTGTGATTCCCGTATGTTTTTTGAACCCTTGAGAAAAATTGTATAATTTTAGTGTATCTCTGTGATTTAATATTTTAACTAGTTTTTCATCGCCGAATCGATCGGCAAAGTAAAGCACCTTCGAAAATCCATCGTTATGCGGATCTTTAATTTTATGGACAGAATTTTTTATTACATGGTATTTGTGGGAAATATCAAAACGTTCAGGACGCCATTTTTCAGTAAAATATTCAGCCAGACCTTCTACAACCCATCCAGGAGACCTGCCATATAATTCGTTCATAGGAGAAGGGAGCCATGACTTTGTCACATTAAAATAAACTAAATGCTGCAGCTCATGGGCAAGAACAGTACGCAACCACTTTTCATCTTCAGCCCAAATCGCTACATCATTCTGATCCACCCATATTACCGTATAGTTTGCAGGCATTGCAAAGCCATTAGAAATTTCATCTTCACTGGTGAAAACAATGTCTAAACGTCGCAGGGAATCAAGACTTACCTGCTTCATTAAAGTAGGCCTGATCTTTTCAGCCATAATAGCACCCTTCAAAGCAATATCATAGAGGCCATCATGAAAGTGTATATTAAAGTTTTCTGTTTTTATTGTCTCCCACTTTAACTCTGGATGGGTGCGATTGCTAAACATCCAAGCTCCTTGCGAATAAACCAGATTTACTAAAAGATATAAATAGATTAAGTTTTTAATCATTAATAATGTTCAAAGTTTTTAGTTCTTCTTTTAACTCTAAAGTGTTTTTATAGTGGACTCCATGCAACCCTACCTGATTTGCACCGGTGATATTATCTTTTAAATCATCAATAAACACGCAACTTTTTGGATCTACTTTAGCATGCTTACATGCTAACTGATAAATCTTTTTCTCAGGCTTTCGGTATCCTACATCATAAGAATAGATCGCACCATCTACTAAATTTGGGAAGATATAATTGCCTCGGACCTCATTTTTTATGTGTCTTGAATTTGTATTAGATAGGAGCCAGATCTTGTAGGATTTCTTTAGTTTAATTAAAATATCTACAGCTTCAGTTTCATTGCCTAAAAGCATCGACCATGCTTCCCAAAATTGATTTTCTGTTAGACCGTTTTTAGTGGGCAGTGAATTTTTACATGATTGATACCAATCATGATCAGTTATCTGGCCTCGTTCATAAGCGTCATGTGCTTCTTCAGGAAAAGAATTTTCTACTATGTCAAATGGGATGTCTGTAATAGCCGAAATTTTCTTAATCATTTTTTCCGGATGAATATGTAGTAAAACTCCGCCAATATCAAAAAATATTACCTTTATAGATTTGTTATTTACCATTCAAATGGACCCTCAACAGCATACCATAGATATAGTGTGACTATTGTTCTATAGGGTTCCCATTTTTCAGCTTTTTCATTCATATGATCAATGTTTGGTAACGCATCTAACGAATAAAATATTTGAAACCCTTTTTGCACACCTAAATCTGTTACTGGGAACACATCAGATCTTCTAAGGGTAAAGATTAAAAACATTTCTGCGGTCCATCTTCCTACGCCTTTTATCATTGTAAGCTCTTTTAATATGTCTTCATCATTCATCATTAAGAAATTTCTATCATTAATCAATTTGCTTTCAAAAGCTTCTGCAATATTTTTTATATAACTAGCCTTCTGCCTTGATAGGCCAACACTATATAAACTGTTTATATCAATATCTAGAACTTCTTTAGGCTTTATATTGATTCCCGATAGAAACAACGCCAAAAATCTATCAGATATTGTTTTTGCCGCTTTCCCACTTATTTGCTGATAAATAATCGAACGACAGAGCGACCAAAAATAATTATTTTCTATTTTTAATTTAGGGATATCAAACCCACTAAAAAGGTGTTTCAGAATTGGGTCAATGGACGATAATTGATTGATACCATCAACAATTTTTCTATCGTTAAGAACTAGTGAAGACATAGAAAAATTATGAGTGGTGGTTAAATATTGATCTAGATGTTTATTAGTCTAAAACAACTAAATCCTTTGTGGTCTTATTCAATATTTCACAACCGTTCTCATTAATAATGACATCATCCTCAATCCGAACACCACCCCAACCAGCTAAGTATATCCCTGGCTCAATTGTCATTACATTATTTTTCGCTAAAACATCTTCGCTCGTTGGTGAAAATCTTGGTGACGTATGGATCTCTAGTCCAAGCCCATGACCTGTTCCATGCGTATAATATTCACCATACCCCATTTCATGAATGTAATCTCTGGTTGCTGAGTCTACATCTTTACAAGAGACGCCAGCCTTTGCGATATCACAGCCTCGCTGCTGCGCCTCTTTAACAATAGCATAAATCTCATGGTGTTTATCAGTGGCTTCCCCAACAACTGGCGTGCGAGTCATATCCGCATGATACCCAGCATACTTTGCGGCTGCATCAATTACAATAAAATCACCTTTTTTAAATTCCCTATCCGTGGGGACTGCGTGCGGCAAAGCACCATTTGGTCCTGTAGCAACGATTGGTGAATAGGCCTCTCCATCTCCGTATTCCCGGTACTTGGAAACCATGGTATTTGCAACTTGTTTTTCAGTATACCCAGGACGAAGCATCGGAAGAATTTCTTCATATACTCTATCCGTGATCTCAACCGCAGTGCGTATTGCATCTAGTTCTGTTTCATCCTTAACAGATGCTAGATCTTCGAGGATCATTTTCGTGCTCTCCCAGTGTATACCGGTAAACATTTTTTTTATTGAATCATAAAGAGTAAAGTTCACATGGTCACCCTCAAACCCAATTTTTGTATCATTATTTATTAGCTTGTTCTTTTTTATAATAGAAAGATTCGTGTCCATATCTATATAACGATCAAAACCCTTTACCTGTTCTTTTGACTGCTCAATATATCTACCATCTGTAATAAAATATTGTCCAGACGGAGTAACCAAGCAAGTTCCAGCAGATCCTGTAAACCCACATATATAGCGGATATTAGTCAGATTAGTTATCAGCATCCCATCCAGACCGCTGTCTACTATTACATTTTTTAGTTGCTGTTGCCTATCAAGATAAATTTTTTCGGTCATAATTATTTACTCTCTTATTCAGATTTTTTAATCAATGCTTTTACAGCATCTCTCTCTAGACGGATCATATCGGGGTCCTCACCTTTTTGTTCTAACAGATCTAACACCTCAAGAGCCTGATAAAACAAAGCCTGATTTTTCAAAACATTTACAAGAGTAAATGTGGCAAGTCTGACACTTACGTTTAAAGATTCACCAAATTCAGATGGTTTTTTTGTGGTTGTTGCTGCTGATTTTCCCGGTTTTTTTGTAGGTGATTTTTTTTGTTGTGTTTTATCTTTATTATCTGATTCAACCTTCTCAATAAATTCTTTCGCAGTTTGATTAGATCGATCAAGATCGAAAACTTTTTTCCAAGAAGTCAGTAGTCTAGATGGCGATCTTCCTAAAACTGTCTGAATTTCACAAAGCATTATAGCAGCCTGTATATTATCTGGGCTGTATTTTAAGGCATGCTTAATTTCTTTTTCTGCCTCTTTCAGATTACCGTCTTTTTTTTCAACTTGAGCAAGTACAAACCTGCCAGAGGCATCATTTTCATGGTACCCTAAGCCAATATTACAAACTTTTCTTGCCCTCCTATAGTCTTCCTGACTCAGATAAATATCTGCGAGAACCGGGAATAAGATTGTATCAAAATGATCAGCAAAATAAAGTTCTAGCTCTATCTGATTTTTTAAATCCATTCTATCGCCTATTTTTTTCGACCCAATTAGTTATATAATCTATCGTCTCATTAACTGGTGTTCCTGGGCCATATAATTTACCCACACCAGATTTCTCAAGAGATTCTATATCTTTTTTAGGTATTATTCCACCACCAATTAATAGAACATTTTCTAATTTTTTCTCTTCCATTAAATCCACTATACGAGGGAATATAGTGTTGTGAGCATTGTTTAAGCTTGACAAGGCAATAACATCAGCGTCCTCTTGAAGCGCGGCTGAAACTATCATTTCTGGGGTCTGCCGAAGCCCAAGATATATAACCTCCATTCCAGCGTCTCTGTACGCAGCTGCTAAGACTTTTATTCCTCTATCATGACCATCTAAACCAGGCTTTGCCATCACAATTCTTATTTTTCTATCCATATAACAATAAAATTAATTATCTTACAACTGACTTCATAATTAATAGTGTTCTCTTGATTTTTTAATAAATTATTAAAATAGTATATTGAATTAACCAAATTGGAGAATTTTATATTGGAACAAAATAAAAAGACCGCGCTCATTCATTATCTAGAAGAATCTGTCATCGCAATAATTGGGATAGCAATATTCTTAGGATTGCTATGGTACAGTGATTTTAATATTAGCGTTAGAGTATTATCACTATGGATATTTCTGTTTAATGGAATTTTATTCACTTTTTGGCTCTGGAAAAGTGATACTAAAAACTGGGAAAAGGCCGTTGTGGGTTTATACTTTATATTAGTTGAGATAATTATTCTATTAGGTGGATTATAAATTTTATAGTTCTTTAGAATTAATAATAAAAGTTGCTGGGCCTTCATTAACAAGCTCTATGTCCATCATTGCTCCAAACTCGCCAGTTACAGTATTTAAACCTTTATCTCTAAGCCTATTAACCATATGATCATAAATCTCTAATCCTTTATCGGGATTTTCAGCATTAATAAAACTCGGCCTCCTTCCTTTTCTGGTATCTCCACAAAGCGTGAACTGACTAACTACCATTACAGAACCATTTATATCTAGGACAGATAAATTCATTTTATCTTTTTCATCATTAAATATCCGAAGGTTGATGATCTTATCTACAACCTTATCCGCGTCTAAAAATTCATCACCCTTGTTTATCCCCACTAGAAGCATCAACCCAGATTTGATTTGGGATATAATTTCACTGTTAACAGTTACCTTAGCTTTTAAACATCTTTGGACTACAATGATCATTCTACACGAATATTTTCTTTCCCGTATTTATCGCGTAACTGTTTTATGAAATTTTTATTTGTAGAAACCTTAATATTATGCGCTAAAACAGCTATGGGCTTATTGATTCCAGATTTAGGATTAGGAAGATGAAAAACCAAATTACAATCTCCTGGATATTTCTGGGAAAATTCATATAGATCTTCGATATCCTCCGGATACATATTTTGTGAATTAAAACTAATTATTAGTTTTCTTGATAAATACTCTCGGGCATTTTCAATAGACACAATTCTATCAGCCATTACTTTTAAATCTGAAAAGTTCGTGTCATCTGCCATTTTCCCTTGCACAAAAACAACCCCGTCTTCTTCAATAAGATTTTCGTACTGGGCAAAACAATCTGAAAAAGCAATAACCTCTACATGCCCTCCTATGCAGTCCATTTCAAAAAAGGCCATAGCTCTATTACGTCGATCATACTTTTTAGTAATCTTTGTTATCATACCTCCTACTGTAATTATATCATTTTTCTTAAGAAATAAGCTATCTGAGAAATCTACGGAGGTAAACTCTTCTAAATCTTCAGAGTGTTCTAACAATGGGTGACCTGAAACATATAGCCCTAGTACTTCTTTTTCATACACCAACGATTTTTTTTCTTCCCAGTCATCAACAATTCGGAGTTCCGGGGTTTTTATGAGAGAATTTTTTTCTGATCCATTTGAAAATAAATCAACCTGATTTTTGTTACCAGTATTCTGTAATTGTTGACCATATCTAATTGCAGTATCAATAGCTTCAAAATTTTGTGACCTAGTACCTGAGATAGAATCCATAGAGCCTGATTTGATTAGGCTTTCTAAAACTCGTTTGTTTACTTTTTGCTGATCTATTCTCGAACAAAATTCAAAAATTGTTTCAAAGGAACCCGCGTCTTCACGATTTTCAATTATACTCTGTAATGCTTTTTCCCCAACATTTTTTATTGCATTAAGACCATATGATATGGTACTGCTGTCAACGGGATGAAACTGTGTATAGGACACATTAATATCAGGAGACTTAACCTCTATATTTAATTTTTTACACTCGTTAATAAGTATAACAATTCTATCAATAGACGACATTTCACTAGTAAGATTTGCAGCCATGAATTCTGCAGGATGAAAGGTTTTTAACCAAGCAGTCTGGTACGCTATATAGGCATATGCAGTTGCATGGCTTTTGTTAAAACCATATTGGGCAAACTTTTCAATTAGTGAATAAATTTCTTGGGCTTTACGTTTTGAAATTTCATTTTTTTGAGCTCCTTCAACAAATTTTAATGACAATTTATTCATCAATTTTTTATCTTTTTTACCCATCGCACGTCGCATTATATCTGCCTCTGCAAGAGTAAACCCGGCAATATCATGAGCAATTTGCATAACCTGTTCTTGGTATACTATGATACCATATGTTTCTTCTAATATTGGGACTAATGACGAGTGGGGGTATTCTATTTTCTTTTTTCCATGTTTTCTAGCAATAAAATTGTCTATGTTATTCATAGGCCCTGGTCTATAAAGAGCGTTCATCGCGATTAGGTCCCCAAGTGCAGTTGGTTTTAATTTTTTTAAGTACTCACGCATACCAGAAGATTCAAACTGAAATACTCCAATGGTCAAACCATTTGAGAATAATGAATAGACCTCTGGATCTTCCATTGATATTTCTTCTATTTCAACGGTCTCTCCTTTTGACTTAATCAACTCAAGCGCTTTATTAATAACAGTGAGATTTCTCAGTCCAAGAAAATCCATTTTTAACAGACCTAGGGCCTCTAGACCTTTCATATCATACTGGGTAGTAATATCTCCGGAAGATGACTTATATAAAGGCACAAAATCCGTTAATTCCCCAGGTGCAATTACTACTCCTGCAGCATGTATAGACGCATGTCGGTTCATTCCTTCTAAAACAAGTGAGTGATCAACAAGCTCTTTATATTCATATTCGGACATCTTTCTAAACTCTGGACTCTTTTTTATCGCACTATCTAGAGTAATGTTTAACTCATCCGGGATGGCTTTTGCTAAACGGTCAACCTCGCTAAAAGTATAACCCATCACCCTGCCAACGTCTCGAATAACTTGCTTAGCTTTCATTGAGCCAAAAGTAATAATCTGAGATACAGAAGTTTCTCCATATTGAGTTTTTATATAATCAATAACCTCTCCACGGCGTTCAATGCAAAAATCAATATCAATATCTGGCATACTAATTCGATCAGGGTTGAGAAATCTTTCAAACAATAAATTATGTTTAATTGGATCTATCTCTGTTATGCCCAATGCATATGATATTAAGCTCCCAGCTGCAGAACCTCGTCCAGGACCAACAGGTATATCATTATTTTTTGCATACTGAACAAAGTCTGCGGTAATTAAAAAATACCCTGCAAAACCCATGTTTTTTATTACACCAAGCTCGTGATCAATTTGCTTATTTATCTCCGGCGTGATATCCTTGTATAAATTATTAACTCCGGTAACAACTAATGATTTAAGATATTCATCCGGGTCACCATTATTTTCGTTTTTAGGAATCGGGAAATTTGGCAAATGGTAAGATCCTGTATTTATCTCAAAATCAATACTTTCTGCTATTTTTCTTGTATTTTCTATGGCTCCTGGGACATCTTTAAATAGACTATACATTTCATCTTGGGTTTTAAAATAAAACTCAGGCGTAGCATATTTAAGCCTATTGGGATCGTCTCTCTCTTTACCAGTCCCCAGGCATATATGAATATCATGAGCCTCAGAGTGTTCTTTTTTTGAATAGTGAGCATCATTCGTACATACAAGGGGGAGAGAAAGTTCCTTTGAAAGTTTTTTCATATTCTCAATATTAACTTCTTCTTCAGGGATGCCATGGTTTTGTACTTCTAAGTAAAACCTGTCTTGAAAAATTTCAGAAAACTTTAGGGCAGCATTTTTTGCTCCTTCATAATCACCTTTTAGCATTTTTTCTGGTATCTCTCCTTTTAGGCAACCAGATAAACAAATAAGTCCTTCGCTATATTGTTCTAATAAATCTATATCAATTCTTGGTCTATAATAAAACCCCTCTAAATATCCTGCGGTAACAAGCTTCATTAGATTTTGATAGCCAGATTGGTTTTGAACTAAAAGAATTAAATGATTATTCCCCCAACCTCCTCCAGGAACAGGGTTTTTATTATGCCTACTACCAACCGCTACATATGTCTCACAACCAATAATTGGTTTAATACCTGTAGTTTTCGCCTCCTTATAAAAAGGTACAACACTGAACATATTCCCATGCTCCGTAAGAGCAAGACTATCCATATTTAGATCATCGATAGTATTGACTAACTGGTTTACTCTTTGTGCACCATCGAGCAAACTATAATCAGAGTGATTGTGCAGATGTACAAATTCAGAAGTCATTATATTGTTCCTATGTAAATGGAAAACAAACCACCAAGAGTACAAAATTTTAATAATTTAGTGCTTCTCTTTGCTGTTGCTATATTTGGTTTATTTAAGAGCAAAATTACTACCACTGCCAATGGAATCTCAACAGTCAAAATTAGTAAAATACCATAAAAATTATTATAATAACCTGTTATAAAAGGCACAAAAGACCCGATCCCTAATAATGCAGATAACACTGTACATAAAACAATCGTTTTGTTTTCGCCATAGATTATTGGAAAAGTTTTTAAGCCAACAGATTTGTCTCCAATTACATCAGCCATATCCTTAACAATTTCTCTAATTAAAGTTAAACCAAAGGCCAATACAGCGGGAATTATCAATGGATTAATATTTTCAAAGATAAAACCCGCATATATAAAAGAGAGTGATAATATTAGAGCAACCACAATATTTCCTATTAGAGGAAAGTTTTTAAGTTTTGCATTATACCCAATGATTAGCGGTAAAGAAATACCAATAGACACTAATTGTGAATTCTTATTTAGTTGTAGTGCAAATAGGGTCCCTAGAATAAATGCAAAAAGTGAAAATATGAGAGCATGGCTTCTTAAAACCAAACCTGAACTGATGGCTCTATCTGGACGATTAATTTTATCTATTTTGTAATCAAAGTAGTCGTTAAGAGTGTTTGCTCCTGCTGTATAAAACATAACGACTAAAACAGCAAAGATAACAAAACTTATTGGACCATTATATTTTACGATAAAGGAAGAAATCACAATGGTAAAACCCCCTAGAATCACATTTAAGGGCCTAATAATCGTAATATATGAAAATAATTTTTTCATGAATTATTAATTACTAATACTCTAGTATCTTTATTTAAATCTCGCACAGATTCTAAATTATCATATCCAGCTTTACTAAAAATTTCTTTAACTCTTTCAGGGTGATCTCCTCTTCCGACTTCCAATATTGTTACTCCATTTTTTTTTACAACATGGGGAATGATATTCGAAAATTTTCTATAGAATTCTAGGCCATCACTATTATCTGTCAGTGCCACCATTGGCTCAAAGTCTTTCACATCACTCATTAAACCTGGAATTTCTTCTTGTGATATATAGGGCGGGTTAGATATTAACATGTCTGCAGTATGATTTATATCCTGGCAAAGGATATCTAGATTTATAAACTGAATATTTTTAAGGCCATACATGTCGGCATTATTTTTTGCTGTAGACAATGCACTATTAGAAATATCTATCGCGATAACACTGCAAAAAGGGATCTCAAGTGCAATAGTGATACCGATACAACCAGAGCCGGTACCGACATCAAGTATTATTGGATTTTCCTTTTTTGAAAGAATATCAATAGACACATCAATTAGCTTTTCCGTTTCCGGTCTTGGTATAAGAACATCCTGATTTACAAAAAATTTTCTACCATAAAACTCAGATGAACCAATAATGTATTGTGTCGGCTCACGGTTAACCCTTCTTTTAATCAGACCTCTTAAAATAATTAGATCTTCAGGCGTGACTATTTTTTCAAATTGAAGATATAGATCAATTTTTTTGCAGCCTATTATATGTTGTAAAAGTGACTCTATTTCAATTCTAGGATTATCAAAGGATTTCTCTTTAAAATATTTTTTACCCCAATTAAGTATATCAATTAGCCGCCAGATTTTTTCTGTTTTTGAGTTTTGAGGGTGCAAGATTATATGGTTTTATTTCCCCGTCCAATAGTATATACTTTATATATCAAGTAATCTCAGCAGACAATATCTCCTGCTGCTCAGCGATTTTTAATTTTTCTATAATCTCTTCGATAGCACCATTCATTATTTCTGACAATCTGTATGAAGTAAAATTAATACGGTGATCTGTAACCCTACCTTGAGGGAAATTATATGTTCTGATTTTTGCTGATCTGTCTCCTGTGGAAACAAGACTCTTCCTTTCAGCCGCGCGCTCTGCGGCAGCTTTTTCTTTCTGATTTGCTAGAAGCCTTGACCTAAGTACTTTTAACGCTGCTGCTCTATTTTTATGTTGTGAAGATTGATCCTGGCAAGTAACCACAAGCCCTGTTGGAATATGTGTAATACGTATGGCCGATTCTGTTTTATTTACATGCTGTCCACCAGCCCCACTTGCTCTATATGTGTCAATCTTCAAGTCAGTATCATGGATCTCTACATCTACCTCTTCAGCCTCTGGCAATACTGCTACCGTGGCAGCAGAGGTATGTACTCGCCCACCAGTTTCTGTTTCAGGTACGCGTTGTACACGATGTACACCACTTTCATATTTTAACATTCCATATGCACCAACACCTTTTAATGCAATAATAACCTCTTTAAACCCACCTATTCCAATTTCATTAGAGGCGATTAATTCTTTCTGCCAATTATATTTTTCAGAAAAATGAGAATATAAACGAAACAAATCTGCCGCAAATAGAGCTGCCTCATCTCCGCCTGTTCCTGCCCGAATCTCCAGTATAATATTCTTATTATCTAAGGGGTCTTTTGGCAAAAGTTTTATCTTTAATTCTTTTTCAAGCTCTATTTTTCTTTTTTTATTTAGAGCGAGGTCTTCTACTGCTAATTCCTTTAGATCAGGTTCATTCTCTTCAATAATTGACTCGCTATCAACTATTTGATCTAATACTTTAATATACTCTTTACCCGTAATTACGATAGGCTCAAGCTGCTTATACTCTTTAGCAATTTCTTTTAACTTTTCCAGGTTTGATAAGACTTCTTGATCTGCCATTTGCTTTTCAATAGTGTTGTATCTATCAATTATAGATTCTAGCTTATCTTTCATCCAATTGCTTCAGCTGTGTATTTTTTACCCACGAAATTATCGTATTCGTCTCCGAAGGCATCTTTTAAGGCTGCGATTGAAACCTCAATCATTTTATCATCAGGTTGTTTAGTAGTAATATTTTGTAACAATATCCCGGGAGCTTTAAGTATCCTAAAAATTAAAAGATCATTTTTTGATGTAATTTTTATTAATTCATAACCGATTCCAGATACTAGAGGAATTAATGGTAAATGAAATAATAGCCTTGTAGATAAAGATATAGTCCCGAAATAATAAATAATAATAGTATCAACAATCGCAAAAACGAATATAGCTGATAATAAAACAATAAACATAAAACTAGTACCACATCTAGGATGCTGTGTCGGGAATGATTGTGCTTCTGCTATTGATAAATCATTACCAGATTCAAAATTATATACTACTTTGTGTTCAGCTCCATGATACTGAAATAGTCTGGCAATATCTTTAATCTTTGAAATTAAAAATAGATAAACTACAAAAAATATTATCCTAAATATTCCAGAAGAAAGATTGAACCATAAGGCTTCTTTTTCAATAGACAATAACTTTGTTGTAAGCCACATTGGGAACACCATAAACAAAGATATAGCGAGTATAATGGAAAATATAGTGGTTATAAAATCCATAATTTTAGATAATATTCCTTCGCTACTCTCTTCAGGATAGCTGATATCTGCAGACCATTGGAGCGTTGACATTCCCATTTTCATTGCCTCATATAGTGACGCAATACCTCTAAATATTGGTTTAGACCATAAAATGGAACGTTCAGTTATAGAAGAAAATTCTTTTCGTTTAATCCTTATATCTCCATTAGGACAGCGTACAGCAGTGGAGTAGGCACCAGGGACTCTCATCATTACACCTTCTATTACAGCTTGCCCGCCGACCAAAATATTTGGCTTCATGGATAAAATTAATAATAGTCGCTTCATTATAAAAAAATAGCTCTATCAATTATCAATAGAGCTATAATATGATATTAATAATCTATTTTCTACCGTATTTCTTATGAAATTTTTCTATTCTTCCTGCAGTATCAACTAAATTTTGTTGACCAGTGAAAAATGGATGTGACTTATTCGAAATTTCTATATTGTATAAAGGGTATTCGTTCCCATCGTCCCAAGTAACAGTATCTTTGGTCTCCACAGTAGATTTTGTTAAAAATGAATAGTCACAGGATGTGTCTTTAAACACCACCAGTCTATAATTTTCTGGATGAATATCTTTTTTCATTTTCTACTCCTCAATCATACGAAGGGCTTTTCTAACACGATCAATACCCTCTTTAATTATTTCTCTATTTGTCGCATATGAAAATCTTATATGCCCTGAGGCACCAAAGCCATCTCCTGGGACAGTAACGACCTGAACAGAGTCGAGAATATACTCTGAAATATCAAATGTGTCCTTTAATAATTTGTTGTTGCCCATACGATTTAAGTATGCACTAAAATCTGGAAAAGCATAAAAAGCACCGCTCGGCGTAGCGCACTTTAGGCCTGATGTATCATTTAGCAATTCAACCATTAAATCACGTCTTTTTAGAAACGCATTTTTCATCTCTTCCACACACGATTGATCGCCAAGTAATGCAGTTATCCCAGCTTTTTGGCCTATTGAATTAGCACATGACGTAGCCTGGCCTTGTATTTTTGACATTGCCTTTATTATATTATTTGGTCCAGCAGCATAACCTATCCGCCATCCTGTCATGGCATATGTCTTTGATAAGCTCATACACGTGACTACTGTGGCTCCTATATTATGTGTTTGATTTAATTTTTCTGCGCTTACAAACTCACCATCATAGATTAACCTTTCATAACATTCATCTGATATAACTACCCAGTTTTTTTCTTTTGCTAACTTTAACAGGTTCACTATAGCATCATTACTCCAAACTCCTCCGGTCGGGTTTGATGGAGAGTTTATAATCACACCTTTTATTGTTGAGTTTATCTTTGATTCTAGATCAGAAAAGTCAGGCTCAAAATTATTATCTGGTAACGTATCAACTAGAACAGGCTTAGCCTCTGCCATTTTTACGAACTCCGGAAACGATACCCAATACGGAGAAAAAATTATAACGCTATCTCCAGAATTAAAAATAGCCTGACAGGCTGTAAATAAACTTTGTTTTTCGCCATTAGATACAAGTATATCAGATGGCGTATAGGATATTCCGTTCTCTCTTTTTAGCTTAGTACATATTGCCTCTCTAAACTCTATCATTCCAGAGCCTGCGGTATATTTTGTATATCCCTGATCTAATGCATCTTTCGCCGCTTGACGAATATGCTTTGGAGTATTAAAATCTGGCTCTCCAACAGAAAAATTAATTACGTCAATACCTTTTGAGCGCATTTCTGCTGCTTTAGTCACCATTTGTAAGGTAAATGATGGCTTAATATTTTCAACTCTATTTGCTACGATCATAAATCATGTTGTTTTTGATGATATTCTTCTGAATTAAATCTAGAATCATCATTTGTATCTATGGTATTGCTATTATTAGAATTATTTTTTTCTATACTATGTCTGTTTTTGGTTATTCTTTGGTTTTTATTTTTTTTTATTTTTTTATGATGAGCCGATCGTTTTTTCTGTTTTTTCCTTTTATTGATAGCCGGTACATCTTTTATTGTAACAAATGTAATGTCCTCATCTTCTTCATTTATTTCTTCTTCTATATATTCCTCCGTTTTTTCTTTTGAGGCTTCAGGTATTAAGCCGTTGGGATTGTTCAAACTAAAAAGAGTCCCAAATCCTCTAGTGATTCCATTTCCAAGCCCTATATAGCTAGGTAAAAGAAAATTAGTTTTAAATTCACCAGTGAAGGCACCCCATCCATTTTCATCTATTTTTTCAGGGATTAGATTATTAACAATAACTTTTGTGAATATTTTATTTTTGATATCGAAGCCCAACTCTTTTGCAATAAATAATAAATTTTTTCCGAGTAACTGATTTAAAAACAGTGACTTTTCTTGATCTGTTAAAAATCGATATTTACCGCCCGTGCTTTTATTTAATGCAATCCATGGCGTAATAAATTTATATCTTAATAATTTTTCAGTGGTAGTAAACTGATCTTTATTTTCTTCAATATCATATTTTTCTATATTGATAGTAATGTTACCAAAATTAAATGATCTAATATTATCTATAAGTGATTGAACTGGATTGACACCCTCTTGGATACCAACAATATAAATTTGTTCATTTAATATTTTTACTTGTACTCGTGGATATAGATACTTATTTCTAAGGTTACCATTTAAAAATGGTACTATTTTTTCATCAGAAAACTGTTTCATAAAAACACCTTTTACTTGGTATGGTGTTTTTCGTACAGGTTTGTCTGCGGTAAGACAAATTACAACAGATTCAGAAAGAGGGGATTCCATTTCTTAATAAGCTAAAGATATCA
>Ga0257107_1000406_pt1 | contig 16223 bp, 18 predicted proteins | sample LP_taG_2_FD_190178 | JGI IMG/M metagenome (GOLD analysis project Ga0257107, IMG submission 190178) | Marine microbial communities from Northeast Subartic Pacific Ocean, Canada - LP_J_2011_P26_500m | ecosystem: Environmental > Aquatic > Marine > Oceanic | place: Canada: Northeast Subartic Pacific...
TGATGAAAAGAATCTTACCAATACATTTGGTAAGTTTATAATACAACCCATGGAACGGGGATATGGTATAACAATTGGTAATGCATTACGACGTGTACTGCTTACTTGCATACCTGGTGCGGCAATCACTAATGCAAAATTTGATAGTGTATTGCACGAGTTCTCAAGTATCGAGGGAGTACAAGAAGATGTATCAGATATAATACAAAACTTAAAAGGCGTGCGTTTTAAGCTCGACGAAAATGACCCTGAAAAGATATCTATAAAACTAAAGGGACCTTGCAAATTCACTGGTAGTGATATACAAAAAGCAAGCGATGAATTTAAGGTGTTAAATAAAAGACATTACATTACAGAAATCAATGAAGGTACAACATTCAACATAGAATTAAAAATTGGTGTGGGCAAAGGATATATGCCTTCAGAATTAAATGAACTTCCAAATGCACCATTGGGTACGATAGCCATTGATAGCATTTTCAATCCAGTTACTAAGGTAAAGTTTAATATAACACCAGTGCCGGGCGCAAAAGAACCAATTGAAATTCTCACGCTAGAGGTAAACACGGATGGCTCAATCACGCCACAGGATGCTGTCAGTCATTCTTCAAGTATTCTAATTGAACAGTTACAAATTGTAGAATCAATCAGTAAACCTGAAGTACTTGAAATATCAGAGCCTATTAGTGAAGAAGTGATGGAAATCCGCAAATTGTTGAACTTGACTATAGATGAAATGGAACTTTCGGTACGTAGTCATAATTGTTTACAAGCTGCGGGCATCAAGTTTATTTACGAATTAGTTAGTAAAGAAGAGAATGAGATGCTGAAATACAAGAATTTTGGTCGTAAGTCACTAACTGAATTGGTTGAAAAATTAGATCAAATGGGCATCAGCTTCGGTATGGAAGTCGATAAATACTTAAAGGAAGAAGTATAATAAAGTGCGACATCGCAGAAAAGGTAAGAAACTAGGCGTAAATCCATCTCATCGGCGCGCTTTGTTAGCTAACCTGGCTGAAAATTTGATAATCCATAAACGCATTAAAACAACAGATGCGAGGGCCAAAGAGTTGCGTCGTTATATTGAACCTCTTGTAACTAAAGCAAAAAAAGGTGATCTGAACTCAATTCGCATGATCGCAAAGAAAATACGCCATAAGAATATCTTAAATATATTATTGAGTGATATTGCACCGGTGTATGATGGTAGGAATGGAGGTTACACACGCATAGTAAAACTTGGTTTTAGAGATAATGATCGCGCATCTGTATCACTTATTGAATTTGTGGATATGGAAGGCGCTAAAAAGATTGAAAGCACACCCGTTTCCAAAGAAATACAAGAGACAGAGTAAAAAGCATATTATCTTAGCATTAAATAATCCGAACCGTGTCTTATTGAGGGCAATCATTTTGATTGCCCTTCTTTTTATATCAATCTCACACCCCAATCTTATTGCTGGTGAAGAAGATGAAGTACCGTCATTAGATAATAGATGTTTATGGGTTACCCGTGATGTGTTGAAGTCCAAAATGTCCATAAATGATATGGTCAATTTTGCGATTGAAAAAAACATTAATCACCTCTTTGTGCAGGTAAGAGGACGTGGATATTCTTTTTATGAATCTGAATTCATTCCCAGAAGTCAAATACTGAGTGAAGGTGAGTTTGATCCTCTGGCATATTTACTAGATACAGCAAAGGGTAAAGGAATTAAAATTCACGCCTGGGTAAATGTCTATGTTTTATGGTCAAGTAAATCATTACCTAACGATGAGCGACATATTTTACATATGCGGCAGGAATGGTTGGATACTACACAAGAATGGCCAGTGGATGTTGAAAAAGAATTGAACATGGTAACAGTTAATAATAATGGTAGTGAGGGATTATTTCTTTCCCCAAACCACCCAGATGTGAATGGATACTTAATTAAAGTATTTCGAGAATTAATTACCAATTATGATATTGATGGCTTGCATCTGGATTATATCCGCTATCAGGACGCAGAGTATGGTAGAAATCCGTATGCAATTGCCCGATTTAAAAACGAATCAGGAAATGATCCTGGGCCATGGTTTCTAGAGATGGAACGCAGTACAATTGCTAGTCCCAGATTAATAGGTAATATGAAGCGGTGGAATAACTTCAAACGCAAAGCAGTCACTTCTTTGGTCAAAGACACACGGGCATTGGTTAATGAAGTACGACCAGATTGCATAATATCTGCTGCAGTGAAACCTAATCTATATGTTGCCAGAGAGCGGTATTTTCAGGAATGGAATGTCTGGCTTGCAGCGGGTTATATGGATTGGGTGGTTCCGATGAATTATTCACCAAAGATGCGTGAATTTGCAAGAAATATTGATGTTATAAATGATAATTTTCCGAAAAAATACCGTGAGAAAATAATTATGGGAATTGCGCTTCATAATCAGAAACCAAGTGAAGCGGTTGAGAAAATACAATTTTCACGTTTAGGACAATTTCCCCGAATATCTTTATTTTCATATAATATAATGATTAATGACCATGGTTATGCTTCAGTTTTTGATGAAGATAATCATTAATACTTTGGTCATTCTGTCGCTTGCGTTTGATACCCATAGATAAATTTGAAAATGATTAATAAAAACACTTAAATGGGAAAAATAATTCAAGCACCTCAAGGAAATAGCTTAAACTGCAAAAACTGGCAGATTGAAGCGCCTTATCGCATGATCCAAAACAATTTGAATCCTGAAGTGGCAGAAGACCCTAAAAATTTAATTGTTTATGGTGGAAAAGGAAAAGCAGCCCGTAATTGGGATTGTTATAATGCAATTATTGAATCTCTAAAAAAATTAAATGAAGATGAAACGTTATTAATCCAATCAGGTAAGCCAGTTGGTGTTCTCAGAACTCATGAAACTGCTCCACGTGTTTTAATAGCTAATTCAAATCTCGTTCCTGAATGGGCGAATTGGGACCATTTTAATGAATTGGATAAACGTGGGTTAATGATGTACGGACAGATGACAGCTGGATCCTGGATCTATATTGGAACACAGGGAATATTACAGGGAACGTATGAAACGTTTGCAGCAGCTGCAAAACAGCATTTCAGCAGTGATTTATCTGGTAAATTTGTTTTGACGGCCGGTCTAGGTGGAATGGGAGGTGCCCAGCCACTGGCTGTTACTATGAATAATGGCGTCATTCTAACTATAGAGGTTGATTCGAAACGAATTGAAAAGCGTTTAGCAACGAATTATCTTGAAGTAGCTACAGAATCTCTCGATGAGGCAATAAAAATGGTTCAGGACGCAGTAAACAGTAAAAAACCATTATCTATCGGTTTGCTGGGAAATGCTGCTGATATAGTACCAAAAATGGCCCAAATGGATATTATTCCTGATTTGGTTACAGACCAAACATCTGCGCATGATGAATTGGACGGTTATATACCCAACGGAATTACATATCTAGAAGCCATTAGATTGCGGAAATCTAATCCAGAACAATATGTACAAGAAAGCTACAAAGCAATGGCTGAACATTGTCGGGGAATACTGAAATTAATGGAAAAGGGCGCTATTTGTTTTGATTATGGGAATAATCTAAGAGGGCAGGCGAAAAAAGCGGGTGTAAATAATGCATTCGATTTCCCTGGTTTTGTACCAGCTTATGTACGACCATTATTCTGCGAAGGGAAAGGCCCTTTTCGATGGGTAGCTTTGTCAGGTGAACCGGAAGACATCTTTAAAACTGATGAGAAAGTAATTGAACTTTTTCCTGAGGATAAAGCGCTGGTACGGTGGATAAAACTTGCTCGCGATAAAGTCCAATTTCAAGGGTTACCTGCCAGAATTTGTTGGCTTAACTATATGCAACGATCAAAATTTGGTGTGGAACTAAATAATATGGTTGCTAGCGGTGAACTATCGTCTCCAGTAGTCATTGGTAGAGATCACCTTGATACTGGTTCAGTTGCATCACCATACCGAGAGACTGAGTCAATGAAAGACGGTTCTGATGCAGTGGCAGATTGGCCATTACTAAATGCTCTTATAAATACAGCAAGCGGCGCCACCTGGGTGTCAATTCACCATGGAGGCGGAGTTGGTATGGGATTGGCAATACATGCTGGTCAAGTAATTTGTGCTGATGGTACACCCGAAATGGAAAAACGAATTATGCGCGTACTGAGCAATGACCCTGGACTTGGCATATTACGACATGCTGACGCTGGATATGAAGATGCAATTTCCAATGCAAAAAAATGGGATTTAGAAATCCCCATGGGAAACAATTAGACCAGTGTTAAACCTTACTAATATTGGACTTTTGGCAACTTATAATTCTAAAAACTCTACGCTCGAGCGAACACATGACTGTACAATTAGTATTGATGATGGAATTATTACTGATATAAATGGTGCGGGCATTAGTCGAAATGAATCCATTGATTGTAATGGAAGGCTCGTCACTCCAGGTTTTGTGGATGCGCATACACACCCAGTATTTGTTGATGGTAGGGAAAATGAATTTATGAAGAGACTGGCAGGTGTTTCTTACCAGGATATAGCAAAACAGGGTGGCGGGATCAATGCCAGCATAACAGCTGTTCGCAATGCCACTGAAATTGAATTATATGACCGCGTAATTAAACGTATGGATAAATTTATCGAGATGGGCACAACCACTTTGGAAGCAAAAAGCGGTTATGGATTGGATACTGAATCGGAGTTGAAATCGCTGCGGGTACTGGATCATGTAAACAGTGCGCATGCAATTGATATTGTTTCCACGTTTCTTGGTGCGCATGCAATTCCACCAGAATTCAATGGTGATCCAAAAGGTTATTTCACTTTATTATGCAAAGAAATGCTTCCAGCTGTAGCTGAACAGGGAATTGCAAAATTTTGTGATATATTTTGCGAGGAAGGCTATTTTAATATAAATGATAGTAGAATTATCCTGCAAACTGCTGCGCAATATAGTCTGATTCCCCGTATTCATGCAGATGAATTCACAGATTCTGGAGCCGCGGGTTTGGCTGCAGAGATAGGAGCTATTTCCGCAGATCATTTGATGAAAGTAAGTGACCAAGGTATAAAGGAAATGGCACGTGCTGGAGTTACGGCAATTTTACTGCCTGGAACTACTTTCTTCTTAGGTGATCATTCATATGCACCCGCGCGTAAAATGATTAATGCAGGTATTGATATTGCACTGGCAACTGATTTTAATCCTGGAAGCTGCCATATCCAATCAATGCCATTTATAATCAGCCTGGCCTGTCTTTATTTAGGTTTAACAATAGATGAAGCATTAAAAGCTGCTACCTGGACTGGGGCATGCGCACTCAATGTAGAAGAGAATGTTGGGTCAATAGAGGTTGGCAAAAAAGCTGATTTGATTATTTGGGACCTGGATACCCCAGAAGAAATCCCTTATAATATGGCCTCTGTCCCAATAAAAAATGTAATTAAGAATGGCAGTTTAGTTATAAGCCTTGATTAGAAAAAGTTATCCCTGTAAAATCACGCTTGCATTTTAATGAAGGTAAATGAAATCCAATAAGAAGTTATTAATTGTTTTTTTGTTAGTTCTTAATAGCATTGGAATACTGCATGCGAATTATGCTTTCTATCGTAGGGTTACTTCAACGTGTAAATCATACCATGTTGATATTACCACTGATAATATGCAATTAAATATGGATAGTAATAATTTCACAATAAATCTCACTAGCAGGCGGAATAATTTTGAGATGGTAATGATAATAGGTTTTGCCGCAGCAGGTCAGGCTATAATTCATCAGAAACATTTACAAGGAACAATAAATAATTATAATCCTGTAATACCAGCTCAGGTAAGCGTTTTTGTCAATGTACCAATGGGACGTGGTGATACAATATTCTCAGCTGAAGCCAATGCCTTTTTGGTACAAGAATTAGCAGATGGATCACTTGATACTGCTGAATTTATGAGAGAAATAAAAGATTCAATTCAAACACTGTAAGGAGGATTTATGTTAGACCCTACTAGTTTTTCTGGTTTACTTTCTGAATATGCACGGGCTATTGGTTGGTCTGTCACTGCTGCCATTGGCTTTTCATTTGGTGTCGGTTTAGCTATCAAGGTTTTTGATTGGTTATCAACCGACATTGAGGAATGGGAAGAAATAAAAAAAGGAAATATGGGTGTTGCCTATATTTTTGTTTCCCTGATTGTGATGGTTGGTCTATTAGTGTATAAAGTGATTTAAACCTAGAACAACAATCTATTTGAAAAGGGGTCCGAAGAGGATCCCTTTTACTTTATACCAATATGAATACAATAATAATTACTAACAATGTATTCAAAAAATTAACCATATCATTATCTACAATGTAAAGACCTGATACGTGCTTAGATGGTATTTTACAATGCTTTCTTTTTTCAGTAATAATCTTGCATTTTAGACATTGAAAAATCGCTTGAATCGAACCACCGATTAATGAATCAATCAAACTGCCGACTGTTCCCGAAATAATGATTATAATTAATAATAAACCTGATAAACCCAATAAATAACCTGTAATTCCAATAATTGCTGCGCCTAGTACTGATCCTAGTGTACCAATAGCTGAAATCCCTCCAGAAGTACCCTTTATTACTCTTTCCAGTTTAATAACATGAATTGGATCCCGATTACTGAATGAGCCTATTTCGCTTGCCCATGTATCTGCAGTCGCAGTAGCGATTGCTGCAATGTATAAAATGAAAAGCTGATCAATTGGGTAATAGAAATTCAGCACGGATAAAATTGTAGCGACTCCGCCATTAGCCATTACCTGCATTATGTCTCGTTGTGAACCTTTTTGGATGGTATTTCCTGTCTTTGATAGTTTTGACAGAACTGATGATAAGATAAAAAATACTAAGATTGGTATAATCCATTTGAAACCACCTGTACCATAAATTATCAATCCCATGATATATGCAGAAATAACTCCGCTTTTATTAAGTGATTGTAGCTTATAGGAACCATAAAATGCGATAGCTGATACGATTGTCCAAATTAGAAGATTATTTAGTGTGCCATGTGTATAGTTTATCAGGAATATATCATAACTCAGTGCAGCTATAATAGGCACCGAAAAATTATCTGATCCGCGACTACTTATTAACTCAGATAAAGTTACTGACATTGCTACAAAGCCACTTACACCAATCAATACAGTTAGTGGAACAAAAAAAGCTGCGCCAAATAACCATGCAAATAAGTCTGTTCCGATATAAATAATCATGAAACTTGAAAGAAACATACCCAAACAACCTTCTACTGATTTGGTATCATCCCAGATCTGAAACTTTCTTGGACGATGAACTAATTCGCCCGTGACTGCAGCAATTGTATCTGAATAAGTCATTATCATTGTTGAAAGGATCAAGGTGATCGGCTTGTCCCACCAGAATAGTGCTAATAAAAGGAAAGATATGGGAAAATACACTGTCCCATAGCTTACTCTGGTTGTTGAATGCATCCCTTTGAATCTATCCGTGTTCAGTGCAAGAGCATTAACAAAGATAAAGATACCCGCCAAAACGACCGGCGGTATATTTGATTGGAATATAAATGGACAGGCTGATACCAGTGTACCCACGATTAGATGGACCAGTTTTCTGCTCGATTCCGGACTCCATTGCAGTATCGATCGCGCAACCTCACTGATCCCAATCAAAATAAATATAAATGTTAAGAAAAGAGCAAAAGTGTACCATTCATTAATAAAGGGCTGCCATATGGGTAGTTGCATGGCTGCAAACTAAGATTAGTGTGTAATGAAACCACAGAATTGATTTATCGAGTAAAGTATTCCTGAATTGGTGGTCAGGAAATTTTCGTTTATATTATGGCTATCAAATCAAATAGTGAACGGGGGGGAAAGGTATACGTCAATGAAGTATAATGAAGAAATTGAAATACTGCAGATTGAGTTGCTTAAAATGCAGTCCCATGTCAAAAAACATGGCAAACGACTAGCGCTTATCTTTGAGGGCCGTGACGCTGCTGGTAAAGGTGGCACATTAAAACGGATGACTGAACATTTAAATCCTCGCGGTGCACGAGTCGTTGCGCTTGAGAAGCCTAGTGATAGAGAAAGAACACAATGGTATTTCCAACGGTATGTTACCCATCTCCCCGCTGGTGGAGAAATAGTGCTTTTTGACAGGAGTTGGTATAATAGAGCAATGGTTGAACCAGTCATGGGTTATTGCACGGATGAGCAACATAAACGATTCTTGAATTATGCCCCAATGTTTGAAGAACTATTGGTCAGGAGTGGTATTCAATTATTCAAATTTTATTTTTCTGTTTCTAAACAAGAACAGGAAAATCGTTTTAAAGCACGTGAAACTGACCCGTTAAAGCAGTATAAGCTGTCACCTGTAGACAAACAGGCTCAGGAATTATGGGATCAGTATTCAATCCGCAAATTTGAAATGTTAAATGCCACTAATCGGACACTTACTTCATGGACAATTATACGATCAGATGATAAGAAAAAGGCCCGCCTTAATTGCATAAAGAGTATTTTGGTAAATGTAGATTACGAAGGGAAAATTGCTAAAAAGAAACTTGAATATGATCCTGAAATTGTTATTACAGGCATTGACGAAATAAAGATAATGGAAGATAATCTTTTGAATCCCGATTTATTACCTGGATAATACATTATTGAAATATTTATTTCTTACCAGGCATGCAAAATCCAGTTGGGGTAATCCCAGATTAACCGATATAGACCGTCCATTAAATGAACGTGGGAAAAGGGCAGCGCCCTTTATGGGCAGATTGATCGTGGACAAAGGTGAAAAACCGGAATTACTCATATCCAGTCCTGCCAACCGTGCGCTTTCGACGGCAAAAGATTTTGGGGAAGCTATGGGTTTGGTAGAAAATGATATTATTATTGATCGCACCATTTATGGTGCCGGGGCGCAACAATTATTGGAATTGGTGCAAGACCAGGATGACCTATATAAATCGATCATGCTTTTTGGTCATAATCCAACTTTTACATCGTTCGTTAATTTGCTTACGGGTAGTAATATAATGAATGTAGTGACCTGCGGTGTTGTCCGCATTGATTTTGAGTTTTCTTCCTGGACAAATATTGATTTTGGTTCCGGCAGGTTGGCGTATTATGAATATCCAAAAAAGTATGCCAATTCATAGGCAATATTGTTCTTAGTCATATACGCTTTTAGTTAGACTATATAATGATTATTAGAATCATTGCGTTGTCTGGTGTTCTAATAATTATCCTGATCGTTGCTATTACCTATACATTAATAAAAGCGCAGAAATTGCCTTTGAACTCACCCGTAAATTTCCTCGAGGATAGCGCACAGGATAAAAATAAAAAAACTGTTGTATGTGTTGGTAACAGTATAACTCATGGTCAGGTTAGCTATAATTATGTAAATATTTTGTCGGAGCGCCTAAGTGTTGATGGCTATCAATTTGTAAATGCAGGAATTAATGGAAATTTGGTATACAATGTGGTTAATAGATTAGACAAGATCATTGGGTGCGATCCAGATTATGTAACCGTTCTTATTGGTACCAATGATGTAAATGCGTCATTGAGCGAAAAAAATAGCGCTCGCTACATGAAAGACATGGCTCTTCCCGAGAAACCGAATGCAGAATTTTTCAGGAAAAACCTTAAGGAACTTATATCCCAGTTAAAAAAGCGAACAAATGCAAAAATTGCCATATTATCGCTACCGCCCATCGGTGAGGATATAAATCACATAGCCTACCAGCGAACAAAGGAATACAGTGTGATAATACTGGATGTCGCACAAGAAAATAATGTGGATTATTTACCACTTCATGAAAAAATAACAGAGTATTTACTTGCGGAAGATCATCATCCAAGATTATCATATGATAATGGATTTCGGATAATAATGATAAAGGGTATTCTTTCTCATTTTCTACTAGGAACAAGTTTTGATAAAATTGCGACTAATAATGGTTTTCTAATTGTTACAGATTTTTTACACTTGAATCATCGCGGATCAAAAATGGTGGCAGATCTAATCAAGAACTGGATATTAAAATAGGTCAAACTCAATTATGAGCAATATCACTTTATTTAGGTTATTATTGATTGCATTTCTTTTTAATTATTGGATAAGCGCTGATGAGACTGACTGGGATGCCAAAATCCATAACACTGAAAAACTTTCTTTTCAAGTTGAGACATTTGTTGCAGGATTTGATGTTCCTTGGGGAATGGCCTTTATGCCAGATGAAAGGATGCTTGTAACCGACCAAATCGGAGATTTATGGGTTGTATCGAGTGATGGTAAAGATAAGGTCAAAGTTAGTGGTCAGATACCTGCTGTTCGGGCAAAAGGGCAAGGTGGAATGATGGATGTTGAGATCCATCCTAACTTTATAAATAATTCGTATATATATTTATCCTTTAGCGATATTCTCGAAAATAAATCGCACACTGTATTGTTAAGGGCTAAGCTTGTTGAAAATAAACTAATCGATGCAAAAATCATTTTCAAGGCAGATGAAAATTTTTATACCAAAAAATCACATCATTTTGGTTCAAGGATTTTATTTGATGATGAAGGGTATCTATTTTTCTGCGTGGGAGATAGAGGTGAGCGGGATCAGGCTCAGAGCCTCGAAATTCCTAATGGAAAAATGCACCGCGTACACGATGATGGTACCATACCAATTGATAATCCATTTTATAACACTGAAGGATCCATAAAATCGATCTGGTCCTATGGCCACAGGAATCCTCAGGGGTTGGTGTTACATCCAGTTTCACGCGAAATATGGGAGGCAGAACATGGGCCTAAAGGCGGAGATGAAATAAATATCGTAAGCAAAGGTCACAATTACGGATGGCCAGTAATTACCTATGGAAGAAATTATAGCGGTACAATTATCTCGAAATACACTCACAAAGAGGGCATGGATCAACCTATTTTTCACTGGACACCTTCCATAGCTGTATGCGGGATAACATTTTATAAGGGTAACAAATTCCCAGAGTGGACCAATAACTTATTGGCAACATCATTAAAATTTGAACGATTACACCGTGTTGAAATGGATGGTTTAAATATGGTAAAGGATGAAATTATTTATGAAGCCGGTAGTAGAGTTCGGGATGTTGAGATTGGCCCAGATGGTCTAATTTACGTCGCTTTGGAGGATCCGGGACGGATTGTGCGACTATTACCATATCAAAAATGAGTATTAATCGCATAGTCAATATCGTATACAAATCCCTCTGGCTGATCCTCTTTATCCTTATTCTTACTTTTGATCGCTCTAGTAATAATAGTATATACAGTACGCTTGGATTACTGGTTGTTCTAACTATAGTAGCAGTTGTAAGGGCAATTAATTCACGGAATGATTGGCGTCCTATCGCTGAGAAACATTATCTAGAAAATATGACTGATGAACCTAGCAAGGATGATTGACCACTTTGCATTTGAAATATAACTGAAATAATGCTTAAATGAATCTAGTCCTGAAAGCAACCCAATTTGCAGCCCTTAAACATTGCGTTCAGCGACGGAAAGACGGTAAGACGCCCTACATAATTCACCCGATTTCAGTAGCAATGATTTTAGCAGAGATTGGCGGTGTTGATGATCCGGAAATATTATCAGCTGCACTTCTACATGACACCATTGAAGATACAGATACATCTGCGCATGAACTCGACAAAGAATTTGGATCCAGGGTCAGGATAATTGTAGAGGAGTTGACAGATAATAATCAGCTAACATTTTCGCAACGTAAACAAATGCAAATTGACAATGCTCCGCACTTATCCAAAGATGCTACTCTGGTTAAAATTGCAGATAAAATATCAAACGTTTCTGACGTAATAAAAACTCCTCCACCGGAATGGAATCAAAAACGCTGTACTGAATATGTTGATAGGGCAGAAGCAGTTATCAATAATTGCCAGAAAGTTAATCAGGATCTGGAAAATCATTTTTTCGAATTATTAATAGAATACAGAAAATTATGAAAAATATTTTTTGGTTCATGGTCTGTAATGTGTTTTTATTGCATGCCCAGACAAAATTGGACAGCTTGGATAGTTTAATCAATCTTAATGAAACACTAGTTATTGATACTGTGATAAGAATCGACAGTCTGCAAAATCTTATTGAAGATTTACAAGAATCTTATGCAAGAGAACAATTTTTACTTTTGGAACGTACGGCTGTTATTCGCATTAACCGGGCTGCGTTTGCTGGTATGTGGATTAATAAACCGTTGATGGGGCAACGAATTGACATTCCGCAAGGCGCGGAAGTTATATTTTACCCCTATTATATTCAGGACTTCATCCGTATATCTTTTAATGATACGATAGGTTACATGAGCTCAGCATTTTACGATCAGGTTGGTTTACCGCCTTATTTCCAAGAAGCTAGAGACCGGGCCTTGATTAGAGAAAAGAATAACCTTAACCTTGAAAATGAGAGTGATCGTTTTAAGCGTCGAGAAAAAGAAAGGATACATGAAGCAAAATATCTTGCTAAAAGTATTGAGGATTTAACTTATGCCCAGAAAAAAGAAGAATACCGTAAACGAATTCTATTAGATAAATGGGGTGATGAATTGGGTCATAAAATCAATGATGGTGTTATCGAGATCGGATTTACTGAGGTTATGGTTGAAGAAACCATTGGCCGGCCCGACAGCGTTAATCGTACGACTTATTCCTATTATGTGAGGGAACAATGGGTTTACAATGAGGGTGATTATCGCTACATTTATCTAGAAGATGGGATTGTAACGGCAATACAGAATAAAGGATAATATGAGTTTGAATAATTTTCAAAGAATATTTTCAATTATCTTAATTGCATTTCCTTCTTTATACGGGCAAGTACAAGATACCACTGCAATAGTACCACAGCCAGAAACAGTGATAAATTCACATCCTGAACAAATTGACGAAACTGCAACTGATAACGCAGATCAGCAAGATTCAGAACCTCAAATAGCCAGTGAGGAACCAATTGTTTATATCATACCTACTTTTGATAAATTGAGTGGTTTTACCGTTGGCTGGTCTTTTAACCAACCAATCAATTCTGGTGAGAAATATAAACTAGGAGAATATGCGCCAGTTATAGGTTTGTCTATTACGTCGCCTATTACAATAAGTGCGGGCCGGTTTACGATAGGATTTGGACTAGGATTCGAATCCGGGAATGATCGTGTCGGTATTTATGGGACGACAAATATCAAATTGTTTGGTAAATTTTCATTAATGGCAGGACTTGGGTCCATCAATGGCAGCGGTCTTCATTTGGGTGCAGGATTTGAAATCTTTGTTCCTAATATTCCATTTTCAGTAAAACCATTCATCCGAGCGAACGGTCGCTTTGGTAAATCCAATGTAAATGCACCAGAAAGTATTTATTTTAATACGTCCCCATTCTTGGGCTGGGTACAAGCTGGTATTATTTTTGGTTACAGATTGTAGAAATATTTGAGGAAGTTGAACACAGCTAGACCATGAAGATGATTCTATTAAAGTATGGTTTATTACTACATTATAAAGTGAAAAGTTGTCCCAATATTGGTGGTGGAGAGATTTGCAGACGTCTATTCATGGGGTATTTGGGCTTGATCCTAACGATTACTGTTATCGTATTTACAATTATTTTTAACCCTGGGCAATTACGTGCTCTAGTGTTTTTCCCAGCACTACTTATGGGTATAGCCTTTTTTGAATCTTGGGATAAGACCTGTATAATTAACGCTTATTTTGGTATTAAAAACCTGGGTCAAAATAACCAGCAAGAAAGAGATTTTAATTCATTAAAGTTTTAACGTACCCAATCAGAAAAAATAATATTAAAGGTATTATTACCGCCGTAGTTACTACGATAATTACCTACTTCGTTGAAAAATGAAATTTCTAGTAAAATTTTTTATCGTTTTATGTATGGGTTCCCTGATTTATTTCTATTTAGTAATCTGGACTACCCATTTATAAATCAAAGAGAGTAGCGGATGATGGACTCGAACCCTCGACACGTGGATTATGATTCCACTGCTCTAACCAACTGAGCTACTCCGCCTCTCGTCAATAAACTTAATATACTTTATAGTTTCAAAGCTATGTGAAGCATATATGAAGCACAGTAGTGCTTCGGAAAGGTGCTCATATGGCCTCTTTTTATCAAAGACCTAGTGGAATCTTCTATCTCAGCGTTTCATTCCAGGGTAACCGTATTTCTCGATCTCTAGGGACTAAGTCAAAATCCGTTGCAGAATCCCTTTTCCCAGCAGTTGAGCGGGACATCTATAATGAATTATTAAATGGTAGAGAAAAGAAGGATATTTCTTTTAAGGAGCTTGTAGATAAGTACCTGAAATACGATCATAATTGGAGTAAATCTACACTTGAGATAAACACAGTAAAGTTAAATAATTACTTAATATATAGACTTCCTAAAAACAAAACTACCAAGGCTATGACAATTCGTATTATCAATGGCTGCAATCGGTGGGGAGTTTCACATGGATTGATCAAATCGTATCAAAAAATAAAGGGTGGAAGTGACTATGATCCCAGAGAAAGAGTATTAGCTAAAAAAGAGTTAAATCTTCTATTTAACCATGTAACGCCTCATCACTTTAATCAGTTTATACGATTTGCATACTACAGTGGGGCTAGAAGCGGTGAAATACGGCGTATATCGAGGGCAAATATATTTTCCGAGTATATATTGATCGTAGAAGGTAAGAGTGGCCGTAGAGCCGTCAGGTTAGCCTCACAAGCTCGTAAAATATTAGATGATAAACCACAATGGGATTACACTGCTAACTATGTTCAGCTTACATGGAGAAGGAATGTAAATAGGCTTGACCTGAAAGACGTTAGGTTGCATGATCTAAGGCGTACATTTGGGTACAATCTTATCAAGCAGGGTAGATCGATCTACGAGGTCAGCAAACTGCTTGGCCATTCTTCAGTGACCACGACTGAAAGGCATTATGCACCGCTAATGGCTACGGAGATTGAGGAGTTTATTTTGTAGAGATGTGTCAGCGTATACTATACAGTTACTATGCCTGTACTAGCCTATACGATACAATATATAGGCACACTCTATCATCCATCAAACTTATCATAAGAGAAAACTCAACGAGCTAGACCCCCTAGGCACTGAAAATGGATGGGGTAGGGGTTTGGATTAAATGGTGTCCCCCCACTGTAGAATATTTTTTGTAATTTTCTTTATGAAACGTCTGTGGCTCATATTATTTGTAGTTCCAATTATTGCTCAAGTTGATGGTGTACCTTTTAAGCTGAAAAAAGGTGCTCAAGTTGTAAAGGTCAAGCCTGGAGATGAAATTGTTGTGCGTTTATATAAAGAAAATATTTTCAATGCCAAAATATTTCCTAATAGAAATTTGAAATCATCAATATATAAAACTGTTAATTTTAAAGAAGGAATTTTTATTACTGATAATGCAAGAATTTCATTTTCTGATTTATATTCAATTTCTCATATTACTGATGGTACTATGACGATAAAAAATGGTAAAAGAGGATTTATGTATGGTGGAGTGGGGGGCGTTTTACTTGGTTTTTTCTCAGCTTTAGTTAATGATAAAGGACCACCAATGAATCCATTTGCATTTGGAGTAATTTTGGGTAGTGCGGGGTCTATTATACTAGGTTTAGAAGGTGTTGTTAAAGGTGCTTTTTACCCTAACATCCTTGAAGAATTAGTGATAGGTCAAGGGAATTGGAAAATTATAGAATGAAACGCCTATTATTCAAATAGCCTCCTCACGGGGGCTTTTTTGTTTGTGGGAGGATGGGTAGATTTGGATATTAAAAACTTGATTTAACTCTAATTACAAACCAATCAATAAATATAATGAGAAATCCCATAGATATAGAAACAATAGATTCCTTTAGTAAAAAAACCAATACAGATAAACATGTTAGATCCGCACGAAACGCCACATTTCGTAATGATCTACTCGAGGTAGCAATGAATTGGGATCAATATAAATCCATAGATCACTCATTCTCAGATGTGATCTCAGGGGAGATGCCCACCACAAATCAAAGATCCAGTGGTAGATGCTGGGGTTTTGCTGGTCTCAATCTTTTTCGCATCTACTTAGGAAGAAAATACAATCTTAAGG
>Ga0257107_1000407_pt1 | contig 16198 bp, 12 predicted proteins | sample LP_taG_2_FD_190178 | JGI IMG/M metagenome (GOLD analysis project Ga0257107, IMG submission 190178) | Marine microbial communities from Northeast Subartic Pacific Ocean, Canada - LP_J_2011_P26_500m | ecosystem: Environmental > Aquatic > Marine > Oceanic | place: Canada: Northeast Subartic Pacific...
GTCTTTCCATTATCATCCCCAGAGCTTGTCTCTGCGAGTGTATTTACCTTCTCCTAAATACTGTTCACGCACTTTTTCTTCATCAAGAAGATCTTCATATGTACCACTTAAAAATATTTTACCAGTGGTAATTACATAGCCATAGTCTGCTATTTTTAAGGCATGGTTAACGTTTTGCTCTACCAATAATATTGTTACGCCTGACTGATGCAATTCTTTGATAGTCGAGAAAATATCCTGAACTAACAATGGTGAGAGGCCCAATGAAGGTTCATCCAGCAACAAAAGCTTTGGTTTAATCATTAATGCCCGGGATATAGCCAGCATTTGTTGTTCCCCACCACTTAGAGTCCCGGCACGCTGTTCTTGACGCTTGCGTAAAACAGGAAAATGCGTGTACGCTTCTTCCATTCTGGTATGTAACAAATCCTTTTCCTTTATTAAAAATCCGCCCATAATAAGATTTTCATATACAGTAAGTTCAGGGAAAATTCTACGCCATTCAGGTACATGGCTAATACCCATAGCTACAATATCTTCAGGATCTTTCCGATCGATACGAATATCATTGAAATGAATAGTCCCATTTTCCGGTTCAACCAACCCGCTTATGGTTTTTAAGATCGTTGATTTACCAGCGCCATTCGCGCCAAGTATAGTGACAAGTTGCCCTTCCTTTACATCTAGAGAAACACCATGCAAAGCTTTTACTTTTCCATAAAATGTTTCTACCCCGACCATTTTAAGCATCAGCCGTTTCTCCCAGATAAATCTCAATTACTTTTGGGTGATTTTTTATCTCTTCAGGTTCACCAAGAGCTATTATTTCTCCCGAATCAAGTACGCAAATTCGATCCGATATGCTCATAACCAAATTCATATCATGTTCTACCAGTAAAACTGTGATTCCGAGATCTTCTTTAATTTCTCTAATAATATTGGCTATTTCTCGGGTTTCTTGGTCATTCATACCAGCTGCAGGTTCATCCAAAAGTATTAATTTTGGTTTCGAGACTAATGCCCTTGCTATCTCAGCAAGCTTCTGAATTCCAAAAGGTTGGCCAACCATATATTTTTGTTCGTAATTAGCAATACCCAAAAAATCCATTATGTCCAGTACCATTGCTTCTTCAATTTCTCTTTGATCCTGAGAAATCCATCGTTGTACAGTAGCCTTAGTATCTATACGACTATGTGATCCGAGGAGAATATTGTCCAAAACAGTCATGAAGGGAATATTTTGAACATTTTGAAATGTCCTTGAAATTCCCGAATCAATAATATTATGGGGTCGTCTCTCTAAAAGGTTATCACCATTAAAATATATCTTTCCACCCTGCGGTTTGTTGAAACCATTTATACAGTTAAATAGTGTTGTTTTTCCGGATCCATTGGGACCGATCAGGGAAAATATTTCACCGTTTGCTACGGAAAAGGATACGTCATCCAGCGCAACAACGCCAGCAAACCGCATGGTTAGGTTTTCAATGATCAGATCAGCCATAAACAAAAAGGGCTCCGATAATAATCGGAGCCCTATGTATTTATTTAGCTTTATTCAAGCCAATCAGTAATTACCACCTGTTCACCATTTTGCATTTGAACAAGTTGTACTTTATCAACACCGGCATGGTCATTACGGCCAAAGGTGATAGGTGGAAATGATCCAACATCCCAATTCTTAAGTGTTTCTAATCCTCTTACCAAACTCTTCCTAGTAGGATTTCTCCCTGCACGCTCTAAACCTTCCACCAAAAGTTGGGCGGTGGCAAATCCATAGTAGTGATATAACCCTATGTACGGTTCAGGGATATCATACTTTTCACATAGTTCGCGGTATAATTTTGCTCCAGGCGCATCGGAATTCCACATATGGGCCCAATATGTAGCAGTAAAACCTTCCCCAGCAGAACCAGCCAATTTACCAACACGTGCATCCACGGTTGGACCAGTACCAAAGAAGTTTGGCTTATAATTCATAGCTTCTGCAGTTTTCATGACAGTAACCGGTTCACGAATAATTCCTGCGATTATTACATCTGTGCATCCACCCTTTAACAGGTTCATTGTTTGACCTTTAAAATCAATAGCACCACGCTGATAGGATTCTTTTTGCACCGTAATTTCATGTTCTGATTCTGCCTTGGAAATACCCTCCAAAACATTTTCACCATAATCATCATCTTGATAAACTAAGCCAATTTTGGCATCTGAGTTTTGGTTTAATATGTAACCCACCAGAATTTCTGCTTGTCTATCATATCCTGTATCCGTATGAAAAATTAGATCCCCGGCTTCGCGGGATAGATCTGACATCGTGCCTGAATTCGTTGCAGGCGCAATAAGTGGGGTGCCTGTTTCTGACAGTATGGGACGGATTGCTTCACATGGAGATGTACCGATTATCTGATAGAGACAAAATACCTGGTCTTTCTCCACCAGTTTTTTTGTAGCAGCCACCGCTTTTTGCGGATTGTATTGGTGGTCCTCGATCAGCATTTTAATACTACGACCGTGCACACCACCTTGATCATTAATGTATTGAAAATACATGTTTGAACCGCTGGGAATGACTGCACCTAGTTCCTTCATTGGACCACTGAGATCCTGTACATTTCCAATAAGTATCTCAGTCTCAGTTACACCTGGTGATGGTGCCCGCTTGACACAGCCTACAGCCAAGAGACTGATTATAATTAGAGTACCCATTACTCTTTTCATAATAATTCCTCCTCCTTTTATTATTATGTAAAACGTTGCCTCGGATTAAATGGGAATAATTTCCAATATATACGCATTTTCAGCCACATACCGTATAATCCCATAGGCTGGAATATAATAAACAAAAACATAATAAGTCCGAAAATGAGTGATTGAATATCTCCTGCCTGTGTATTGAACCAAAAGTAAATTTGGTCTTTAAGTAAGGGTACAAATAGATAATCCAATAGGACAATAAATAATGTCCCCAATACAGCACCATAAATGGAACTGACACCTCCCACTAATACCATGATTATAAAATATATCGATAACAAAATATCAAAATGGTCTGTTGAAATAAATGAGTTTGTGTGGGCAAATAGAACACCAGCAAATCCAGCAAAAAGACCTGAGATAAAGAAAGCCAGCATTTTGTACTTAGCCAAGTTGATTCCCGCGGCCTCTGCAGCTTGTTCTGAATCACGTATAGCCATAAAGGCCCGACCAATTTTTGATTTAGCAATACGGCGACCAGCTACCACCGCAATTACAACAAATGTGTAAATTAAAAAGTAATTATTCCAATCAGTTTTGATGGTATATCCGAATAGTACTGGAGACGATACATCCAATCCACCTGAACCATGAGTCCATTCACGAAAAGCTATGATCATCCGCCTAACGATGAACCCGAATCCCATGGTTGTTAGTCCCAAGTACATTCCTGAAACGCGCAATGCAGGAAAACCGATGACAAAACCAAATAATCCAGCAACCAGCGGTGATAATATTAATGACAACCAAAATGGTACGCCAAACTGATCCACCATTATAGCTGATGAATAGGCACCAACAGCGAGAAACGCAGCGTGCCCCAGTGATAGTAATCCAGTAAAACCACTGAGCAAGTCTAACCCTACATTGAGGATAATGTAAATACCAGCCATATTCAGCACGAACAGGTAATATTTATAACTGAAGGACAACCCTTTTAAGATAAAGGGCAGTAAAAACACAAATATAATTAGTACTGGGATCCAGTATAGATTTTCATCTTCGTAGCGTCCCTTCATTAGACCTTTTTCACTTTCTCAACACCAAAAAGACCATCGGGCTTAATCATTAACACAGCTATAAGTACGATCCAAGGAATAATGTCATTGATATCTTTAATCCATTGAAAGTGAAACGACAGTGTCCCCATACTAACTGTCTCGATTACTCCTAATATAACGCCACCAACTATGGCTCCAGGAATAGACCCAAAACCACCTAAAACAGCTGCTGGGAATGCTTTCAACCCTAGGAAGCCCATGGTGGTATCTAGTAACGCAATTCTTGGTGCCAGCAGGATACCGCTGAGGGTAGCAACTACAGCGGAGAAAACCCAAACCAATGCATAGATGCGCTTAATCGGGATACCCATCAACTGTGCCGCTATCGGATCTTCCGAAGTAGCCTGCATGGCTATTCCCCACCGTGTATAATGAAAGATATAGTAAAAAATGATGACCAGCCCAATAGCACTGCCAATAATAGATAGATCGACCAATGACACAACAATATTACCGAATGTTACAGTGCTATCTCCAAATGGAGAAAAGGGCATTAGACTTATGGGGCCGGCAATTATTGCTACCACCGCGCGAATAATTATTGCCAAACTAAGCGTTGCCATAATTATGGAAAATATCGGTTCATCTTTTAGTGGCCTATTAATGATAAAATCCAATATATAGCCAAATAATACGGAAAATATCATACTACCACCTAAGGCCACCAGGAATGTCCACGCGGTAGGTGTTCCCGAAGCAGATAAAAATGTAGTCACAAAGAAAAAATTCACATAGGCCCCCACCATCATAAGTTCACCCTGAGCAAAGTTGACGACTTCGGTGGCCTTGAAGATCATGGTAAAACCCAAAGCTATTAGTCCATAGATAGAGCCCAACGCAATACCACTAATTATTTCTTGAGTTAATCCTGAAAAGAGATCAGTCATTTTAGTGTTGCTTTTCCTTTAAGCACCCTACCACCATTTTGATTTTTCACAATTACAGAAACATCAGGTCCATTGGTAATACTATCAAAGACTAGCTCATCTTCAGGCATGACGGGATTCAGAAAACGCACTTTAATTGTGTCTAGTTGCGCAGGATCCCCATTATCAATAAGATGTTTAGCGGTTAATGCCATGGTACACATGCCCTGTAGTATTATACCTGACAGTCCATTAGCCTTGGCATAATCCTGATCGATATGGATAAGATTAAAATCCAGGCTGGCGCCAGCATAATAGTAAGGCATATATTTTCCAATTATTGTATTTGATCGCTTTTTCTTAGCCATCATTCCCCTCTAATTAATAACGTATAAAGACCGGTACAAACCAATTTATTATCTTGATTAATTGAGGTGGTCTTGATCTCGAATATTCGATGGACTTTGCCGGCCTGGTTAGTTTTGGTATAATTTTTATCTATGACTGCATTTGTATGAATTATATCTCCTGCACGCACAGGCTCATGAAAATGATATTCCTGTTCGCCATGAACTAAACGTGGTACCAATTTTGAGAATTCCGGGTCGAAATAAAGATGTTCTAACGCTGGCTGACAATAAATCGCGGCAAATGTGGGGGGTGCAAATGGATGCCCACCATCAAGTGATTTTACAAATTCACGATCTGTATAATAGGGATTATCATCATCCAATACACGTACATATTCTTTGACTTTTTCATAACTGACCTCATAGTCAGATTCATATTTACGTCCTATTATATTATCGCCCGACATATGCTAATCTAGAAATAAGGATTAATTTACAAATCTATTTTTATTAATTGAATTATCTGCTGCGAAAGTTAAATAATGGCTCTACAAGCTAATTATACTTATTTAAATGAGATAATTTTTCCGTAGCTTGAGCCATACCAACACAAGCTGCAGTGACACCCCCCTTATCATGCGAAGTAAAAGTGACAGATACTGTGCACCAACCAACTTGGATGTCTGGATGATGATTAACTTCTTCAGCTTTTTCTGCCAACCGGTTTACAAATTCTATACCATCTATATATGAATCGAAACTGTAGGATTTTGTTATTGCATTATTCTTAAATACCCACCCCCCCAGGCTACTCAGTTCATCCTGTAATTGTTTATTACTCAAAACGTTCATAGCAGCTTCCTTTCCATTTTTTGCAGACTTTTCATTGCTGTTAGAAGCCAATAGCAAGCAATGATAAATGCTACTCCTGTTGAAATCATCATCGCATACCAGACCCATTCTACTGGTTTATTCATTTGAAAAATAAATAAAAGTGCTAATGGAGCCGATACCCCAAGTACTCTGACAATAGTAATCACCAATACAGGCAATCCTTTACCCATGCCCTGTAATACGCGGCCAGTAGTTATGCCCACTGCAATTAATGGGTAAACAAAAGCAAATAATCTCAGAAAATTAACAGCGACGGTTATAATTACCTCTTCATTGGTAAAGAAACCGATAACATTTGGCGCGAACAAATAAAGCAGTACAGACGAAAAAACCGTTATGCCGAATGCTGAAGAAATACCATATCGAACTATATATCGCAATACATGATATTCTTTTGCACCAAAAAACATACCTACGAGAGTTGTAAGGGCTGCGGCAATTGAAAATATTGGTAAAAATACAAGCATATCTATTCGTCCAGCCACTTGGTATGCCGAAACAGTGTCAGCTGAAAAATGGATTAATATTTTATTGAAGACACCCTGGCCAATCGCCATAACGATCATTGAAAGTGATGCTGGAAAGCCTACTTTGATAATATCCCACAATATTATTCGTGATGGAGAAAAATCTTTTAAGCGGAATGTTATATACGCATGATCTTTAATAAATAACATATATATGAATATAAAAAAAACAATGCTCTGGCTGATGACAGTGGCTGCAGCTGCTCCCTTGATTCCCATTCCAAACCCGATACCACCATAATTATCTAAATTGAATATAAAGATCGGATCTAGTATAATATTTAGTATTGTACCAAGACCTGCTACCATCATTGGTAATTTCATATCGCCTTCACCAGCCAAAATCGAACGGAAAAACCCTGAGAAGACCATAAAAGGCATCCCAATACATATTACCCGGAGATAATCCCAAGCTATAGGAAGTATTACGCCTTCAGCGCCAAAGGATGATAAGATTTCTTCACCAAAAAGAAAAACTAACGAAGTTAAAACCAAGCTAATAAATAAAGCCATGACCATAGCGTGTTCTGCACTATTATCTGCTCCAGCTTTATTATCTTTACCAATAAACCTGGCGATCGATGCTGTTACACCAGTTCCTAAGCCCATTGTAAGACCCAGAACAAGAAAAAACAGGGGCATGTTAAATGCTATACCTGCGATCGCTTCGCCACCTAAGCGACCGATGAATATCATATCTACAATGTTATACAGTGTCTGTATACCCATACCAGCCATTATAGGGATGGCCAATGTCCATAGGGCTTTTGATGGATTGTTTAGGAATTTATCGAGACGGGAACCTTCTTTTTGTACAGAATCCATGAACATTAATTTAAGCTTTTTGTTTAAATATTAGATTAAAAAGGACTACGAATTAACTATGGTGCAGGCGTAAACGGCCACAGTATAGGTATGAGAATCACTGCCATTACCCATAAAGTGATTGATAACGGTAGTCCCACGCGGATGTAGTCAGAAAATTTGTAACCTCCAGGACCATAAACCATCAAATTTGTTTGATAACCAATGGGAGTAATGAAGGATGCAGATGCTGCATAACATATTGCAAAAATAAATGGACGTGGATCTAGGCCAAGATTTGCTGATGCTGCCAATGTGATCGGGGTCATGATGATGGCCGTAGCCGCATTTGAAGAAACTTCTGTGAGAATCATTGCAACTAAATATACCATTGCTAGAAGAAAGGTCGCTTGCTGATTGTCAGGTACAAACCGTAAAAGATTGACCATAGTATTGCCAATCATTTTTGCTGTACCACTGGACTGAATCGCAATACCTAGAGGAATCAGGCATCCAATTAGAACTATTATTTGCCAATTAATAGAATTATATGCCTCTAGTGGTGAAATTACTCGGGCAACAAGTAAAATAGCCAAGCCAATTATTGCTCCTTTTAAAATGGGTACAAGGGATAACGCTGCAAAAAAAACAATTCCTATTATAACAAGGATACTCAACCACCAAAAACGGTGTTTCCGTAATGATCTTTCTACTTCTGTAAGTAAAATAAATCCGCCGGAATCACGCATCTCCCTTATTTTTTCCCTTGAACCGTATACGAGAAGTGTATCAAAAGCGCGAAGAATAACATGTGCTATTTTCTTGCGTAGAATATCTCCCTCCCGCCTAATTGCCAGGACAAAACTGCCAAAACGACGACGAAAATTTGTTTCTTTTAGTGATTGACCCACTAGGTCTGATTGATTGGTTACCAGACACTCCACCAACAAATTTTCCTCTTTTGTTAATTCTTCCTGGTTCAATTTTTCATCTGTGAGCATATATACTTTTTCAATTTCCTTCATGCTGAAAAAATTTTCTACGGAACCACGGACTAAAAGAATGTCCCCTGCTTCTAACGGTGTTTCTCTTAAATTTGTGGAAAGGAGTTTTTTATTTCTTTGAATACCTAATATAGTGACATCATAATTTTGGCTTATCTGGCGATCTAAGGTAGTACCACCTACCAACGGTGAATCATCGCCAATTTTTAATTCTGTTAAATAACCACCCATGTGATAACTTTTCGTTAAACTTGAGGTGACAGTCCGAGATGGCAAGATACGGTAGGCAACTAATACAACATATGTAAGTCCAACCACCAAAAGAAAAATTCCATATCTTGAAAATTCAAACATACCCAATGGTGTATACGGTCCGCTATTAATAAAGATGGAATTCACCAGCAAATTTGTTGATGTTCCAATCAATGTAAGCGTACCACCCAAAATAGCAGCATAACTTAACGGCATTAATACTTTGGATGGACTGATATGGTATTTTTCTGCCATCCGAATTGTTACCGGCATGAAAATAGCGACGATGGCAGTATTATTAACTAAAGCAGATGCTAGGGCAATGCATACCAAATAAACTGCCAGCCCAATAACAAGTGATCTACTTACAAGTTGGTTTATTTTTATAACAAGGTATTCCAGCACTCCTGTTTTTTGCAGAGCATGACTTAGTACAAAGAGTATAGCTATAGTAATTACAGCTGGATTGGAGAAACCAGAAATACTTTCACCGGGGGTGAGTTGACCGGTAATGAGAAGCATGCTGAGTACCGTTAAAGCGACTACATCTATTGGCAATGCTTCACTTACAAAAAGTGTAAAGGCTAATAGAATGATAAATAATACAATAATAATATCGATACTCATGGTAATGTGACCTGTAAATATTTAAACAGAAGGAAACACAAATATTATAATTCTACTTCATCAATTTGTTCAGGATCTAAAAAACTTTTTGCGTATTTCAGATATATTTTTTCCTTCACAAATACCTCGAATAATTCCGTATCGATATGGGCGTCATTTTTCATGAAACCAAGTATTCGCATTGCTTGACTCAAAGTTTTACCTTTTTTATATGGTCTATCGCGGGCAGTTAGTGCTTCAAAAATATCAGCAATGGCCATGATTTTCGCCTGGACAGACATTTCAGAATGGTTCAACCCTTTTGGATACCCGGTCCCATCCAGCTTTTCATGATGACCACCTGCAAATTCTGGTACATTGCGCAGATGCTTCGGATATGGTAATTGTTCTAGCATATCAATGGTGACGACTATGTGATCATTGATAATTTTTCTTTCTTCTGGCGTGAGCGTTCCCCTACTAATACAAAGGTTGTATATTTCATCCTCAGAAAAAAACGGTTTGGGGCTACCATTATCCTTCCAACGGTATGAGGCTATCTTATTGACCCTATCTTTGCGATCCTGTGACATGAATTCACCACCAATATTCGATTCCTCGATAAACGCCTTGTCATCACCCTGTTGTTTTATTTTTTTTAGATAGAGTGACCTTGCTTTTTTTAATGCCTCTTCCTTTTCATTTTCTATCAAGGAATCATCTTTTTGAATCTTAAGCTGCTTTTTCAAATATTTTATTTCCTCGTCCCGTTTAAGCACTTCAAATCTAGTTGCTACAGTATGTATGCGATCATAGATCGTCTCCAGCTTTGTTCCTTTATCAACTACAGCTTCTGGTGTAGCCACTTTACCACAATCATGAAGCCAGGCAGCGATTTTCAATTCGTACATTTCTTTATCCGTGAACTGTATACCGGCAAAAGGACCATCATTTATCTCGTTTACTGATTCCGCCAGCATCATAGTTATTTCAGGAACCCTGGAACAATGACCACCAGTATAGGGTGATTTTGCATCAATGGCCGACGCAATCAACTTGATGAAAGATTCGAATAATACTTCAAGATCTTTGATTAGATTTTTATTTGTGATCGCAACAGCTGCCTGACTGGAAAGTGCTTCCACACTTTTTTGAACACTATCTGAAAAAGGAATTACCTTTTTTGTTTTAATGTCCTGGGCATTCAATAATTGCAGTACACCAATAATTTCATCTTCGTGATTTTTTAGCGGTACAGTTAAAAACGATTTTGACCGATAGCCAGTTTTTTCATCAAAAGCCTTTGTACCGGCAAAATCAAACCCCTTAGCCTTATAGGCATCAGGTATATTAATTGTATCTCCCGTTAAACCAGCATTTGCGGCGATCATGGTCTTATTTGGTTGGCCATCCTCCATATACAATTTTACCGGGTAAAAAGGAATTTCCTTCCCAGAGGTGCCACCCATGTGGATATTGAGTGAATCAGTAATCATAATGGAAAATTTTAACCGCTGATCATCAGTCATCATGTATAAGGTACCGCCATCAGCATTAGAAATACGTTTTGCTTCAAGCAAAATCATTTCCAGCAGTTTATCCATATCCTTTTCTTTCGAAAGGGCTAGCCCAATAGCAGACATATTGGATATCTGATTTTGCAAGCTATCAATATAACCCCGTAAATTGGACGGTACTTTCTCAAGTAACTTACTGATTTCCGATTGTGAGAATAGAACTGATTGTTGTTTACCTGTTCCGTTTTTCTTACTCATAGATTTCTCCCCAAAAGAATTTCTTGTTAAACTTACATCAAGAGCGTCATTTCCTCAATGTGAATGTTTATTAAATCTGTATATCCTGTCAAAGATGTATTTATTAATTATTTTTCCCATATTTATTCAAATTATTGTGAAGAACCAAAGGAAACACCATAACGAGTAATATATTAGACATGAAGATCTTAAGGCAAGTCAATAGACTAACATTTATGATTGGGCTTTAGTATTATTGTATTATTTTAAAAAGGCCTTCAATTAGAAGGCCTTTTTTTTTGATTTAAAAAACATATTAATATCCACTAGATGAATAACCCACAATCTACCCATTCTCAATACCTTGAACGCCTATTTGATACTCAACCTACAGCTGATGATCTTTTTGCAAAAGCAAGTCAGATAATAGATTCAAACCCTAATCAGAAGGAACTACACGATTTTCTTGAACTAGGGCATTTAACGATCGTAAATAAAACTATTTCCGAAGCAAATAAAATTGAGAAATGGTTCGATATAATTCATGAATTGATAATTGAATCTAAATTAACTGTCGGCCATTTGATCAATCAACGAGCACGATATTATGGGGATAAAACATGTTTTCAGGAAATTGATGGAAATCAAATTCGCAAGTTTACTTACCAGGAAATATGGGACCAAATCATTCAAATTGGTCAGGCACTTTGCGCTATTGAATCAATATCAGATAATAATATAACGATTGGCATATTTACAGAGAATTCGATTCGTGGTGCGCTGATAGACTTAGCTTGCCTTTCATTTCATATAACGATAGTGCCGATTCCAGTTACAACTACTCCAGATCATCTGGCATTCATTATTGAAAATTCAACCATTACTCAATTATTTATTGGAGGATTATCGGTACAAACTATTCTAAGAGAATCAAAGGTTGAACAAAAATTGTTGGATATTTATCACCTGGATGACCCTGCAGAAGCAATTATCTTTGCCAAATCCTGGGAAAGTTTTATTTCACAAGCGGTTGATTTTGATGATAAAAATGTGCTAAAACGTATCAACCAGTGTACTATGCATGATCTTGCCACAGTAATGTATACCTCTGGTACAACTAATGAACCAAAAGGAATTGTTTTCACCCAAGAAAACATAGTTACCAAACGTTTTGCCCGTGCCTTGGCACTTCCCGATTTTTCATGTGACGATATATTCCTTTGCTTTCTACCATTATACCATACATTTGGCAGATACTTTGAATTATTGGGGTCTATCTTTTGGGGCGCAACCTATACATTCGCTGAATCTCCATATTTTAAATCAATATTAAAAGACTTCCAACTGATCAAACCTTCCATTTTTATCAGTGTACCAAAAAGATGGATACAATTGATGGATCACACAGATTCAATAAAACCTGTTGGTGATGGAGGAGATCAAGAAATCAATAATATTGTAAACCAAATAACTGGGGGAAACTTGAAATATGGACTTTCGGCTGCTGGTTATTTGGATCCTGATGTATTTCGTTTTTTTCAAGGTAACGGAATCAATCTTTTGAGTGGCTATGGTATGACCGAAGCAACCGGTGGCATCACCATGACACCCACAGATGATTACCAGCCTGATTCCGTAGGTATACCATTACCCGGAATACAACTTACTTTAGCTGATGACAAAGAATTACTTATAAATGGGCCGTATGTTTCATCGTCATATTTTGGAAAACACAACGGCTCTACTCTAGTTGATGGTTGGTTTCATACTGGGGATATATTTAACAAAAAATATGATCATTATTATATAATTGACCGTAAAAAAGAAATTTACAAAAATAGTCGCGGTCAAACTATCTCACCCCAGAAAATTGAAAACATGTTTCAAGATTTTGATGGAATAAAATCAGCATTTCTTGTGGGAGATGGTTTAGAATTCAATACTTTACTTATTTATTCAGAGCCAGATAGTCTGCCTATGGATATTTCCAATGCAAGCTTAGTTACAATTCGTGAATACTATAGTTCTCTGGTTCAATCGGTAAATAGTTTCCTCGCCCCATTTGAACGTGTAATCAATTTTGCAATTATTAAACGTGATTTTAATTCAGATGATGAATTGACACAAAAGGGAACCTATAAACGAAAACAGATTTTGAAAAATTTCCGCGAGATAATTAATCCCATGTATGAGAAAAATTATATCACCTTATCATACAAAAATTATCAGATCCATATCCCGAATTGGCTCTTACGGGAAAAAGGTGTCAGCAGAAATGATGTAAAATGGAATGGTTCAAAAATATCCATTAAGAATAATAAGATTCGTCTAAAGTTAAAATGGGGGAATTCCAGAATGGTAATTGGTGATTTTACTTATCATACGCTGGAAGATAATCTTGATCTCCAGAAATTACTCCTCAGCCCAGAATTATGGTTAGGCAATAATGCTTTCGCGAAATTTATCGGCAAGAGTGCATTTCGAATAACAAAATTTGAAACAATAGAAAATCTACAGCTGGAATTTCCAACAATGATTGATCATACTGATAAAGATAGGGAAGCTATTGGAGATTCAGTTAGTTTGCCTGATCTTGGCGATCTTCATAAAGCAACCAGACAATTATATGCTGGACATTTACATGGTTTTATTCCATATAACTATCTACTGACATCTAATCATGGTGACCTCACTCGAATTGCATTCACTATTTTATTAGGCTTCAGAAATTGTACTGATCCATCTTTTCGAATGAAAGCTATGGAAGCAATGCTCCCAGAATTATCAGGAGAACTATTTTTTGAATTATTATCTGGAACTCATCAGCAATATTATGAAGAAAAATCAAAAAATGTACTCACAGTAAACGTAGAATTATTAAAAGACAATCATTTTGATGCCATTTTGTCAAAACTTGATCAATTCAGGAAAAATATTAACAGCATCACAAAAGAGCAATTCTCATTTATACAGATATTATTACCTATTGTTGCTAACTATGGTATTTACCATCCGACAAAATATATTTGGGCACGGTCAGAATTATATTGGTGGCAAATTTCAGATTCCCAAAAAAGAATAATTTCATATGCTCAAAAGGCACAATATAACCTAGTGAATGGTTTTCGTTCCTGGATTGGACCGAACCGAAAGTTGGCCATCAACCAAAAAAATAGTACTGAGTATACTTGGAAAGATGTAATAGTATTTGATGAGCTAGTAAAACCTGAATTACGAGAATTATTAGTATCGGCGCTAATCAATACAGCAGTTATCAGAGAATCAATATTTCTTTTCTATGATCATCGTTTAATAGAGTTGGACGATATTCAACCGGATGGTGTATGGATTACCTTTTTAGGGAAAAACCATGGAAAAAGCGTATTACGTATTTTGGTTCAAACCAAAGATGATGAAGCGTACAACTTTGCCATCAATATAAATGAAGAACATGAAAAAAGATTCATGGAAGAAGAGATTAAATGGCTGGTAATAATGGGATCATCTATTCATGGACAAAAATTTGTTGAAGAATTTGGCGGTTATTGGCCCGAATATAATCTATATACAGAAGAATATATTCCCGGCGAAACTCTCTACCAATATCTCGAACGAAATAAAAGTGAAATTGAGGAAAATTTAGCTCCAGATCGTTGGCAAATGCGTTGGCTTCATTTTATATGGAGTGGTGCAGCTGCTTACATCAATTTCTGGTGGCGTTCTGATAAAAAGGTTAGAATTGGTGATCCTTCTCCAAAAAACTTGATTATTCCTGTACACGATTACGCAACCGGAACGAGATTGATTTCGATTTCTAATCGAGAAAATACAGCAGGAATTGCAAATCTACTTTTCAGTATTTATGGAGAATTTATTGAAGACACAGAAAATCATTACCTCGGTTTAAAACGAATGGCTGATTGGGAATTAATCTTCTCGGTGATATTGCAAGTAGCAAAAGTCAAATATGGAATACCTATAATTGTACAATTTAAAGAAGAATTAAACAAAGACAAGAATAAACTCAGGAAAGCCAAGGAATATGGTTTAACTATTGATCGAATTAATGATTTTGTCGATGAGGTGAATAATGATGGAGTAATGACTAAACGAATGGTTTTCGCCGCATTACGATACGAGCGCTGGCTTGACCTAAACCAAAACGCAACATTACAAGCACGGACAACTATATTGCAGGAATTGTACCAGGATTATAACCTTGGTGCCCTATTATTAGAATATCCTGAAACTCGGGTAAGGTTTTTTCTTATGACATGTTTGAAGGATTCACGCCAGGAATTAAAGGATTTATTATGGCAATTACTGCGCGACTTGCGCACCAGAAAATTAACGGAAGATGATTTACAGAATAGACTTCATCACATCCATGAAAATATAGAAGTGACTGATGAAGAACAACATTTTCTTACTCATCTAGTATTTAAACATCTGGCGGCTGCAGATTTTATTGAGCTAGTAACAATGGATGAAGGGGAACGAGGCCGTATTGATCTGGTTATGTTGTGTGAAGATAATGAAGGCAATGGTTATAGAATAAGGCCACCTTTTCACCCCAAGGAGATCGCCCGTTTCCATTCCTTATTAATTAAATCAAACCTTGAGCCTGTATTTCAGGGAAATCATGAATTCTTGCTGATATTTGACATGAAAGATCGACTAGTTGGAGGCGTATATTGGAAAGAATCAGAAAAAACTAATATTGTTCATTTTGAGTGGATTGTCATTCGCTCAAAATATAGAAAAAAACATTTAAGTGACCGGCTTATGGATGAACTGATGAGCAGGTTAAGGAATAAAGGTGCTCAATACGTTATAGTTGGTTTCTTCCAAGAAGAATTTTTCTATAAACACGGTTTCATAATTGATAAAAATTTTGGCGGTTTGGTTAAGGATATTCAGCTGGGCGTTCAAGAAACATCACCAGTATAACATAAAATAAATTATCACACCCGTCACAGAAACATACAGCCATAGGGGTAAAGTGATCCTGGCTATTTTTCTATGTTTACCAATATGATTATTCCATCCGCGATATAAGGTGATAAGTGCTAACGGAACAATTATAGCGGCTAATAGAATATGGGAAATTAAAATGAAGTAATATAATGTTGTCCAATCACCTGTATACAACTTTGGACCACTTTTAAACCAATGGTAAATAATGTAACTAATTAAAAATGCAGTTGATGTACCAAAAGCTGACAACATAACATTTTTATGTTGTTGTCGTTTCTTTTGTCTAATTAAACTATATCCAACAATTAATAGAATAGTCGTTATTCCATTTAGAGTTGCATTTAGA
>Ga0257107_1000409_pt1 | contig 16176 bp, 20 predicted proteins | sample LP_taG_2_FD_190178 | JGI IMG/M metagenome (GOLD analysis project Ga0257107, IMG submission 190178) | Marine microbial communities from Northeast Subartic Pacific Ocean, Canada - LP_J_2011_P26_500m | ecosystem: Environmental > Aquatic > Marine > Oceanic | place: Canada: Northeast Subartic Pacific...
ATTATTTACCAAAACATCAATTCGACCAAACGTATCTAGTACAGCATCACACATTTCCTTAACCTGTACTTTGTTAGAAATATCACATTGACAAACTAATATTGAATCTGTATATTTTGAAATTTTTTTTTGTACTTGAAGAAGTTTTTCTTTTCTTCTTGCTACTAGAACAACTTTGGCATTTTTTTTGGCAAATTTTATAGCTGATGCTTCACCAATTCCACTAGAGGCACCTGTAATTACAACTACCTTATTCCTGAAATCCATGATTTAGAATTATGAGGGAAAAATAAAGTGGTTTCTATTCCGTTGAATGTTTGTTTTGCATATGACTGGCAAATTCATTATCATTAATCATATCTCCGCAAACTGGACATTTATTATGAATTTGCCTAGGTTTTGTATATTTACTTAAAGCTAGCTTAACTAGGAGAATCCAGGTTATCGCAATTGGAATATAATATGTTGCAATCCTCCAACCTATTACAGCGTTCCACTCAAGTACTTCTTCCGAAATTACCAAATTGAAGGGATTTAGATTGTTAAGGTAAGCTACAATTCCAAATTCTGCTAAGCCAGAACCTCCTATTGTAATTGGTAGATTTCCTATTGCATTTGCTCCCATGACTGCCATTATAGATTCAAAATATCCTATAGTAAAACCAACACTAACCGCGATTACCAAAAATGAAATACCATAAAATATCCACGAAGCAAGGGACATAAGAAAACCAATGCAAAAAACCTTCCTTGATTTACTTGAGCCGAGATTTTGTCGGCTCATCATACAAACGTCTTCAATCCATTCATTAGTTTGCTTTGCATATTTTTTACCACGTTCTCCACCAAATTTTGTAAGTAACGTTGCTATTCCACTCGGTAAATGAAAAGTGCGTTTTGCTGAAAGGAAAAACAGTACAACCCATAGTGTGGTAATAGATATACTAGTTGCTAGAATTATAGCAGCAACAACATATGCACCATTAAGTAGCGCAAAAATTCCAGCAAGAATTGATAAAAGCCCGCCAGCAAAAACTTCTGTTACAATGTCAAGAAGTGCAACCCAAGATGCCTTTGATGGCGAAATTCCCTTTTTAGTCATATAATAAATTACCACAAACTCAGCACCAACGAACATCGGTGTTGTGAATTTGATGAACTCACTGCCTATTCTCATAGCAGCCAATCTTTTGATAGAATCAAAATTGCCTAGAAATGATCTTGCAATATAACTTAGTTTCAGTCCTTGTAACCCGAGTTTTACCATCATTGCCAATATGGCTGCAATGAACGGTAACACACCTATAGCAAGTACATCTTCGAATTTTACGTCAAATTGAATCGCAATTATGATAATAGGAATCATGGTTACAGGAATAACTGTGATTCTCCAATTCATCGCTGAATTTTTTATGAATTCAAATATAAGCCAATAAGAAGATATATTCTGATATTACATTGAAAGCAATTTTTCTTATTGGTACGGCTGGTTCTGGTAAATCAACGCTTACTTCAAGATTATTACAATATTATGAAAAAAATAGTGCGTTTGCGTCAGTCCTAAACTTGGATCCAGGTGTTGAATCTTTGCCATATACACCGGATGTTGATGTCAGAGATTATGTTGATATTGTAGAACTAATGAAACAGTATGATTTGGGACCAAATGGTTCTATGATCATGGCAAGTGATCTTATTGCATCAAAGATAGATCAAATAGAAAACCAAGTAAGTGAAATAAATCCAGATTATTTGTTAGTAGATACACCTGGTCAAATGGAATTATTTGCATATAGAGCTAGTGGACCTTTCTTCATTCAAAATATTAACGCTGAAGAAAAGGTGAATATGTTCTTGTATGACGCTACAATGATCACTTCGCCTAGCAATTTTGTCTCAGTTTCCTTACTTGCAGCATCAATTAAACTGCGACTTGGATTACCAACTATCAATGTTATGACAAAAACCGATCTTATACCTGATAATATTGCTCAGGTTATAAAATGGTCTTCAGATCCTATATCACTGGAAGAGTCGATGAGAAAAGATTCTGACGGGGAAACATATTCACTGATCACCGATATTCTAAGATCATTAAACCTTGGTGAATTAACTGAGAAGTTAATTCCTATATCAAATGCAACTGAAGAAGGCATGGTTAATTTGGAAAGTGCGTTAAGTAGAGTAATTAACTTGGGTGAGGAGGTGGAAGATTGATGGTTACAATTGTTAAAGTACGTACACCGTCATCAACAGCAAATTTAGGTCCAGGTTTTGATGTGTTTGGCCTAGCACTAGACGCGTATTATGACGAAATAACACTTAGCAAAACTAACAAATCTACTACAAACAAACCATGGCATGGAGTTAGAATACTAACTACAGATAATATTCCTAAAGATCCACAACAAAATACAGCTGGTTTAGTGATTAAATCAATGAAACAAAAATTCAAGATAAAATCTGGAGTTGAAATTAGAATTAAGAAAGGTGTTCCAGCTGGATTTGGAATGGGAAGTAGTGCAGCTTCTGCTGCTGCTGCAGCGTTAGCATTCAATAAATTATTTAATCTAAAATTAGATAATAAAATGCTAGTCAAATGTGCTGGGATAGGAGAAAAGGCAAGCGCTGGAACTATCCATTATGATAATGTTGCAGCATCCTTACTGGGTGGGTTTGTTATAGTAAAAACAAAACCACTTGATGTCATTAGGTTAGAACCACCGAAAGATTTGATCTTGTGTATGGCGATTCCAAAATTAAAGGTACCAAACAAAAAAACAAAAGTTTCAAGATCTGTAATTCCAAAGACCGTCAAATTATCAGATTTAACTACAAATCTTTCGAATGCAGCTGGTATTGTTTCTGGATTTTTGCTCAAAGATTCGGATCTTATTGGAAGATCTATTCAAGATGTGATTGTTGAACCAGCTAGAAAACATTTGATTCCAGGTTTTTCAAAAGTAAAGAATAATGCGCTTAATGCAGGAGCCTTGGGTGTTACTATAAGTGGCGCAGGACCATCTATAATCGCTTTCTGTAAAAAATCTCAAAATCTGAAAAAGATTGAAAAGTCTATGGAAAAGGGGTTTAATTCTGTAAAGGTAGATTGTGATGTATTTGCTTGTAAACCCAGTATTGGTCCTAAGATTAGAGTGTAAAATGAAAAAAGCGGTAGTGGTTTTTAGCGGTGGAATCGACTCTGTCAGTATGTGTACATATCTAAAAGAAAAACATGAGTTGTATGGAATTTCTTTTTTGTATGGTCAAAAAGCAAACCAAGAAATAAAAAAAGCAAAAGAGTTTGCAAAATTCCTTGGGCTAAAAGATCATAAAATTGTAGATATTAATTTCATGAAAGAGTTGTATGGGGACACAAATGTCCTTACAAGTTCGAAAAAAAATATTCCTAGTAAATTTAATTATTCTATTGTAGTACCAATTAGAAATGGGATTTTCTTATCTATTGCTACTGCGTGGGCTTTTTCAATAAATGCTTCTTTAGTTGCATATGGTGCGCATACAGGCGATAAAAATTATCCAGATTGTAGACCTGCCTTTTCAAAAAAAATCGAATCTTCATTTAATCAGGGAGAAATTGACGGTATTAAATCAAAAATTCGAAAAAGGATAGAAATTTGGTCACCATACAAGGCAAAATTATCAAAAAAGCAATTGCTAAAAAAAGGCTATAGTGTTTTAGGAGATAATATTTTCAACACTTGGAGTTGTTACAAGAATGGAAAAGCGCAGTGCGGTAAATGTGAATCGTGTAATAATAGAAAAGCTGCGTTTCTAGAAGCTGGTATTGAAGATAAAACAATTTATCTTCGTTAATTGTATTCACTGGTTTAATTTTGAGATAAACTTTCGAATTTCTTTTCTTTTTACAGTAGCCTTTGCAAGTAGCCTTAGATCTTTTTCATCTATCATTAGCGGTGATCTGCTGAATCGTCCATGTGAATAGGAACAGAATCGTAGTAATTTGTCGCCGTTATCAAACTCTAACAGCTGAATTGTCGGTTCATGATATTGAGAGGATATGGAAACTTCATCTATGACCATGCCTTTGCCCCACGGCATTTTGAAAGGTCTAGGAATTTTTCTCATTTCATATAATGTTAGAGTGTTTCTGATAAATCTGATCTAGGGTTATCGATTTCCCAAAATTGGTTTTTTAAGAGCTATTCCTCGAATCAGTAAATACCAACCAATAAACACGACGCCAACGATACTCCAGTATACCCAATTTAGTAATCCCGTATCAGACATTTTTTCCTCAGACGGAGCACATTTAGACAGCCATGATACCTGTTCACAAAGTAAAAGATTGTGTTGACCTATCATTTCATCAACTGCAGGTATTATTTGAAATGCAATTAGATTTGCAACTGCAAAGACTATCGCGAATTCTATAATATACCAACTAAAACTTGGCCAAGAGTTCTTTGGAATATGGGCATTATCGCGTCCTACCATAAATCCAATCTGATAAATTGATTATTTATCTTTTCAGGAATTTTATACATAAGATGTTTTTGAGGTTGGTGAATTTTTTATCAGTTTTATGATATTTTCTTTTTCTTCCTTTGTTTCATAAATTCCCCTAAATGCGGCAGAAGTAACATTTGCATCATTTCGAACTCCTCTCATCTTCATACAAAGATGTTCAGCTTCTGCCATGACAGCTACCCCTTTGACACCATGAGAGTACAACTCATCTGCGATGTTTTTTGTCATTCTTTCCTGAATTTGTAATCTTTTGGAATATTTTTCAACTAATCGAACCAGCTTTGATATTCCAAAAACTCTTCCATTTGGAGAATATGCCAGCATAATTTTTCCATAAAATGGTAACATATGATGTTCACACATAGAATAAAATTGAATATCTCTTATCAATACGGTTTCTGCATCTTCTGAAAATTGTACAGAGAGTTCAGAATCCGAGTCATACCCAGCAAAGATTTCTTTATAGGCAGATGCTATACGTTTTGGTGTATCTTTTAGTCCCTCTCTAGTAGGATCCTCACCAATTTCGATGATCAGTTCCCTAATCAGTTTCTTTACTCTGTCATCATCCATAAGAATACAAATATTGAAAAACCAGTTCAATATTTATACTTCTTCCTTATTTCAGTGCTAGAAAAATTTTAGAAACTTATGGTGCATTAATTATTTTGTGTAGCTGTGGTACTATACGTACCTGATCATAATATGGGTAAACGCTATCATAAAATTCAATTAATTTTTCTAAAGATGGTTCAGAGATACTAGTAGTTGGTTGTATTATAAATCCAGAAATATTTTCTTTTGATATAACTTTAAAAATATTATCTACAAGTTCGTTAAAGGAACTAAATTCTGTGTTTGAACTAACTACTATTTTGATATAAGTTATTTTATTTGCATTGACAGATGCCTTAAGACATTCGAGCGTATTTTTAAGAAGATTAGGATAGTGTTTTGTATCAATGAATTTAGAGTCAATGGTCTTGAATTCAATTTTAACAAAATCAATTGAAGGTAAAACATGTAGGAATTTTTTCGAATCAAAGCATGCAGATTCAAGATATGTTGAAATGCCTTTTGATTTTACATATTTTGCGAGTTCGCTAACAGCTTCATGTTGAATGAGCGGTTCGCCTCCAGTAAAATTAACCTTGTATGTATTCTTCTGAAGATTTTTGTCTATTAGATCACATGCATCCTTAATTGAATATTCGTTCCCAGAATCTAATGGAAGAGCATCTAGTGTATCACAATAAAAACAAGAATAAGGGCATCCAGCAAGTCTAACGAATAATGTTTTGGTACCATAAAGTATTCCTTCTCCTTCAATGGAAGTAAAAATTTCAAATAGTCTAGCTTTCAAACATTTTTCCTTATAGCATTGGTTATTTATTTAATCAGATATTGAAAATGAATTAGGTTAAGCCATTACTGGTTCTTTTGCATAAAATAAACCGGCTATGAAAAAGATTACGCCAATGATGCCGATTAAACTTCCAACAAATTCAACTGTTTCTTTGATATCTCCAACAAGTGGTGCCCAAAAAATTGCAATGAGAAAGCCTGTAATGATCATTGGAATTCCTACACCAACAATGAGTTGTTTTGAAGCCATGTCCTGAGTACTTTATGAAAATTATATGAAGCTTATGATGAGATGTAAATCAATTTTTCGACTTTTGTGAGTATTTCCTTAATTGATTGAATCTTGTTTCCGATTGTCAGATCAATATATTTAGAGTCATCACGTAAAGAGGGTGGAGCATATTCTAAATCTTTTAGATCATCCCTAACATCTTCAATTAGATTGAATGCTTTATCTAGAAAATAACCTGCTGCACTATTTCCTTCAGCATCATCAGATAATGTTTTGGCATTATTTTCAAGAGAATCTATAATTGTTTTATATTTCAAAAATTTGTTTTGCTGAATTTCTTTTGCATGATCAATTTTTTGCATATAAATAACAGTGATTTTGAATTGTTGTTTTATAATCTGAGTGCTGTTTGCCTGTAAAAGTTGAACTCTGGATTCTTTCAGCTCATTAACAGTTTCGTGTAGACCTATTTCTTTTGCCTCAAGAATGAGATTATCAATTCTTTCAACGTGTTTTTTCGCAAAATGCTGTGCCCTGTGAATTTTATTCTGTTCGCTTATTTCGTATAATAATTTGTGAATTTCACGTCCATCGGCTGCAATATCACTAAGAACTTGTTCGTTCTGCACAAAATTACCTTGAGTATAATTAGTTTTTGCCAAATCAAGTAGTTGATCAATTTTCTCAAAATCAATATTTGTCTTCAGTTTATCTGATATCACTTTTAATTTTTTAATATTAGTTTCATATTTCTTGATTGTTTGGCTTCGATCAGGAATCAATCCATTTTGTGATTCGTCTGACATGATCTCTGTAGATATGCTAGCTTTCTTGAAGGAAACCATAGCATTAATAAAATGTTGTCTAGCTGAAACAGCGTCGCCCTCTTCCGTAGTTTTTATTAACAGATCAGTTTCTATTACGCCTTCGTCAAATTGCTCACGAGTTTCTTTTGTAACATCAATCGCTTTATCAATATCAGCCTTGATGTGATCTTTTGTGTTTAATGCTATTTTTATGAGTATATCAAGTTGGGAATCTGCATGAGCTACATTTGGCATTGTAACAAAACCCATACTTATAACCAAAAATAATAAGAAAAAGATTGGTATTTTATTCATCAGTTATCCTCCAATTTACTTTTTAGTTTTACAATATTCTGTAAATCTTTCTTTTCAATTTCTATGATTCCATGCCTTTCAAGTCGCTTAACAGCTCTCCACATAGTAGTTCTAGGCAGAAGAAACTTTTTCCGTAACTCGCTTTCATAAGCTTGCCCTCCATTTGCTGATAGAAAATTGATTATTTCCTTATCATCATCCCTTAGATCTGGTTTTGCCTGGAAAATAGTTTCAGAATCAATATGTTGTAATACAGCTTCCTCTTTCTTGATCACTGTTGATGGTTCAGTAACTTTTGATGGCTTACTTTTTTTGATTGCTACTAAAGCTGCAATTCCAATAGCAGCTGCAATAACCACCGCATATATTACTAAAGTGTTATCAGTTGTGTCTTCTTCAGGAATTGTTTGTATTGATTTAGTAGAGGCTAACGTACTAAAGTAATAGCTAATGTTTGTTAGGCCTTCCGGTAAAATTAGATATGATTGATCATTATCTACCTGCATGCTAATTGGAAAATTACTCATTTCAACAATAACTGAATCTTTTGGTATCAACAACGAATATTCTATTGGAGTGTCAACAGAGAATTCCCATATCTTTCCAGTTTTAGAAACCAAATCCTGTGTATCATAATCAATAGTGATGTGAGAAGCACCGAACGTTTCTATCAAAGCTATATTATTGTCAATCTCATAAGATAGTAGAAAACCCTCCTCATCCATGATTGTAACATTTTCTATTACTTGCCCAAAAAGTTCAACCATAAATTCTGGCTCGAATGGATTTGTCTCCATTTCGTAAAAAACGTGAGTTGAGCCATCTGAATAAATGGTAAAATCAAGGGTTCGGCTAGAAGCTAGCGACTGCTGGATCGGCGCACATAATGCAACCAATACCAAGCCCATCACAACTATTGGTAATCTTACCATCGCTGAGATGATATCAGTACTCCTTACAAAAAGTATTCCTTTCTCTAAGGATTGATTCTTTTGTGCAACGATTTGTTGCAACTTCATAGCCTAATACCTTAGATTCATGGATTCAATCAGGGATTGGAACCTCTGAAATTCTTGGATAAATCCAAGTCCTTTTTCAGTAATCTTGAACAGTCTATTTCTATCAGTTCTTGCTGATTCCATCAAACCAGCGTTGATTAGCTTCTCACATTTGTCTAGTACGGCATAGTGAGAAAGGTTCGCTCTTCGGGATATTGCAGATACAATAACCCCTCTTTGACCCCCGTCCATGGTTACATCTAGGATATCTCCCATGATTCCCATTTCGGATCTGTATTGTTGTTTTGACATGGTATGGTATAGAATCATGAGCTTTATGAGGAACATTCTGAAACGCCACAGCGGAACGCATAGCGGAACACCTTTTTTTGCCTCAAATTTGCCTCAAAACTGCCTTTTTTTGTGCGGGGGCAAAAATGCAAAAAAATTGATTATAATTTGAAAAGATCAGGCTGATGAGATTATTGGGGCGAAAAATATGCTTTTATGAAGTGGGATCAGATGGTACGAAATGATGATTTCCCATAACTTTTATTTTGCTGAATTAGTTTATTTATTCAATGGGTATACTTGATGTTTTTAAGGATAAGGATGACGAAGATGATAAAGGAGTGGCAACAGAGGAGATTAAATTTGAATCTTTCAAAAATCAGGACAGTTCATCAGGAATAGAACCTGAACAAGAAACGCCATCATACTCACCCTCTACCGAAGAAACTTCACACTCTTCTTCCCAAACAACAAGCCAGATTGGAATAGAAGCCTTGATGGATAAGCGTGTCAAATTGGAAGAAGCCATAGATTATGTAGGATTGATGATTAAAGACCTTAAAGACAAGCGTACAAAACTTGTAAAAAATATTGAAGATGAATCAGTTGATATTAGAAATTTGAAAGAAAAACTCACTAAGATAGATCAGTTTATCCAAGAGGAACACGAAGGTTTACAACAACTATCTTCAAAAAGATCACAAGTAGAAAAAGATGCAGATGATGTAGGCAATATTGTTTATGATCTACGTGATAAAATTTCAGAGATTGATAAGATAGTAGCTGACGAAGCTAATAGAATTAAAAGTTTTAAAGATTCTAGGTCTACTTCTTCCTAAAAATACTTGCTTACATAAAGCGAGATGTTGAGGGTTCTGAAGTTTCTGCTGGCATAGAAGGAAATTTGTCCCCAGCCTGTTGTTCTGCAACCGCAGATGCTTCTTGCATGATCTTTTCTGATTCCGCATCCATAACTGCATCAACTCCAAATGAAGCATCGCTGCTATGGAATGTTTCGGTCATTAATCCGCCTAACATCTCTGCCATATTATTAAGCTCCTGATCTGCTCCTGGCATAAACTTAGCAAGTGATGATTTCATATTTTTCATGAGTCCAATAGTGGGCATTACCGTTATCACGGTATCTCCCAAATCATGGAAAGTTGTTAATCTTAATTCTATTTGTTCTATAGCCATTCGGGCATTTCCTAAAACACGACGTACCTTACGAACCTCAGCTAATTCCTTTGATAAAGTATTAGCTGTATGAGTGTCATGCTGTTGAGTAGCCGTTACAATTCTATGGAAAATTTTCTCGTCTCTATCATTTAATGATGAAAGCATTTTATCTAATTTTGAAATTTGTGTCTGTAATTTTTTAATTCCCGTTTCTACGCGTGGTTTTAAAGCACCTTGTGGTCTTAATACGCTGTTTAATCTTTCAGATATACCAGGCTTTTGTGTTTTTGACCACCTATTCGAAAGCGAACCCATGTTTTTCACTTTTATAATTGATTTTTAATTTCAGGTGTGAATAATGCTTCACAGTTTATTAAATTTCGATGACTAAATTTACTAGTAAACGTCATAAATTCTGTGAGTAAAAAGCCAATAATTGGTAGTATTATTCTAGCAGCCATCATAGCGATTGTATTTTTTGGAGCCCAGATAAACCCAGATAATCCCGAAAATGAGGAGAGTTCAAAATCAGAGGTTTGGAGTGCTCGCATAGCTGGACCTGAATTTGATAATATCTCTCATCATAGATATTCGTCTATTACCTTAGAAAGAAAAGTTCCATACGAATTTGACTTCGTCCCAATGGGCGACTCACCAGAATTTATAAAAATCTCACTCGGTAATGTTTTCTCTGAAATGTTCATTTTGGAGGGAACGTTGACGGATACTGGAATTTCAGAATATTACACGTGGGATTATACTGGAAACAAAAACTTCGAGATTTCATTTAATCAATGTCCGAATCAAGAAACTTGCGATTATGATATTATAGTTGAAAGGTATGGAAATTTGAAAGGCTCAGTGAGCATATCATTATTACAATAAAATAGAAATAGTCTTTCAGATAGTGAAAAGTGAGACAGTTGGCGAATAACAAGAAAAAAGAAAGGCGGAATATGATTATTCTTTTATCATCAATCTGGTTTGTGATCACACTACCTTTGCCTTGGTTATTTACTGGTGATATTGGTCAGGATCAATTTTTCATACTTTTGCCTATTATTGGCTTTATATCGATACCTTTTGTTGCATTAGGTATTGCTTGGACTATCAAGCCAGATTTAACAACTTAGATTAATTTTTGAACCATTGTTGGTTTTCCAAATAATCTAAATCTTTCAAAATAAATTCCATTTTTTTGGTAATTGCCATAGCGGATTGAAAATCTTCAAACATGTCCTTTTCTTCCTCTTTAGAAAGAACCTCTTTTTCTGCTCGTTCAAAAAAATCCTCTTCTTTTGATAAGTGATCATTTAGATAAATCGAGTAAGTTCTTAAGAACCGTACTACTGGTTCACTAGAATCCTCACCGTTTTTCCAGCGTTTTAAATGAAGTATGATTTTAGAGGCTATTCTTCTGCTAAATTCGTGTTCTATCAATAATGCTCGGATCTCTTTTTTGAGGTGATCATAGCTAGCAACACATGGAAAGTATGAATCTTCTTCTCTAGAATAATGGATTGAATCCAAAAATTCTGAAATTATGAGGGTAATCTTCTCCAAATCAGAGAATGGGATAGTTTTTCCAGCGTCTATGTCAGAATAGCATTTTGAAATAATCTTATCCAGTCTTTTGATTTGCTTGTGGTCATTTCTGAGTGTATTTGTGGCGCTCATAGTTAAAATTTAATTAACTATCTTAAATTTGTGCACAATTCATTCATAGTTTTGAAGTAGTCATATCATTGAATCAAGCTACCTTGACAAATTCTTATTTTAAAGATTAGAAATGTATTGTATGTGGTGAACATAACGTTTTTGGCCCTATTGGATAGTTTTGTTTCTTTTTTCAGGGATGAGGTTTTCTCTAATATTGATACTAGTGAACTTGCGGGTAGAAATGTAAGAGATGTCCTGAAATCATATTTTGAAGAAAATCCTATTTCCCAACCAGACCCCGGAGGATCTGGTTATAGTTTTATTCTAGAAGGAATCGCAAATTTACAAAACACCTTAGCTAATCTATCATTCGGAGATTCTCTAATAGCTTCGGCGCCAATTTTGCTTCTTGCTGCCAGTGTGGTAATAATAATGGGTGTGTTAGGAGAGGCATTTTTCAAAAAGACAGGCATTCCAGATATTTTGTTTTTGATGGTATTAGGAGTAATTATTGGACCAATTCTTGGAATAATTCAGCCGGAAGCAGTACTGCAAATTGTTCCCTACTTTGCAGCAGTTGCTTTGATTATTATCATGTTTGACGGTGGATTGAATCTTCACATTGGCAAGGTCTTAAAGACTGCACATTTTGCTGTGGTTCTAGTAATTGTAGGATTTACGGTTTCGGTTGGTATTGTTGCAGTATTTGCACATTATGGTTTGGGATGGGATTGGATAGCTAGTATTTTGCTTGGTTCAATAGTTGGTGGCAGTAGTTCTATCATTGTTTTCGGTCTTGTTAAAAAGATTCACATATCTGACGATGCAAAATCTATGCTTAGCTTTGAATCTGCACTAACTGATATTTTTGCTGTAATAATTGCGTTCGTCTTATTTGAGGCAGCGTTAACTGGAGAGTTAAGTCTTGATCTGTTGGGTATAACAATAGGAAAGGCTATTGCTGTTGGTCTTATACTTGGTCTTGGAGTTGGCGTTCCTTGGATGTTTGTAATTTCAAAGCTGAAAAATGCTCAGCATAGCTACATGCTAACAATTGGTATGGTGTTTATGCTATTCTTCCTAGCTACATCCTTTGGTGAATCAGGTGCATTAACAGCACTTGTGTTTGGAATAATGCTTGGAAAGAAGAACTACTTTACACGGGTTCTCAAGGTAAAGTTCCCAGAAGATGTTATTGATGACTCTTTACATAGTCAAGTTACATTTTTGGTAAGAGCATTTTTCTTTGTTTTTGTAGGCTTGCTTGCAAGCTTTGCTCAAATAGAGTATGTTATTTTTGGTGTTATAGCTGCAATCGCAATTTATATCGGAAGAATAATTATTACTAAATCAGTTTTGGTTAGGGGTTTTTCTAATCTTGACAAAAAGGTAACTTCTGTTATGATTCCACGTGGTTTGGCTGCTGCTGTATTAGCTACGTATCCATTATCAATGGGTCTTCCAAATGCGGAAGCATATCCACAAATTATCTTTTTTGTAGTGATAACATCTGTTATTATTACCACACTTGGTTTGGGTGGTGCGAAAAAAATTCCGCCGCCAGAAAATACAGGTGGGGGTTTCGTTAAAAAAGAAGAAGAAAATGAAAAATCAAGTGAATGAATCTTTTAGTCCTTTGTAGCGATTTCTGATTGTTACTTCTGTCACATTAGCTGCTTCTGCAATATCCCTTTGTGTTTTATCTTCGTCGTTTTTGACACATGCAAGATATAATGCTGCTGCTGCCAATCCCATAGGATCTTTACCGGCAGAAACCTCATTTTTTTGTGCAAGTCTTAAAACTTTAACTGCATATCGTTTTGTTTTTTCTTCAATTCCAATTTTGCTTGCTATTCGTGCTACACATTGAACTGAATCTGTAACTGGCATTTTTAGATCTAATTCTTTTACGAGTAGTCTATAACATCTTGCAATATCTTTTCGTTTTATGTTTGCAGCCATTTCTACATCTTTCAGGTTTCTTGGAGTTGAAGCATCTCTACAAGCGGCATATAACGCTGATGCCATTAAAGCAGAGATTGATCTTCCTCTGACCAGACCTTTATCTAACGCTTTTCTATAGATATAAGCAGCTTTTTCTATTACTGTATCAGAAATAGCAAGTTTGTCTTTAAGCCTGTTCAATTCACTGAATGCTTGTCTAAAGTTTCTGTCTACTGGTTCATGAACTTGACTTCTGCTATCCCAAGTTCGTAATCTCTCGATTGTACTTCGCATTGATGAAGTTAGTGGTCTACCAGATGCATCCTTGTTGGCAGGGCTAATAATAGTAGCAAGTCCCATATCGTGCATTGTTAGCGATGTAGGTGCTCCAGCTCTAGCTCTATCACCATGTTCATCTTGCGTAAAAGATCTCCATTCTGGTCCTGCTTCTACCACTTTTTCAGTTAGTACAAAACCACACTTGGAGCAAAATGTTTCTCCAGATTCATTATCAGTAACTAGTTTACCTTTAGCACATCTTGGGCATTTTATTTTTAGATTTTTTGCTTTGTCTACCATCTTATTCACTGTGTAATCGGATCTAATTTCGTTAGTCTTTATAAACCATGTACTTAAAACTTCAAATTTTAACTTCGCTTTGTGGTTTTCTGATCACCAAAAAAGAAATTTTCTTCAAAAGCAGGTTGTAAATCATCAAGCCAGATTGCATTTTCATCATATTTTGCAAAAAATGGAATGCCTACCCAGTCTGGATTTCTGCCTTGTAGTAGTTGTAATGCAATTACTTTCTGTCCATTAATTGCTGATATGCCCAGAACATGCACTTTACCTGGGGTGGCCGACATGCTTGGTCCTCTTACTGTTCTTGCCAGACCGCTAACTTGCCTAAATGCAGACCGAAAGATGTTTTCTGCCCTTACTAGAGGCACCCCAAAATAATGTTGTGCGCCTGTATCTCTAACAACAAACATGTAATATGGTATACAGCCCAAAGAAACCTGTTTTTGCCACATTTTTGCCCACATATTTGCATCATCATTTATGTGCGCTAATAATGGTGATTGGGTTCTAATTTGCGCGCCTGTTTTTCTTATACGGTTGATTGCCTCCTTTATTGGGTCAGTTGAAAGCTCAACAAGATGATTAAAGTGAGCCATTATTGCCAGATGTATTCCGCTTTTTACTATTTTTTCAAAATTTTGCAGAGTTTCATCAGCATCTGAATCAGTTAAAAATTTGTAAGGCCAGTAAGATATTGCCTTAGTTCCAATTCTAATTGTCTTTAGATTAGGTAATTTGGCATTGAGTAATGCATCAGTGTAAACAGAAAACATACTAGCCTTCATAATCATAGGATCGCCACCAGTAAACAAAACATCAGTTATTTCTGGATGTTCCTTAAGATATTGTACTAATTGTTCACCCTCTCTCATTGCAAATTTCATCTCGTCCATACCAACAAACTGTGGCCATCTAAAACAGAAACTACAATATGCGTGACATGTTTGGCTTTGACTTGGGAAGAAGAGACATGTTTCTTGATATTTATGTTGCATTCCATAAAGTTTTGTCCCATCATTTAACTGTGGAACATTCAATTCCATCTGACCAGCAGGATGAGGATTTAACTGTAAGCGAATGTCATTTGCAACACGTGCAATTTCTTTTTTGTCAGCACCATTTTTCAAAGTGTTTTCCATCTTATCATAATGCTCAGTAATCAACATGCCTTTTTGCGGGAATGTTAGAACAAACATAGGATCCTTTGGAATGCTATTCCAGTCAATAAGTTGTTCAACAACATAGTTGTTAGTCTTAAAAGGAAGTACATTGCCTACAACTTCCATCTCAAATTGTGTTTCCTCTGACATTTGCTGAATTTGAGGAATCGTACGGAAATTTGCCAGTGTGTAAGTTTTAATCGAGGTAGTTTCGTTTATTGACCAAACTGCTTGTTGTTCTATCATTACTTATTTCATCACATATTGTTGTTAAATCTTAGTGCAAAATAGTAAAATAGGTGTAAATTTTCATTTTCTAGGCATTTAAATTTATAAAAAATTTTGATTGTTGCTTTAATAACTACTGACTGACTGATATAACTCTGAGATTCATCTTAATTTTTGTTAGTGAATAAGAAAAATGGTTGAAGAATTTTCAGAAATATCAGTGGGGCAGTTCGAGACTGTTTCACAACTGTTAGCATCTTCCACTTCGCTCCAGATGGCATTAGTAGCACTTGTAGTTGGATTAATCATCATAGCATGTGGTTATCGTTTATTTTCTCGATGGACACAGACTAAAAAATTCAGTTATACGAGTCCACATATATCCAGATTTGCTCGTACCGCAATGTTGGCTTTTTTTGCCATTGGATTAGTTTCTTCAGTAAATGCATACATACAGATTTTTGAGTTTTTTGATGAGCAGGTTATAACATCAACTGATGAACTTAGTCCCATGCAAACATTTGCAAAGATCCTAAATACGATTAACATACTTGTCATTGGATATACGATTTCTCATCTAATACCAATTGCATTGAATAAGCGAGAAAAATCAACTCTAGAAAGAGAGGATTTTGAAAATTGGAAAGAGTTGAAGGGTTTCAAAGATGACGAAGCCGATTTGTTTCATAATATATTCAAGTGGATTCCACCAAAAATGCTTCCCGAGGATCTTTCAAAGGAAGAGTTTGAAAAAAATCTACAAACAAAAGAAGGATTGAACTTTTTAGAAAATTATCGGACAAGTAAGGATGTTGCATTAGGAAGTTATGAAAAGCTGGTGAGTGATCCTTTTGAAGAATGGAAGAAGGCTGTAAGGAAAAAATATGAACAGTACTTTGACGATT
>Ga0257107_1000411_pt1 | contig 16123 bp, 19 predicted proteins | sample LP_taG_2_FD_190178 | JGI IMG/M metagenome (GOLD analysis project Ga0257107, IMG submission 190178) | Marine microbial communities from Northeast Subartic Pacific Ocean, Canada - LP_J_2011_P26_500m | ecosystem: Environmental > Aquatic > Marine > Oceanic | place: Canada: Northeast Subartic Pacific...
GACCTACTAAACAAATTGATTTTATTTTTAATTTTTCTAATTCATTAATTCTTGATTTAATTTGACGATTAGTTGCATTTGGATATCCTAAAATATTTGAGTAAGGTTCTTTTGTAAATTTTTTAATTGAAATGAAGGAGTGTGCCATCTACTGAAATCAACTCAGCTGCTTCCTCTTTAATTGATTTACTTAGAGTTTTATTTCCTAGAAATACTTTAAAACCACGTTTAAAATCATTTTGAAGACCTTTTGGTATGCCTACTTTAAGATTTTTTTTCAAAAATTCTTTCATAAAACTTTCAGCATTCGTATGTTTTCTTTTTTCTAGTGAAATTATTTTTTTATTATTTCCAACCCATACTAATTCAGCATTTTTGAGATTTTTAGAGAGAAAACTATGCGTACTATCTTCTCTAAAAAATTCTGGTCCATTCTTTTGATATATTTCATTTATTTTTGTAGATTCTAAGAAGAACAAAAGATATGCTTCTTTTTGTTGATCTGTATGAGATTTACTTCTAAGTACAGTAAATCCTTCTAATTCTAACTGTGTAGACAATGTTGAAGTTGCTCTTTTAATTTGTCCCCAGAGTATGTCCGGACTTCGATCTTTAAAATTAAATTTAACTATTAACAAATTATTCCAAAATTTGTTTGATCTTTTTGATTTTTTATTTTTAAAAAATTCTAAACTTGGTTTTTGATTTAGTGCTCTTGAAATAAGAATAAATTTTCCAATATTTTCATTTGAAATAGCAGCAGCTAAATTTCTATTACTATCAATTGGATCAATCACAACAATTGCTGTATCAAAAGATTTTGATGTTTTTCCAATAATTTGGTTTTCTTTAATTTTTGATATTGATTTTATTAGATTTTCAAAACTTCCAAATTCTAAAATTAAAACTTCTGAAATATATCCACTAAATCCTTGTTTTGCAATTTCTGCACCATAAATTTTATTTGACTTTAAAAATGTCTTGAGAATTCTAACTTCATTTCTCATTTTTAACGTCAATGATTTTTTCATAAATTTTGTATGAAATGGAGATCTATCTGCAGCACTTTTCCATTCACCAATTTTGACATCATAACATGGTACAATGTTGATTTTTGTATCTTTAATTTTAGCCTCAACATAAGGATGTTGAGAATATCTAACATATGGAGAATATTTTTTTAGTGATTCAAAACCTATTTCTTTTGAAATATTTTCTAATTTTTCTTCAGAAACATTTTTTTTAAATTTGATAAAAATATCAATATCTGCATTTTTTGATAACCATGTATCTTTAGCATATGAACCTCCAAATTCTAATTCTACTACTTCAGAATATTTTTGAATTTCTTTTTCAACTAATTTGTATACTTTATCTGCAATTTCTTTTTTTGACTTTTGCATTACCTTAGATGGAATTGTTGTTTTTCCAATTTTAGAAATAATTTGTTTCATTATTTTACCACTAATCATTTTTTAATTGATTTTATATTAATTTCATTATTTTCACTTATTATCTAATAGTTAACTTCATAGACGAGTATTTTTTTTGATATATGTTGAGTAAACTACTCGTATGTTTAACAGGCATGCCTGGTGCTGGTAAATCTACAATTGCTGAGGGCTTGGAATCTAAAGGCTATGAAATTATTAATTTAGGGAATGCAGTGCGAGATGAAGCTAAAAATAGAAATCTAGAAGCAAGTAGAGAAAATCTTGGAAAATTAATGTTAGAACTTAGAGAAAAAAATGGACCTGGTGCAATAGCTGAATTAGTTGAATCAAAAATACTGTCCTCTACTGCAAATGTATTGTTAATTGATGGAGTTAGATCCAATGATGAGATAGACGTACTTAGAAAATTTGGAACTGTAAAATTATTAGCAATTCATGCATCTATAGATACTCGATTTAATTTCTTACAAAAAAGAGGAAGATCTGATGATCCACAAACAAAAGAACATTTCAATGAAAGAGATAATCGTGAATTAGGTGTTGGCATTAGCAATTCTATTGCATTATCTGATTTTGCAATATCTAATATTGGTTTAACAAAAGATGAATTAATAAAAAAATCATATGAAATAATTCAAAGATGGATTGAATGAATATTCCGAGTCTTAGTTGCAAAATAGAAATGTTTTGCACAGTAAATCCTTCTGAATCTATTGAAAAAATAGAAAAAGCAATTTCTAATATTTTTCCGTATTCAATCATAAATAATAATAATTTATCAATTAATGCAAAATCTAAAGAATTAAGATCTTTTGAAAAAATTTATCAATTTATTCATAATAATAAATTACAAAAAAATTATTTACGTTCACTAGAAGATCATTTACAAGATGACACAACATGGTTTTATCTTAATAAACAAGCAGCATTTGTTGAACAAATAGCAATTTGTGAGGAATCTGATGAATCCCCATTAGGACCAATTAAAGTTACTTTAACATCGTCCAATATTGATGCAATAATTGACTGGCTAGTTTTTGATTAAATAGAATTAGTTAAGAAAATTAACTCATTATTGATTATTTTTTTTAGTTTGAATTTAAAATGGATTTTTTGAGAGTAATATCCAATGTTGATAAAATTAGGCATAATTGCAGTTGTTTTGATTTTGGGGGGCATGATGTTTTCTACAGAAATTACTACATTATTTCCAAGTACATCAGCATTATTAGCTGATTCATTGAAAGATGACATTAATGCCCTTAATGAAAAAGTAACAAATTCTGCTGAGAATCGTCTAGATACTTCTATTGATAAAACTATTCAAAGTGTTAGTGATAGTGTTTATCAAGGAATTACAGAAACTGGAGATAAATTAGTTGAAAATGTTAACGAAAAAATTTCTGAAGGAATTACAGAAACTGGAGATAAATTAGTTGAAAATGTTAACGAAAAAATTTCTGAAGGAATTACAGAAACTGGAGATAATATTAAAACACAAATTATAGAATCAAGTGAATCATCTAAAGAAATTCTTGTAAATGAGGTATCTGGATTTGATCCATTTAGTTTCATAAAAAATATATTTAAAATTAACTAATTTCTACTTCTAAAAGATCTTTTGCAGTAATAACTGAATTATGAATTTGTTCTGCTTCTGTTTTGTGTCCAATTTCATCTTTATATCTTGCAGAAAAATGTGTTAAAATCAAATTTTTTACATTTGCATTTTTTCCTAATTCCGCAGCTTGTTTTGCTGTTGAATGACAAGTATCTTGTGCTTTTTGTTTTTCTTCATCAAGAAATGTAGAATCAAATACTAAGTAATCACATTCTCTAAAAAATTCTTCTAATTCTTTTGTTGGCATTGTATCTCCTGAGATTCCTATTTTTTTCCCTAGACGTTTTTTACCCAATACTTGTTCAGGTTTAATTATTTTTTCATTATTAGTAATATCTTCTCCATTTTGTAATTTATTCCATAATTCACCTTCTGGTATGCCTAATTCCTTTGCTTTTTCAACATTAAATCTTCCTGGTTTATCTTTTTCTTCAAATAAATATGAAAATGCAGTTATTGAATGATTTGCTTTTGCTGCATGAATTAAAAATTTATTATTTTCATATATTGTTCCTTCATTAACAATTGTAATTAAAATAGAAAATGATAATCCAAAATTTAATATTTTAATATTAGCTGCAAGAAATTCATCAATTCCTTTGGGGCCAAAAATTTCTAGAGACTCAGTTCTATTTTGCATTGACATTGTTTGTAATAATCCTAAAATCCCTATACAATGATCTCCATGCAAATGTGTTACAAATAATTTCATTTTTTTATTCCATCCCAACCCTGATTTCATATATGAAATCTGTGTAGATTCACCTGCATCAAACATTAAGATTTCACCTTCTCTTTCTAAACAAATACAAGACAATCCCCTTTTTGCTGTTGGTTGTGCAGCTGATGTTCCTAAAAATACTAGTTTCATTTAATCAAAATAGTTCTTGTGAGACTTTTATGCCTATAGATCTGATATTTTTTTAATCCTTTTAATTTCATTTTAGGATCTAATTCTTTTTTATACATTATAGCAATTTTCTTGTTTTTAGGAATAATTGAGATAAATCTTTTCAAAATTTCTTCAGGTTTTTCTGATGCTTTTGAAGATCTACCATATGGTAAATCAGTAACAATTCCATCAAAATCATTTGATATTTTTACCAATTCTTGAAAATCTGATTTCAAAATTTTTGATTTATAATTATTAATCTCAAGATTTTTTTTGGAAATTTCACACATATTTTCATCAAAATCTATTCCAATTGCATTGATACCCATAGATTCAGATTCAAGTAATGTTGTGCCTGTACCACAAAATGGATCACATAGAGTTTCCCCTTTTTTCAATCCAACTAAATTTATCATAACTCTTGTCAATTTCCAATCTAATTCATGGGGATATTTTTTACTTTTTTTAGGGCGTTTTCTATTTTCATTTTTTTCTGAAAAACCAAAAAAATTTTCTTCATTTGTAAAAATTAGATATACTGTAATGTCAGGATTTTCTAAATTTACTTTTGCATGTGTAAATTTAGATATCATGTCACCCATAGAGCTTTCTAATTCTAATGTATTCAATTGATTTGATGATAGGTTAACTACTCTACACACAAAACTTTTTGTATCTTTTAGAACCTGGAAATTCCCATCATCTAAAAATAATCCTGACATTTTTCTTAATATTTGTCCAGAAGTTTTTACAAATGTAGCACGTTCCATAATTTTATTCCAATTGGTTTTTGATTGAATTATTATTAGATTTGAAATTATTTTTATTTTAGCAAACCTATCATACATTTTTACAATTGCAACAACTTCATCAGTTGCAAGTTCTAAATAATCTTTAGATAAAATAAAAAAACTTTCTGGCATTACATTATTGCCTTTGCAATAGTTTTTGAAATATCTACTTTTGATGTTTTTCCTGGAATTGTATTTGTACTAATGATACTTGTAACTCCTGCTTTCTTTATTTTCTTTTCAGCATCATTCATTAGAAGTGCATGTGTACATGCAACATAGATTCTTTTACATTTTTGTTTTTTAAGAAATTGTGTAGCTTTGATAATACTACCTCCAGTACTTATGATATCATCAACTAAAATTAAATCTCTATTTTTAACTTCTTCTAAATTTTTTGTTTTAATTTTTACTTTACCTGTTTTTCTATCTCTTGTTTTCTCTAATGAGATATAATCTGAATTGAATTCCTTTGCAAATTCCTTTGCTCTTTCTTTTCCACCTTGATCTGGCGATACAATTAAAGGATTTTTTAGGCTCAATTTCTTAAAAAATCCTACAAGATCTGGAATTGCAGTAACATTTTTTGTTTTGATTCTAAAATGTTTCAATCCAATTGAACTATGGATATCCACAACAATTATTTTTGATGCTCCAGCACTTTTGAATAACTTACCAAGTACTTTCATTGTAACAATTTCACCTGGTAAAAATTCTCTATCTTGTCTTGCATATCCCATATATGGAATTACAGCAATTACTTCTGATGAATTTTCTTTAGCTTTTGTAATTAATGATAATACTTGAACTAAATTGGTATCTACTGGGGGATAGATTGATTGTAAAACAATAGATTTCTTTTTTGATATTTTTCCAATTAATGTTATTTTACTTTCTCCATCAGCAAAAACTCTAATTTCTGATTTTACAAAATTTGCCTTTATTTTCTTAGATAGTTCTTTTGCTAAATTTTCTGAAGTTTTTCCTGAAATTACTGATAATTTACTCAATAAGCAAATATGATTTGAAGGGATTCTTAAGTTTTGAGAAATTTTTTCTATTCGTCGCCTTCTCCACGACCTAAATCTCCTAATCCATACTCATCAATTACTTTATTTCTAAATTCATCTTTTTCATCAATTTCTATTCGCTCTTTCTTTTCATCACCTTGATATACGGTTCTAATTGGCCATGGAATTCTAATATCATATTTTTTAAACTCTTCATACATTATCATTCTCAAATCTGTTTTTGTTTTAAATTGTGATCCATAATCTTTGACGTATAGCCACATTGAGAAATCTAATGCAGAATCATTGAATTGATTAAATCTTACAACTGGTTGTGAAATATCTACATGCAGATCCTTATCACACCCACAACTTGATTTATTTTCATCTAAATACGGACATCTATTTTGTCTAACTAGGTGTCTTTCTTTACCATCTTTAATTTCAAGCATACCACGTTTTCCAATTTTCACTAAAATTGCAGCAACTTGTTTTGGATCATTGAGATATGAAACACCTACAGTAATCACTGCTGGAACAAGTTTGTTTTCTTTTGTATAATTGATAATTTGTGCTGTTACTAACTGTCTTGTAGGAATTATTGCTACAGATTCATGTAATCCATCTCTAACATAGGTCACTCTAGGTGTAATTTTATGAACATATCCATTATATCCTGATTCTAATTGAATTCTTTCTCCTTCTTTGAAAATATTGTCTTTTCTAATCATTATATATGCAAAGTAATTTTGCATTGTTTCTTGTAAGGCTAAACCAATACCAATTGCAAGACCACCTGTTGCAGTTGCTAATACAAACAAATCTACTCCCCACCAAGATACAATTCCTAAAATGGTTGCACCAAAAATTCCTACAGGTAAAATTTGTTTAAATGATTTAGGAATACCTTCTCTTTTTTTGCTTGCATATCCTACTGGTCGAGAACTTGGAACTAATGGCTCAAAACCATTAATCCTCTTTTCTTCTCTCCAAATATCTATTGCAAATATTTCATTTGGCTTTGCAGCCAGTTTTAATTTTCTTCCTGATTGATTATTTCCCGTAATACAATTGTTCAAATATTTTAAATATTTTCCTCTTTCAGATTCTTTCCATTTTTCAAAAGTATTACTTACTAATTTTTCATAACTTCCAATAGGGTTTCCTTTTGAAGTACGATATTGTTCTAATTGAATAACCCCTTCTTTTGTTTTACAGAGATTCTTGAATTCTTCATCAGTAAAATCTTCAGGTGTAATAGTTGGTGGAATCCATTTGTATAATTTGTGAAAAAGACCATCATCATCTGAAAAACCTTGCATATCATACCAAACTTGAAAATCTTGTTTTTCAAGAATTGATTTATCACGTTTTGTAAGCATTATTGGTATTAAATGAGAAATTGTATAACCAATAACTAGAATATTGAAAGTATTAAGAATTTTTGCAAAAGTTTCTTCAGGAGTTAATTCCATTGTAGAAATATTTGAATCCTGTTCAAATAATTCTGAAGTTTGAATATATGCATTAGTTGATGAAATTAGAGCAATCGCAAAAAATGGCAATACTGCATTTTGTACAAATTTTGATAAATGTGGTCTAGTGTAAAATATTTTTTTTGATTTTATCAGTGATGAGAATGTTCTATATGCAGCAGCTATCATAACAATTCCAACTATCATTATGATGAAAGCTAATTGGAGTGATTCTGATGAAGCTAATAACTGTGAAACTGTTTCAAATTCTCCAACTGAAATTTGTGAAATATCTCCTTCGCTCATAATTTGTCTTCTTACTTTGTTTTATTTTCTAGAATAAAATGTTAAGCCATTTTGATTATTTTAAGAGAAAAAACTACATAATTATTGATTATTTTATGCCTAAAATTGTTGCAACATTTAACAAGGGTTATAGTACTAATTTCAAAATGACCTATCAAAAATCAATTTGGAATGATTCACCATCTATGAAATCATACACATTATCTAATTTTCGTCAACTTCCACAAATTCAACAACTTTCTGAAGAAAAACAATTTGAAATGGAAGTTGTAGGAAATGTTTTACCTTTTAAAGCAAATAACTATGTAGTTGAACAATTAATTGATTGGAATAATATTCCAAACGATCCCATTTTCGTCTTAACATTTCCTCAAAAAGGAATGTTGAAACCTGAACACTATGAAAAAATGGCTACTGCATTAAAAAATAATGCTGATAAAAAAGAAATTGCAACTATTGCAAATGAAATTCGTTTACAATTAAATCCACATCCTGCAGGTCAGATGGAACTTAACGTTCCAACATTAAAGGATGGAACCAAATTATATGGAATGCAACACAAGTACAAAGAAACTTGTCTTTTCTTTCCTAGTCAAAGTCAAACTTGCCATGCATATTGTAGTTTTTGTTTTAGATGGCCACAATTTGTTGGTATGGATGAAATGAAATTTGCAATGAAAGAAGGCGAACAACTAGTTCAGTATCTTAAAGAACATCCTGAGATTACTGATGTATTATTTACTGGTGGTGATCCAATGATTATGAAAGCAAAAATTTTCTCAAAATATATTGATACTTTAATTGATGCAGATCTTCCAAATTTTAAAACTATTAGAATTGGAACAAAAGCACTTGCATATTGGCCTTACAAATTTCTAACAGATTCAGATTCTCAAGAAATGTTAGAAATTTTTAAGAAAATAACTGATAGTGGTTTACATCTTGCATTTATGGCTCACTTTAATCATCTAAATGAATTATCAACAGATGCTGTAAAAGATGCAATAAAGGAAGTGAGAAAAACAGGTGCGCAAATTAGAACTCAATCACCTCTTTTAACACATATCAATGATGATGCAGAAATGTGGGCCAAAATGTGGACCAAACAAGTTGAATTAGGTTGTATTCCATACTACATGTTTGTAGTTAGGGATACAGGTGCCCAACACTACTTTGGAATTTCTTTGATTAAAGCACATGAAATTTTCAAGAGTGCATATTCTTCAGTTAGTGGATTAGCTAGAACAGTTCGTGGACCAAGCATGTCTGCAACTCCAGGCAAAGTCCATGTAATGGGAACTGCAAATGTTAATAATGAAAAAGTAATTGTTTTAAGATTTTTACAAGGTAGAAATCCTGATTGGGTAGATATTCCATTTTTTGCTAAATATGACGGAAATGCAATTTGGTTAGATGACTTAAAACCAGCATTTACTGAAAAATTCTTCTTTGAGGAAGGAATGAAAAGTTTTCAAAAAAATTAATTTAATTGAAGATTATCCTATCCTAAACTTTACCTGACTTTCTTGACAATTCTATCTTACTAGATAACATTAGTAAAATAATTTCTTAATACTAGTAATTGGATTCTAAACAAGTTTTACAAACTATTCAAGATGAAAATATCTCTTTCATTGATTTTTGGTTTGTAGATATTTTTGGTGAACTTCATAATGTTGGAATGCCAAGTTATGCAATTGATGAAAATAGTTTCATAAATGGTCTTGAAAAATTGGATGCAAGTTCAATTGTTGGATTTAAATCTGTAAATAAATCTGATATGATTTTAATGCCTGATCCAAATTCATTTAAAATTTTACCTAATGATTATGATCCAGGACATAGAAAAAATGCACGTATCTTTTGTGATCTATATGATGGTAGTACAAAAAAGGAATCACGCTATAGTAGAGATTCTAGAGGAATTGCACATAAAGCATCAGAAAAACTTGGCGAATTTGGATTTACTCATACTAATTGGGGACCTGAAATTGAATTTTTTGTCTTTGATTCAATCAATGTTTATCCGTCACCCTATGCTGCAACTCATTCTGGTGGAGGTTCTGGTTATTCAATTGACTCTAAAGAATCACCATGGTCTAAAGGAAATGTTAGTACAGCAATAAATTTCAAAGAGGGATATTACCCATCACAACCAAAAGATACACTTGCAGGATTTAGGAAAGATGTATGTGAAGATCTGTATAATTATTTTGGAATAAAAATTGAAGCTGAACATCATGAAGTAGCAACTTCTGGTCAATGTGAAATTAATTTAGTTTATGATGAGATGATTACTATGGCAGATAATGTAATTGCAGTTAAAAATTTAGTTAAAGTAAAAGCTAAGAGAAAAAATAAAGTAGCAACTTTTATGCCAAAACCAATTTTTGGTGATAATGCATCAGCTATGCATACACATCAGAGCTTATGGAAAGGAAATTCTAATGTAATGTATGATCAAGATGATGAAGTCGCACAGATGAGTCAAATTGGTAGATATTATGTTGGTGGAATTTTAAATCATGCATCAGCATTATGTGCAATTTCAAATCCTACTACTAATTCTTACAAACGTCTTGTTCCTGGATTTGAAGCACCAGTGAATGTTTGTTGGGGATTAGCAAATCGTTCTACTGCAATTAGAATTCCAATGTATAATAGGAATCAAGAAAAAAGTAAAAGAATAGAATATCGTGTACCTGATCCTACTGCAAACATCTATCTTTTAGAGGCTGCATTACTCTTAGCAGGATTAGATGGAATCAAAAATAAAATTGATCCAGGTGATCCTATTGAAGAAAATGTTTACAAACTTTCTTTAGAAAAGAAAAGAGAATATAATATTGGTTCTTTACCAGTTTCATTGAAAGGTTCATTAGATTCTCTTGGTAGTGATTCTAACTTTTTAGGAGAAGTTTTTACAACTGATTTTCTAGAAGCATATTCTGAATTAAAATATAAAGAATACACTGCATTTGCACAAACACCAACAGCTTGGGAAGTTTCAATGTATGCTGATGCATAACTGGTATAAATATCGAAAATAACATTTTTAAAATTAGATTTATTTTTTAAAATTATGAAATATACTTTCTTGTTACTATCATTGTTAATTATTCCTAGTATTGGTGGAATTGCATATGGTCATACAGTTGATACAGTTGGAGAATATCGTATAGAAATTGGTTGGATGAATGAACCTGTTGTATCTGGTGATACAAATGGACTTGAATTGTATGTTAGTCCACTAGTAGCTTGTCCTGATATTTCAATACCTTTGGAATGTGCAAATTCTCAAGAATTTCAAAATGGTATTGAAGGATTAAGAAAATTATTAAAAATTCAATTTGTATATGATAAAACACAAACAATTACTTTGCCTTTAGTATCTGATCATAATATTCCAGGAAAATATTATGCTTTCATTACTCCTACAGTATCTGGATATTTTCAAGCAAATCTTATTGGAAAAATTTTAGAGACACCTGTCAATTTATCTATGCATCCACCTCCAATTGCAGAAAGATCTTATATTGAATTTCCTGAATTAGCTGATCTTGCTTTAACTGAAGTCATTACTGATAATGTAAAACTTGTTGAACGAATTGCTTCTCTAGAGGACACTGTTCAAAATCTAGAAAATCCTAGTAATCAAATACAAAATGAATTTGATGTGAATGATATTTGGGGAACAGCAATTGGAATAATTGCTATTATCATAGCTATAATCGCTTTGGTAAAAACTAGAAAAAATTAATTTAGTGAGTAATTTTGATAAAATTTTCCAAATCATTGATATCTTGTAATGTAATAAACTACAAGTATAGGAAAATGAGTACTGATCCTAACTAGGTTGATAAAAAATGGTAGAATCTAATTATGATATTTTAGGAATTGTAGAAGGAACAACAGAGAAAGAAATTAGAGATGCATTTAGAAGATTAGCTTTACAATTTCATTCTGATCGCGGGGGAGAAAATGAACAATTTATTAAAATTAAACAGGCATATGATGATCTAAAAATTGGAAAAAAATATCCTGATACAGATCTTGAAAAAATTAAAAATTCTCGGGTTTATTCTGATGAAAGTGAGGAAGATGTTAGAAGAAAAAATCAGATTTTAGGTCAAGAACTATCTAAAGAAATGAAAAATGCTGAAGAATGGGTAACTGCATTAAATCAATCAAATTCTACAGCAACTAGATTATTTGGTTCAAAAACTCTTGGTGAGATTGAATTAGAACGAAAAGCAACTGGAACTTTATCTATTAAAGGAAATTTTATGGCTGGAAGTTTAACTTATGATGGTCCAATAATCATGCAAGGAAGTATCACTAGTCCATCGTGGACTCAAGAATTTAAAACTAACATCCATCTAACTAAAGGAGATTTCAAATTCATTAATCCATTAGAAAATAAGTATAAAATTGAAAACGGTGCTGAAATTATTGTAGATAATGGTAATGCTGTTGTTGGTAATATTTACGGTAGAAAGTATAGAGTTGAAGATAAAGACGGTAGAGTTGGAATTTTTCAAATTCAAGAACACCGAACAAGTATTTCTGCTCCAAATGGAAAAATTATTGCTGAAGATATTGTAAACACTGTATCTCTTGATGCTGATAGTATTATGGTTCTTAATGTAGAACAGGATTCAATTTTATCTGCTCGTGAAATTTTATTTTATGGAGGAAAACTAACTTTTGATTGTGTTATTAAATTAAGAGAGAGTGGTTTGATTAGATTTTTTGAAAATTTTTCAATTCAAGGATTAAGTGGAGATGCAATAATTGAATTAGAAAATGGTAAAAAAATTAGATTATTTGATCTTAAAACTAAAAAAATTAGGGATTTACCTGATGAATTAATTTCTAATAAAGAAAATTATTCCAAAGATGCTACTTTGGTTGGAAATGGATTTACAATTACATATGATATGTTAGATTATCTTTCAAAAAAACAGGAAACTAAACAAAAAAGTAATTGGTCATCAAAATTTGGATTTTCTAAAAAATAGTTAATTTTTCCTTATTTTCATTAATTATGTATGAACTTAGAAAAATAAAATAATAAAAAGAAATTAAAAATTGTAGAACTAATCTAATCGATTAATTCAGTCCAACCTTTGACGAAGACTGAGTTTTTGTAGAGTGGAACTGGTTGTCCAACTGTAAAGTCCATTGGTCTCATCCAAAAGATTGCTTTTGTTGGGCATACACCAATGCATGCACCATCTGAAATACATCTCTCTGGGTAGAAAACGAATGCTTTTCCTCTTTTCCAGCCTTCAACAGGTTTTACTCTTAAGACATCTGGTCCAAGTGTTGTACAGATTTCTACACATAGTGCGCATCCGATACACATTTGTTCGCTGATGTCTGGAATTATTCCTACTGGCATAACAAAATTAAATCATGATTTGACATTAATATAATTTTCCTAAATTTGTACTGCTATAACGGCGTTTCAAATATTATAACGGCGTTTAGATTTAGATCGCTTGGAAATTTTATTTTTGATCTATGGATCTAATAATTAGATCCTTTTGAATTTTTTTGAGAAAATAAATTCCCATTTTAGCTGATTTCATAATATGTTTTCCTCCTGGTGACAAAATCCATTCACCATTTTCTTTTTTTCTAGCCATTGCAGTGATTACAATTGTAGAATTGGTTTGTTTTCCTAATGATGAAAGCAACATTATACATGAATTAACAAATCTAGCCGATTCTAAATCATCAAATAAATTGTAAATTCCATTAAATGAATCAATTATAATCAAAAACTCCTTTTTTGATACTTTAGTAATGATTTCTGATAATTTTTCTTTCCAATTTAGATTACTTGGTTGAAAAATCATCAAATTCTCTTTTTCTTGAATCATTTTTGATTCAATATATCCTGAATATAACAAATCCATATCTACAAAAATAATTGGATTTTTTGTAGAAATAATTATTTTATTTAAAAATTCTATTTTATGAAAGGAATTTGAACATAATATCAAATTTGGTATATTTTTTTTAAATTCATTTTGGATGTATTCTAAATTTTCGTCTGAAATTATCTCAGGACTTTTATCCAACACTAAAATATGATTTTACAGATATAATAATGAATTTAGTATCAAAAGATATCTCCCATGATTTTCCTTCCTCAAATAAAATCTATTTGAATAATGCATCTGTATCTCTAATGCCATCTCAAAGTATAGATGCTATGAAGGACTTTTTAATTTCATACAATTCTTTAGGTCCTGATTCTAAGGATTCAGAATTATTTGTTACAGAAAAATTATCTAATATAAGAAAAATTATTGCAAAAATTATTTCTTGTCAACCTGATGAAATTATTTTAACTCAAAGTACTACTGATGGAATTAATATTGTTGCTAATGGACTTTCATTTGATAATAAATCTAATATTATAATTCGTGGAATGACTCATGAACATCATTCAAATTTTTATCCATGGATTAAATTAAAAGATAAAATTTCAGTTAGAAGTCTTTCAATAGATGCAAATGGATTTTTTGAACTGGATGATTTAAAATCAAATATAGATGAAAATACAAAGTTAGTATCTCTAAGTCATGCTTTGTATAACACAGGTTCTATATTACCAATACAAAAAATTTCTAAAATTCTTAATAATAAAATTCCACTTTTTATTGATAGTGCACAAACAATAGGATGCATTGGTGATCATGATGTCTCTAAATTAAATTGTAATTTTATGTCCTTTAATGGTTCTAAATGGCTATGCGGTCCAATGGGAACTGGTTTATTTTATTGTAATAGAAAATCTAGTGAATTATTAGAACCAAAAACAATTGGTGGTGAATCTGCAATTATTAAGGCTGAAAATAATTTAATTTTTAAAGATTTACCTGATAAATTTCAAACTGGTTTTAGAAATTATGTTGGAATTGTTGGATTAGAATCATCTGCAAAATATTTGTTAAATTTTGGCATGGAAAATATTCGTAAAAAAAATCAATATTTATCAAATCTTTTTAGAGAAGAATTAGCAAAAATACCGAAAGTTGTTTTATATGGACCAGAAGATCCAAGTCAACGAACTAGTATTGTATCGTTTAACATTGAAGGTTTAGATCCACAAAAAATAGTGGATAAACTTGAGCAAAAAAATATTATTTTAGCAGTAAGAGAGATTATGGAAACAAAAATCATTCGTGTATCTCCTCATTTTTTTAATACTGATTTAGAAATACTTCAAGTTATTGATGAAATTAAAAAATTATAGATTTTCTTGTTCTTCAATTACCATCATAGTTAATGTTGATTGAACTTTACTAATTTTTCTAATTTGATTAGTGATTATTGAACGTAAGTTTTCAGCATTATCTGATGATAATTTTAAAACTATATCATATACTCCGTATACCCCTCTAACTTCAAATTTTACATTTTCATTTGAAAGAATTCCCTTTATTTCTGCAATTATTCCTACATCTGATCCTAAATCTGAATTTAATAAAACGAAAGCAGTAGGCACAAACAAATTTTTATCAAAACAGTATTTAACTTTTAATAACTTAAAATTTAGATTTTTTGTTTTTAATATTATTTCGCAATGCTAAAAATATAGTGAATATAATTATCTGCTAATGAGTAAACCTGGTAATATTTGGAGAAAAGTTCATGGTAAAATTACCAAAAAACCTACTAATTTTTCTTGGTTAATTGAGGAAAAATTAGCTGGTTCTGGAATTCCTACATCTTTAGATGAATTTGATTGGCTTCTAGATCAGGGAGTAAAATCAATTGTAACCATGACTGAAAATTCTTTACCTGATGAATGGACTCAAAAAATTGATTATCTCCATGTACCAACAGCTGACTTTCATGCTCCAGATATGGAAGGAATAGATTCTGCAGTAGAATTTATTCAAAACCAAATTCAAAATGATCAATCAGTTATGGTTCATTGTGCTGCTGGATTAGGAAGAGCAGGAACAATTCTTGCATGTTATTTTATAAAATATGAAAAACTTTCAGCTATTCAAGCAATTAAAAAAATTCGGGATGAGAGACCAGGTTCTATTCAATCTGATGTACAGGAATTAGCAATTAGTTATTATGAAAAATATGTAAGAAATTAGTTTAAACGAATTCTGAAACTAATTTTCCATCAACATTTTTAATTTTCAATGTTATGTTTTCTTGAAAATGTAATGTCATTCCACCTTCAGCATCTGGATCTTCAACCTTTACCAATTCCAACATTTTGATTTTATCAAATTTTCCCATTCAAAATCACCTATTCTGGAATTGATATGGTCTCAATTTTTCCGTCAACTGGTTTGATAAACATAAACCTGTTATCTTTAAAGATAAATGTAATTCCATTTTCTTTATCAGGTTCTTCGACTTCAAGAATTGGTTGTCCTAATAGACCGTCATATTTTGCCATTACTAATCCAAGAAAAAAGTTCCTTATATCCCTAATTGATCGTAACTTCTATTTCATTAGAATTGTTTTTGATATTTCCTTGTTCAGTATAATCATGTTTTTGCCATGATGAAAATACTTCTGCTCCAATCTTG
>Ga0257107_1000412_pt1 | contig 16066 bp, 42 predicted proteins | sample LP_taG_2_FD_190178 | JGI IMG/M metagenome (GOLD analysis project Ga0257107, IMG submission 190178) | Marine microbial communities from Northeast Subartic Pacific Ocean, Canada - LP_J_2011_P26_500m | ecosystem: Environmental > Aquatic > Marine > Oceanic | place: Canada: Northeast Subartic Pacific...
GCTGATTCCGTACCCGTGCTCAGCTGCGAAGTCCCGGGCGGCGGCCACAGATTTCATGGGGAAACGCCAAAGTTTGTTCGTCCGATCCCACTTTGCGCCGGGGATCTGCTTTACCTGAGCGACCTGCGCTGCGACGTATGGGAAGTCAATCGCCAGTTGGTCGTCGTCTAGATAGAGCGTGCTGTCGTGTCCCACTTCTTAGAACAATACTCCCAGATGTGATCGTCCACAGTCGTTTGGTGAAACGGATCACGATGCGTTGACCTGATGTCCTCTGCCAAGCGCGGGTGAGCCTTCGCCAGAGCGATGAAGAACACCTGCCCGTAACGGAGCGTGGTGGTCATGCGTAGTTCCAGCCAGTCGATGTTGACCTGTGAAGTGAAGTCGTTAAACGTCATGACGAAACCCTAACAGATGGGTGTGACAATTGGAAGATCACGCAGGCACCACTTCTGAAAAGCCGCAAGCCTGCCGATTCATGTTGTACACCTTCATCAGATGGGGTCGCCAGAAGCGTCCTCGGTATGGCTCAGCCCCGTTCGGATGTTCCTCCACGCAAAAGTCGCAGCACTCCAGCAGTTCGGCCCAATGCAAACCCTGAACCATTCCCGTGTCGGGATCCGTGACCGCCACGCTGAAGCGAACGTGCCATGGTGTGGTCGAACCGGTCTTCTCGTCGCAGGCTTGGCATCTGATCCTCTTCATACCAGTTCGTCCTCTCGTCCGCACATTGAGCAGGTGGACTCCTTCTTCCACGACAGCACGTCGCATCGGAGATCTTCCTTCGCCTTCTCTACTGTGGCGTACTCCTCAACTTCTTCCCATCCGGGCAGATGCTCGTGATCCGGGCCTGTCACCCAGTAATTGTCGGGATAGTGCCGGGTAAGCGTCTTGCCCGACCGGGCGACCCAATGGTCCTCCCCGAAGGTGGCCCTTTCGGCTTCATAGCCCAATCTTTCAGCGGGGGCTTTCAGGTCTTTCGGATCTATGCCAGCGTTCCGAGGTTCACCACAGACCGGGCAAACTTGGGCACCGTCCCAATGGTCGCCCACCAGGAGTCCCGTGCAAGCGCTTCGCCAGCATGGATGTCGTTCGTCCTGATTCCTCATCAGAAGTCCTCGTCGCCTTCGTGTAGTTCCTGAATGTCGTACTCAATGTCGGTGTAGAGGTGAGCCATCTCGTTGGCCTCTAGGATCGCATCGGCCTCGTTCGGGCAGTCAAGCACCTTCTCAAACTGGCCGTAGATGCTGGCATTGACCACATACTTAGGCATTGGGAAATCCGCCCTTCATCTCAATCGTCTTGCAGCGATCAACGCTCAGGACTTCGGTCGCCTTGTCGGACCCAAGACTGCGGGTACCGTTCGATGCCAGCGTCTCGTCGTCCCAGCAGGACACGGGAATGTCGTAACCGGGCCAACCGTTCTGGATGGCCTCTTCGACTGCCTCTTCGATTGTCAGTCCTGATCGACCACGGATGCTGTCGATGAAGTCCTTTTCGAGAAAGACCTCGTAGGTCTCCGTGATGTCGATGGTCGCCCTGTAGACCTTGTGCTTGCCTTCTAGCGGCTTGCGGCTCATGCTCAGTACCAGTTCAGGCGAGCGTAGTCGCTGATCCAGAAAGCGAAGAGGATGAAGCCGCTCACAAGCACGACCTGAGTCGCGACGAGTGCAGCGAGCATCCGCCAGTCGTTGGCGTAGAGCCAGTTGACGAATGTGGTCATTGCCATGGGGTTGCGGGTCTCTGTCATGTACTCATCTTATCCTTATGAAAGGGTTACGCAACATCATCAGGCAAATACTTCATCAGAGTGCCGCCTTTACTGCATCGATCAGGCGAGTCTCCGGATCGTCCAGCGCACGCAGCAGCGGGACTCCGGTCGAGCCGCCGTCGTACACGTCGCTGGCGATGACCACGCAGATGGCTCCGGCGTAGTGGGTCTCGGTGTCCATGTCTGCTTGGTGTCGCATGCGGGCATCGTCGATGTCCTCGCAGCAGGTCCACCCATCATGGCCGAACTCGTCAACGTAGGCGTAGATGATCTGGGGGGCTACGAACTCACTCATCGTCATTCTCCAGTTCCTCGGTGTAGTCGAATGCGTAGACCTCGTTCCACTCTGCGCCACAATGCTCGCAGGTGACATGGCAGGTAGCGGAGTCCTCATCCCACCAGCCCTTGCCGTGGGGTCCGAAATCGAAGTCGGAGTCGGACAGGTCGCAGTTGTTCTTGGGGCAGTTCGCCAGAGTGGGCATTATTCTCCTTCATCAATCGGTTCGTCTGAGTGCCACCGAATATCGCATCGGTCACAGATGTGCTCCCACTCCTCTGGGTGGATGCTGATCTCTGACCGGACCTTGCCCGTGTCTCGGCAACCCGGACACTCCTGCCTGTCCCAAGGCAAGGCTTGAAGTTCCTGAAATAGGCTCATGATGCGTCGTAGAGGATCTGGTGGGTCTCTTCCCCGTAGTCCTCGTTGTTGTCGACCATGTCGAATCGGCGCTCAATGATGCCGTTGTAGTCTTCGACCTCTTCGGACTGGGGCGGGATCATGGCGACAGCGCCGTCGCTGTCATAGATCATTGTGGTGAACTGGCCTGCGCCTTTCATCCCGGCGTAGATGTCGGTGGGCCCGACGACGATGCCCAGACCGAAGTGTCCGATGAACACCTCGATGGGGTTCTCGCCGTCCTTGTCGGTGATGGTGACGTAGCCGCCAGTCTGGCAGCCCTGCATGAAGTCGGCAGGTGGGTAGTTCACTTCGATGTGGCCTGCCTCCCCGGTTGGTGTGAAAGCTTCCATAGCCTGTCCCTTCGTTGTCGGTTTGGCGTGAGCACGGGCGAAGAATGGCGTGAAGTCGCTCATCAGAGGTACGCGCCGATCCGGGTGGGAAGATCCTCTAGTCGGACCTTCCTGTGGCAGGTCGCGCACAGTTCGTCAGGGTTGGAGCGTGACAGGAGAGTGGTGCAGTCAGCGCCCTCGCAGATCCTGCCGTCGCCATATGTTTTGATCTTGGGTGTTGCCATACCTGAACACTATCCGAATGCACAACCTTTACGCAACCTCAACATCAAGAAATCTAAGCTGCGCTCCGGGGCTGCGCCGACATCGCTTGGGGAAAGAAGAAAGCCCCCGCCGAAGCGAGGGCTTTTTCACAAGACTGGCGCTTGGCGTAGATCGCATGCAGATCTGGACCGGCCACCTTGCCTTGTAATATCAGTCTACCGGAATGGCAAGAAAAGGCCAACCCGATCACGAAATAGAAGACACCGGCGCACCGGCAGCCCCGCACTCGGCGAAGCGCATCAAGAGTTCCCAAACGTCATCTTCGTCGCCACCCGGAACACAGCGCTCACAAAAACAGCCATCTTCACAGGGAAGGCGTTTTTCATCTACGGTGGCGGAAAGGGGAGCGCTCATGCCAACATTATGACACTAGCGCTCCAGCAAATCTTCCATTCCCGTGATAATTATTGGCGTGTTCTCTCCGACCCACGCACCAGCGATGTTGAAGGAGTACCACTCCCACGCTTCCTCGAACTCCATCTCCTGCTCAGAGATCAGAGAGAAGATGATCCGTTCCTCGTCATAGACGACAACGGGACTCTTGGAGTACTGGCACCCGATACCGACGATCGCCTCATCTAGGCCATCCATGAACAGGGCCTCTGGATTCAGTTCCTCCAACGCCCGCTCCGTGGCATCCCTACGATCAGAGCCACTTACGGCAAAACTCCCTGATACGAGCTTCAAGTCGGTCACGAGATCCCTTTCGCCTCATCCATGCAATCGTTGCGGTGGAGGATAGTAGAACTATAAGCCAGATTACTACCCATGTGTTGCTGATATCAAAAGATAAATCGAACCCCATCTGAACTTCCCCCTCGTTCCCCGGGGCTTACTCTTCCCCAGGGTCTCGTTGAGGCGAACTATCAGCAAGTCAGCCCGTCCAATGCCGGATCTTGTCTCGGCAGATGGTTCGGTTACCCTCTTTCTTGCGATCAACGAATGTTGCGGCACGGCACTTCCGGCCTTCTCGCAGGGCGTTGACCTGTGCGTCGCGGCTCGCCCGTCGGAGGGACTTCAAGTCCTCCTTGGCGATGCGGCGACTGGTCTTGCCAATCGGGGTACGGTCCTTCTTCCTCATAGTTACACCTTATCGTTATCAGGTGACAATGCCAACTTCGTGCTGAGGAGTCTTGGGCAGTCCCGCTATTTGCGGCAACCCGGACATCTCGGGCGACTACCCATGATTCTGCTGACAACCCTTTCACCCATGGTCAACCTGCGACCGGCGTTCACCTCAGCCTCGCTGGGGTACATCGGTTCGCCTTCGGGTTTCTCCTCATTACTCATGTAAACATTTTACACGAGGAGCGGGGCTCCGAGCTGCAGCTCAGGCAGCAGGAGGCAAAGGTTGAGGTTGAGGCGCAACTGGCTGAGGATCAACAATCGGTCGAGAGTTGTCCTCTCGGGTCATGTCGTTATCGTCAGGATCTGGGTTGCTCATGCCTTACAGTCTACACCGAATCCCGGGACTCACGAGCTGAAGAACCGAAGTTCAGGCCAAAACGAGGAGTGCCCCCACCTTTCGGTGAGGGCTAACTCCAAAGCGTTGGGCGGACAAACGCAACTGGGCATACCTAGGGAGTTGCGCTGTCCTACTAATAACTCTACCCGAATGGCGGATAAAGCGCAACCTTTTTAGCGAACACTGTTGTCCCTCAACACCCGGTCAATCGGATCCTTGCTCGCCGTGAACACCAGCGCACCGGGAACCGCAGGCTCGGCATCTAGCCCCGCTGCCAGTCCGTTCGCCTTGATGATCATGCGATCACGCTTGTCCTCGTAGTTGCGACCGGAGTGAACGGCAACGAAAACGTCGATGTTCCTCTTCTCAGCAGCACGGATCACCGTGTGCCGGAAGAAGCGACTCTCCGTCTGGTAGTCGCCTTCGTACTCGTCGGTCGTTCGGACAAGCAGGTGGGTTTCCCCGTCCAGCCAGTCCCGCCACGGGTACTTCGCCGGACGACCCAGCGAATCAACATCTTCGGCCCATGTGGGCATCTCTTTTAAAACCTGGCTCATCGCCTAGTCCTTTTGTTGTCGGATTGACTTCATGTATTCACCCTACCCGGATGCGCCACGTTTCGCAACCTAGAACAACGGAATCGTGTCAACAACAGGGTCAACGTGCTTCCGAAGGCACCATTCATGCATGTATGAGAACTCCTCGTTCTCAACGTACTGAATGGATTTCCCATCCCCTCGCACCCATGCCCTAACTAACCGAAGCGTTTGGTTAGCTCCAGGGTTCACAGCAGTCCCGCAGATGCGGCACACGAACGGATCAGGCAGGGACATCCGTTTCGTCCTCCACAACTTGCCTCTCGCATTGAACGTGGTTGTCTCTGCCGCCTTCGTCGGGCGGGTAGACCGAGTGGTTGCAGTATTTGCATCTCATCGGGCAAACACCTCATCGGTCATGCCGTCCGCTGCCTCCTTGTGGACCCAAACGCACTCGGCTTCCAGCAGCGAGAGGAGTTCGCCACGACCCATCGCAGCGATCTTGGCTTGCAAGGCGTCTTCCCAGCCCTCACCAGCCCCGGCAACGTCGGCATCGGCCTCATACTCGAAGACGAGGTAGCCCTCAATGCGAATGGTCGCTTCGTAGGTCATCGGATGTCGCGTATCCCGCGCTCTTTGACTGACATTCCGCCGACCTGAGGTATCGGTGCGACCATGTCCTCGTTGGGCACGGCGTAGCGGTCGTCAGAGCCGAGCAAGTCGAAGGCTGTGGCGAAAAGGGCCTTGTAGTCCTCCGGGTGGAGCAGAGACAACTGCCTCATCGCTTTGTTCGTGGCGGCCACTACGCGCCTAGCCCGCACCTTGTGAACATTCGACTTGTGGAGTCTCTTGGCAGCCGACGACTTTAGCGCGATGTCTACACGGATGCGCTGCTCAGCAGCCTCTAGTGGGCTCATGTTGGTATCTTTGGAAAGTGTCATAAACATAACCTTATCGGAATGGACAACTAAACCCCACCGTGCCGCAACAATCAGTTTGTGTCGGGGAAGCTGGTAGTTCGGGGCTGGCGGAAGGGCCCCCCCGCAATCGGGGAGCCTCCCGGCCCTGCTCAGGCGGGGATGGCCATGATGTCCACCGTGCCCTCGTCCCAACCGACCTGGGCCGTATCGAGGAGGTGCTGAGCCTCCAGTTCGGCATCCAGTTCGGAGTCTGCCTCCACCGTGATTACGGCGCTGGACTCGACGGTCACATGGACCTCGTACTTCTGCTTGTTCGTCATTTTCACCTCCCCCCGCTTCTCTGTCATGTATTCATTATGCCGTTATGGAGCAACAATCGCAACATTACCCACCGGTAACTTACGAGAAATCTTCCTCGGCGACCCAGCAGCCCCGACCGAGCAGCTCGCAGTTCCAAGACCGAAACTCTGGGTTTTCCCTCCCCCCCCTGGAAAACACACGCTTTCTAACTACGGTGGCGGAAAGGACTCTTGGGCAGCTGGGAAATCACTAAGAATCCCGGGACTTCCAGGAGCTGCAGCTCGCAGTTCTGCCATAAAACGAAGAAAACCCCCACCTGCAAAGCAGTGGAGGTTATTCTTGCTCCGGGCCGGTCGGTCAAATCTTTGCGCTGCCCGTATAGGGAGGTCAGTCCCCGGTGCTTTCACTCAACACTTACACTCTACCAATACCAAGCCACAATAGCAACCTCGGCGGGGGAAAGAATCTCCCATTCATCCACATCCGGGATCAGACCCAAGGAGGAGCCGTCATCCCACTTGACGTGAAGCGTTCCAAAGTCATCGTAGAAACTGGCGGTACCCAGATCTCCGGGGCTGAGCCGTGTGTGCGGATCGGCTGTAAGGACTAGGCGAACCCTGCGTCCCTTGACACTCCAGTCATGCATTACTTCACCAGATCCCAAAGGGAGAACACCAGCGTGCCGTCGTCGTCTTCTTCCATCCACTCGGCAGCGTCGTCGTCCTGTACGACAGCCTTGCCGCCGTCCCAGCGGACGATCTCACCATGGATCTCCTGATCCTTGACCTTCACCCGATCACCGAGCTGGTACACAGCCCCGTCCTCACGGGTGCGATGATGCGGGCCGTGTCCTGAGGTCGGGTTCATGCTGATGCCTCCGGTCGCCTAGCCCACTCAGTTAAGTCCTTGTTCTGCCAGACCACCTCGTTGGCGTCGTTGACGATCAAGGCGCACTCTTCGGACTCGTTGTCGCCCTCCCAGTCGTCGCAGAGTTCGCCGTAGGCGACCAGCAGTTCCTCTAGGTGGGTCTCGCCGTCAAGGTGGACCCTGTAGACCTTGGTCGCCTTGACTTCCTCGTACACCGTGTAGGTGCCCTCTGGGAGTTTCATTCCCACTCCTCGTCGTCGTTCTCCAGCGTGTCCGTGTCCACCCACGCCATGCAGGTGCGGAGCAGATGGTTGTAGTCGCCGGACGTGGCCTCGTCGTGGAACGCCTTGATCTCGTCGGCGTCGACACCGGCCCGCTTTAGGGCCTGCTGGACCCGGCCAAGGATGGCGAATGCGTTGCCGTCCTCACCGACCAGTCGAACCTGGACCTCGGGGTACTTGTAGGTGGTGGTCATCGTGTGTGCCTTCCGGGTCGTGCTAGGCCGTACTCGTTGGCCCGCTCATGGTCGCACTCGGCGCAGATCGCACCGAATGCCTTGTCGGAGCAGCGGGGGAAGATCGGGAACTCGTAGCCGGGTCCGGCTCCGCCGCAGATCGTGCAGGTGGGGATCGCTTTGTTGGTCATAGGTACACCTTATCGTTATGAACCCTTGACGCCAACGTCAGGCTCCTTCTTGAGGAACTGCTTGACTGCGTCGTCCAACTCCAGGATGTCTACGACGTAAGACTCGTAGCCATCGTTGATCAGATCCTCGGCAAGCACGAACGCCACCTGCTCCGGCTCCAGATCGTCATCCGGCTCCAGATCGAAGTGGACTACTGCGACGTGCCTCATGCGGCGACCGCCACCGGGTAGGTCACCCTGTTGTCGAAGTCCAGATCACCGCTGTCGGTGAACGGGGTCATGCTGACCAGCGTGCTGGTCCGCTTGACGTAGTTCGCCGTCTGGCCCATGGACAGGGTGGCGGCGAACGTGGCGACGATGGCGAGTGCGTCGCCGCCCGTGTAGTTGTAGATGCCCTTCCCCCAATGGATCGAAGTGCCGCCGTTGGCGTGGACGCCGATGTAGGTCGCCCCCGAAGTGGTGGCGCCCTGATCGCAGAAGGTCGTGTACCGACCCTCGTCGTTGGAGAAGTAGACGTTGATGCGCCCGTTGGACACGTCGTGGGTGTTGCTGATGGGGTTTCTGGTCTCTGTCATGTATTCATTATGCCCATATGGAACGGGAATCACTACATTACTGGACGGTAACTTACGAGAAATCTTGAGGAACCCGGCGAAGCCCCGGCCCGGACGCCCCACCGATTTCCAACATCGTGATAGGAGAAATACCAAAAACACGCACTTTCCCTCGACGGTGGCGGAAAGGACTACTTACCAGCCACTACTTCCTCGTAGTTGATCAACTCGTAGATGTCATGCCACTCGGTTTCACACTTGTCGCAACGCACCCACTGGAACACCATGTTCTCGAAGGCTTCCAACTTCGTGGCCTCGATAGCCGGGTGCTCGCAGAACGGACAGAAGTAGGGATGCTTGATGTATTCCCTACGGCGACTTGTAGGCAAACCCCGGGGCTCCGCCTCACCTGGGAGCGGAGGAAAGGCACTTTGTCTTTTCTCCATCGGAGTCATGCTGGCACCTTTCCTGCATATTTGTCGTCTTCGAAAGCTCGGTCAAACTGCTTGCCGTCTATCCAGCAGAGGTAGTGGGTTGGCGTGTCGTCGTCGAAACACCACTCCTGCAGCATCCAAAAGGAGCGGCAATGATACTTATGCTCAAATACCCCATAGTCGTAGAGGGCTGAGGCTGCGGCGCTGTGGCGACACGATGTGTCGTAGTACCTAGTACCCGTGCGCTCGTCGCTGTGGTAGTTGTTCTCGGGAGTCCACGGCTTTACAAGGTTGTAGTGAAACTCCAACTCCAGCTGAGTTCGGAGCAGATCCTCAACAAGCATCCGTTCCACGGTGTTGGTGAGGTCGATCTTCACCATTTCGCCCCAGTGACAGTGACCACCCGGGCCGCAGTCTCCGCCTGTGGCAACTAGGACAGTCTCCCCTTGTTTGGGGCGCCACCCATTGGACGAGTTCTCGGATGTGCGGGTCATGCCTTTGCCGGTCGTAAGTCGAGGAGGACAGCAATCTTCTCCACCGTCTCCCACGGTATTTCACCGCAAGCTTCGATCTCTTCGTCAACGGCTTCACGCTCATCGTCATTGAGCAAGTCAATGTCAATCATGTAAACGTCATCGTCGGCTCCGAAAAAAGCTCCAGTGCCTGAGTGGTAGATCAGTACGTCGCTCATGCCATTTCCTTTCGGCGTTCAGCCTCTAGTTCGTCGTCGTACAGAACGTCCGTGTCCAAGAGACAGTCGTCGCAGATATCAAGGTAGCCCCATGAATCCGGACCCGGACAGTCGGCGTCGTGGATCTGGTTCTCTTCGTCCAGACCGATGATCTGCCCGCACCGCTCGCATCCACGGGCTAGGCACATGAGGCAGGTGTCGCCCATCCGCATGTCGGGTTCTTCGCCCGCCACGGTGGACTCGCAGGGATCGGAAGTGCATGTGTTGGTCATAGGTACACCTTATCGTTATGACTGCTTGACACCAACCCGAGGGGGCTGATCGTCAGCATCTTCCACACCAGTCAGCGTGTAGATATCACGCCACTGCCGGGAGCAGTCGTCGTCCATGCAGAACACGATCTGCCACACCTGCATGTCGTCCACCTCAAATCCCGGCTGAGCTTCGACTATGTCAGTCCCGCAGAAGGGGCAATCGCCCGGATCAGCGAGATACGCCACCTGCTGTTCAGGGGTCATCACGCCACCGTCGGATCAGGCATTTGGTAGGCCCTAGGCATCAAACCGCCCACCCAGTCAGCCCACTCATCGAACATCATCCCGGCTGTGCCAAGGTGGTCACCCTTTAGACCGGGCATCCCGGCAAAGACATCCATGATGATGCCCTCGTGGGTGATGGTGATGGTCATTAGCCGACCGTCGCCTATGTCGATCTCTGTCCGGCTGTCGGTGGCAGACCTGGTTTCCGTGTAGATGATCCCAGCCATCAGCCCATCAACTCCCCAACGAAGTCCTGAATGGCCTTCGCCTGCTCGTCGCTCATGTCCGGTGTGCGGTACACAAGCACCGGGTAGTAGTCGGTGACCAGTTCGCCCTCGTAGTCCACGTCGTCGGATTGACCGTAGTCGCTCATACCATCGCCTCTGCCAGTTCCGTCAGGTACGGGTAGGAACGACGGATCGGCCCGTTGTGTCCAGCGAACATCGCACCCTCAGTGACATGCTCACGGAGCACGGCAGCGAGCGAATCAGCTTCGTTGGCGCTGAGGACGATGACCGTCAGGTTGCCGCTCGTTACCTCGGCCATCAGGCTGCCTTCCTAGTTACCTTGATCCCAAGGTCGTAGAGTTTCGGGTCGCCAGGGTTGTCCCAGACCTTCAGGCCGAAGGAACGGAGTTCCTCAGCCTCGGCCTTAGCCTCGGCCTCGGAGTCGGCTTCGACCTCAAAGTCCCACCGCTCCTTGATTTGGACGACGTAGGTAGCCATCAGCGGGCCAACGCTTCCTGCTCCAGCACCGGCATCGTGTTGTGGGCCTTGATCCAGTTGCCAGTCTTGCCCAGCGAGAGGGTCATGATGAACTCAGCGAGGACGACCAGCGTGCTGTCCACCTTGTAGGTGTACGGGTTGCCGTTCCAGTCAACGGTGATGTAGCCGTTAGTGCGGCCTTTGATGGAAGTCACGCACGATGACGTGCCGTGATCCACCAGCTTAAAGCAGACCTGCCCGTTGTAGCGGTAGATGGTCACGTCAACGTGTCCATCCTCCCGGTCCAGCCGGAGGTTGCGGGTTTCGGTAACTCCTGTGTGTGTCATAAGTACAACCTATCGTTATGGGAGCCGGTTGAGACACTTTCGTCAGAATAGTTTGACATTTCTTGGACCTTCGACCTTGGGTTGAGGGTTGATCAGGGCGCAGCCCCGCCCGGCTTCCACTTTCTCCACTCTCCCGAGAAGGGCTTTCCCAGGAGTAAAATCTCGGCATTCTCGAAAGTCGTGCTTTTCGCACACGGTGGCGGAAAGGACCTCAGCTGACGGTCACCTTGGGCCAGTAAGCGATCTCTCGCAGACCCATGTTGTCCCATGTGGGATTGCCCAGGAGTTCAGCCAATTCGTCGTCAAGCAGGCGGGCGAACGTGAATAGGTCGCCTTCGTCCTTTAGGACAACGCCGACGCACTCGTCGTCGTACATCCCACGGCCTGAGTAGTCCATCCGGATCTCGCCGCCCACCGTGAGAGCAGCGTCATACATGTCGTCGATCTGATCTTCTGTCAGAACCATCATGCCTGATCCTTCATGGACTTGATGAACTCAGCCGCCCACGAAGCCTCACCCGTGTGGGGATCTTCGTCGAAGTAGATGGTCAACTCGACCACCCGTCCCTCGTCGTTCTTCTTGGCGTAGACGGGATAGTTGCCGTCCCCGTAGCCGGAGCTGGAGGCGACAGCCGTGGCGAAACCCTTGACAGGGAACTCGCCAACACGGGCATCGCTGCATGTCACCTCACACGGATGGGCGTACCCGGCCACCTTCCCATCCTCGGGATCGTGAACCGGAGCGGCAACGCTGCCATCGGGGGCAAACTCGATATCGCCCTCCATGATGTAGCAAGGATCGCTGATAATGACTTGACCGGAATCGACGGAGACGTGCCCCACCAGTTCCACTTCCTGGGATACTGCTGTTTCGTTCATAGGTGCAACGATATCCATATGGCGCAACCAAACCAACCTCGTACTAATTTATCTACGGGTTGGCCTTTGTTGCCCATAACGATAGTCTTGTCAACAGACGACACGAAAGGCCCAACATGGGACTAGACAACATGCCACACGACTACCCTTGTACAAGCGGGGGTACCGCTGTCATGGAAACCATCACCATGCGTGACGGGTCCACAGACGAGCGCATCGACTGCGCGGCGACCATCAAAGCCGGTGGCTGCCCCTTCACGAACGCCAACCCACCTGAGAAGGGTCGGGTCATGGGCATGCTCGGTACCCATTGCTGGTACAGGGGCAAGTACGGCAACTGGCTTGTGCGTGCCCTCAACGGCACGGACCCCGACGGCATACTGCCCGATGGCGACGACAACTTCTACGGCACCGACGAGGATGGGACGTACCGCCCACCCGAAGCGTGCATATCCCTGGCCGACCAGATGCAAGACGCTCTGGACGAGCGAGGCGGGAAAATGACCTTTGCCTCCGAACCCGACGACGACGACGGCGAACTTACCGACGAAGTTCTGTACGCCATTTGGTACCTGCGCTGGGTCGCCAAAGAGTGCGACGGCATGGATGCGTGGTTCTAATGGACTTCTGGCCAAGAGGCGTATACCACCGGGCGAAGAAGATTGCCCGTGGTCCTCGCAGCAAGAAGGGAACCCATCTGACTTTCGGGATGGACGGGTTTCGGAGGAAGCGCAACAAAGCGAAGCCCCGGCGTTCAGGCAAAGTCAGAGAGAACTGCCTCAACTACCGAAGCTTCTGCGAAAACTTTGGGTCGTGCGACGGCCAGACCTGCGAGTATGTCTAAATGACACCGTTGTAGTTAGAAATCTTTGACATACACGTTGTCATTGGTTACCCATACCTGTAGCGTTTCACTTATCTACTAGACACAGAAGCTCCCCGAAGGAGTGCTTATGAAACTTGTTGACACAGAAACACCCAACCCAGATCGATTCGCCCGCACAGCGGACGGAAAGATCGACTTCGATGCCTATAAGGGGCTCTACGCCACTTATAACACCGGGGAGTTGGATTTCTTGGTTACGATCCTTGACTCACGTCAGCGATTCGGACACCTTGATCTCCTGATCACCCCGAGGCACGGGGCTGGCGAGAGGTGGACCGAGTTTAAGAACTTGGTCATCCACAACGACCCGGCGCAAATGGCTGCTGCAATAGCAGTTGCCGCAAGCATGGCCGCCGTGTTGTCACCCAGCCCGGAAATCGAAGCAGAACCGGAGTCCATTCCGGAGCCGGTCGCAGTAATGACGGAGGTTACGAGTCCGGCAACGGACTTGGCAGCCGAAATCGCTGATGCGATCGAAGAGCAGGAGCAGGAGCGGGCGATCGAATACTTCGAATCACCTGAGCCTGAGCCAGTTCCCGTTCCGGCAATGCCGGATCCTGGTCCTCACGGAACACACTGGACCGAAGTGGCACCACAACCCGTGGCTGTCGCTACCCAAGAAGTGGAGGCTCCCGCCTCTACTGACATGGAGGACGAAGTTGCTGCCATCCTTGGCGACAACTCTCCTCACGTCAAATAGCCCAACCACCTGCGGAGGTATCACAAGTGGCGAAGCGCAAAGCAATACCCATCAGGCTGGAAGATCCGCCTGACTCCAACCGAGGCAAAGCGCCTGCGGGCGGGGCTCTCCAGGATCTCATCCAGCGTCTTGGGGCAGAAGCCCCCGGACAGTGGTCCCTGTTGGACCGCAAGAAGAAGAACATCGGGTACCTCTACTCACTGAAGAAGAGGCACCCAAAGCTTGAGGTCCGTTCCCACAAGAACGCCGACGGCACCCATGGTGTCTGGTTGCGTGTGGGGAAGCCCAAGCGCAAGGTAGTGAAGAGGGTTGCGACCAAAAAGGTTGCTGCCTGATTCTACCTTTGTTGGTGGGGTCAGTCTGTCATAACGATAGACTGACCCTAACAACGAATAGGCGTCCATTACTAGGAGGACAAATGCCTAACTGGTGCAGTAACGCACTCACGGTCTACGGACCTACCGAAGATGCGGACTCGTTTCACGAGGCCATCAAGGGTGAAGAGGATTACGACCTAACTCTTCCGCATCCCACTCCAGAAATCCTTGTGGGAACCACATCCCCACCGTCCAGTCACGAGCGCATTGATGAACTCAAGGCAAAGCGTGATGCTGGGGGGTGCAAGGCTCATGACAATCATCCCGGCCCTCTCTCTGAGAACGGATCCTGGGTGACCGACGAATATCTGGCCGAGGAACACGCCAAAGTCGATCAGGGTCTACAAGCTTTCGCCGAAACCGGTTACGAAGACTGGTACATGTGGAACGTCGCCAACTGGGGCACGAAATGGCCTCCGGACATTCACGCCGACGTTCTCATTGACGTTCACGAGGGTGTGACTTCACTCCGCATCAAGTTCGATTCAGCATGGGCACCGCCCGAGGTGCTGATCGACCACCTCTCAACAATGTGGCCGACTCTGACCTTCATCCTTGACTACTCCGAGCCCGGCATGGACTTCTACGGCGCATCCGCATGGAAGGCTGGCGAAGCGCAGTACGACGAAACCGCAGAGTACGGCGACGATCCCCTCCTCACCGCCTTGCAGGTAAAGATCGACGCCCTCTACCACCTAGATTCAGAGGGTGATGGCCTAACTCCGGCGCAATGGGAGACAGAAAGTGACCTCCAGGACCAGATCCATGAGCGTCACAACGACTTGCAGGCCATGATCGCTGGGGCTGCCGAACTAGCAGTCTCCTAAGAACTCAGGACTGACGATGGGAGTGTGCACCTAATCTGATTGATCCGCTGAAGTCCTGATACATGGGGAAGACCCCGTCCGGCAACCAGAAATGGGAACCCGGCGGGGTCTTTCTTTTTTGACAGGTCAGTAGCTCTTCACGAGCGAGCCCCGGGATTTGCGATTCAAGCAGGGTTAATGAGAACGGTTCTCAAAAGTCTTCCTGGGGAAGAACAAATAAAGGTCTTTCACCCATACGGTGGAGGAAAGGACTACCTAGTCGTCTTTAGACTTTGACTTCGGTGCAGCCTTTGGAGCCGCAGCTGGCGCCGGGGCTTCAGTCGGATCTGCTTGACCGGCTGCAGCTCCCGTGGGATCTAGATGCTGACTGACTTTCTTCATTGGGTCTCCTGACCTTGTACGACTTGTACATGATACCGCACTCACAGGCATGCCTGGTGTTGTAAAGGAATGTTGCGATAACTGTTTCATTCGGATACCCTGGATCTATTACCCGGGAGCTGTGACACGCAGCTCAAAAGAGAGGCAAAAATGGCACTGAAGCGAAAGCTCGACCAGGAAGTTATTGACGCTATACACAACAAGGAGTGGGAGAAGCTCCGAGAGAAGTACGGGAGTCCCGACGGGAGCTTCCCGTGGCCCACGAACGGTACGCCATACAGAGCCAAGGTTGATCTCATTGGTGAACGTGATCGCGCCATGAGCGTATTACTTTCATGGCATAAGCGAGGTGGCGAAGGTTCGGCTGCGCGGTTTCTTGGGAAATACGCACTGCGCTTAGGTTCAGCTGATTGGGTACTCAAGAAGTTCTGCGAAGAAGACGATGCCGTGATGCCCGAGAAAACGGCAAATCGGAAGAGCCAGTACCGGGACTTCCAACGATTTGCGACCGAACATGTGTTCGAGCAGTTCACTACGGCTCAGCTTGCTGAGCAGTCCGGCTTCTCTCAGGCCACGGTGCTCAAGTTCGTCAAGACATCCCCGTACTTCCACAAGGTGAAGAAGGGCTTGTACGAGGCCAGGGATCCGTCAAAGAAATCTAAAGAAAAGTAGGTCCGATTGTGTGGCGACGTTGCCTAACGTCGACCATTCCGATAGCGTTCTAAGTGTCAAGGCAACTACTAACTGAAAGGCACGCCATGGCTACTACAAAGATGTACACGACAGACGAGGACGGCAACATCGTTCTCCCGGACTGCTGGCAAATACTCCACGATGCACTCATCGCTGGAGTCGACCGAATCGTTCTCTTCGGTCCCCCCGGCACCGGCAAGACCTTCGCTGGTCTCACCATGGGCAACACGTCCGCTGGTGCGTTCCGCATGGTCTGC
>Ga0257107_1000416_pt1 | contig 16044 bp, 16 predicted proteins | sample LP_taG_2_FD_190178 | JGI IMG/M metagenome (GOLD analysis project Ga0257107, IMG submission 190178) | Marine microbial communities from Northeast Subartic Pacific Ocean, Canada - LP_J_2011_P26_500m | ecosystem: Environmental > Aquatic > Marine > Oceanic | place: Canada: Northeast Subartic Pacific...
TTTTAGTCGTTGTATCTTATCATTCATTCTAAACCATAACCCTGTTAATGATAACTTTACTTCTTCTGGTGTTTGTAATTGTGAACCAACACTTATGTTACCTGGACCATAATCATGCTGTTTATGTAAGAACAATTCATATTGTTCCCGTTGTAGTCTACGAAACTCTGCTGTCATTTGAGGCCATTCTTCTTCCATTTGTTGAATAACTGTTTTATCTTCTTTTAAAGTCTCATATTCTACTTTTGTTTTTGATTCTTTTATTGCTCTTCGCATTTTATAACCCTATTTGTTTTAATTCTTTACTGGTATAACCATATTTTGAAACCAACTCTCTAACTTGTTCTTTTGATAACAGATTTAAATAATCTTCTGATTCTGATTGACTAATCTTGAAATATTCAGCGATCTTCTGAATAACTTGTGTACTATAAATAGTACCCTTCTTCTTCTTAATATATTTTAAATACTGTTTACCTTTTGGTAAAATACTAGAATACACTATATAGAGATGTTTAGGTTTAAGATTTAATTTCTGAATTTCGTTTGTAAAATCTGTCCACTCCATTTTCATTGATAAAAAACGATGAATCATATAATTAGACCACTGCTTCTTCTCTGTTTCATTTAGAGAGTTCCAATAACCTTTAGTTTGTTTTTGCGTAATATGACCGATGTGGTCAAATAGACCTTTGTTTTTCATGATAACCTTTGTAAAATAAATAGTATATTTATTTTTGAAAATTCAAATTATAATTCTGCCCAAGATGCTGAAATTGTTGAAGCTTCTGTAATCTTATCACTATCTGACATCATAGTTGGTCCACCCTCTTCATCATCAGTAGCTGCTCCTGTATAGTCTGTTGTAGCATCATTTAAAATTTCTGACCTCTCAAGTGAAATAGACCTTGATAGTAATTGATCTCTTGTTAAAACATTAACTCCAGTTGGTAACTCTGATTCTGACATACTACCAGTTGTTATACCACAAAACATTTCACCATAATCAGCACTTGCAGTCGGAAATGCCCCACCGTCCAAAATATAAGTAGGTGTTTTAGATCCAGTTAGATAATATTCAACAATTAATTTTGGCATAATTTATTTTGAGTCCAATTCTGGAACACCAGGATCCTTGTTATCGTTTTCCAAAGCTTCCAATAATTTTCTAATCCTTGGTTCACTTAATTGTTTTTCCAACTCACTATCCAGTTCTAATTGCTTCATATCAAACATTCCATCATCATTCAACATTTTTACTTGAAATGCTGGATCTATAAGAGCAGGCCTTTCTAACATATCAATATTTTCCCAAGTACCCGATGAAATCCCTGTAGCATGTGCCTTTATCTCTCGTAATACCTTTCTTTCAAAAAACCATTTCCAATATCTTGGAGTTTCTTCTTGATAGTCTGCATTAGTAAATTCTTTTCCACCATTCTGTCTTATCAATTCTTTCCTACACTCTTCAAATTTTCTAATCATTGCAATTTTATTTGTCATAGTTACTTCCAGAGCTCGTATTTGATTCCATAACCCAGCTTGCTCAAGATCAAGCCAAACATCTTCTGTACCATAAAATTCTTCCGCTCCACTAGCATGTTCACGTAACACTGGAACAAGTGTCTCTCCATCATCCATCATCTTTTGGTATTTTTCTGACATTCTCCGCTTTTCTTCTCTCTCCAACAACATTCTTCGTAATTCTGTCAATGTCAAACTATACTGTCGCATTAAAAAATGAAAATTATGACATAAAAAATTACCTTCTTTTTTAATTGTAAATTTTTCAGTATCAAAATCACTTTTAAGTTGACCCATTTCAATAAACTGTTCTTGCAATTCATCTAAAAGTTCTTCAGAAGTTTGACCATTTCTTTCTCCCGATGAAAGTATATCAATCAACTCCACATTTGTTGAATCCCAAATTTTATTATCGTCTTTATGTATTTCTGTACAAAAATCGTCAATTTTTTTAAATTTCATAACTATATTTCCTTATATTAATTAATGTCAATTTATGATAATCCACTATATCCAGTTCCTCCACCAGGTCCATGTGCAGAAGCATTAGCATTACCTCTGCTTGTTGCATTTACAGCGCCTGTACTTATATCCCAATACTCGGATGCAGCAACCGATACTGAACTATCATTTCCGCACATCATCATAAAATTATCATCGCCTGATGCCAATGTATTCCATGCCTTAATTCCAGTTAAATCTCCCTTATCAGCCATATTACCAGTTGATGAACTTAAATCAAGGTACTGTATAGTATTCTGATATGCAGATCCATTATAACCACCAGCAATATTAGCAATTTCAGTGTCATCACTATATCCACCCAGTGAACTGCAGTAAGCCCTTCCAGGATATGTCATATCCCCTGAATCCGTTGCAGCAAAACCTGAATTAGTTGTATTAGTGTCAATCCTGTGAATTACGTTGATTCCATTTACACCAGAACTTGATGTGTATCCTCCACATATAAAACCATATGTGTATCCAGCAGTAGCACCACCCTGAGACAGCCCAACACTTATGTCTCCTCCATCTGCTGAATTTCCGCTTGTAGTTGTGCCATCAAAATATTGTATATTATCTCTAAATCCAGAATTTTGACCGCCAACAAAATAAACGTATGGCGCGCCACGGAAAGAGGAATCAGTTGATTTTGGCGCTCCAGCAAATGCCTGAGCAATCTGACCACCACTATATAAATCCCCCCTATCAGTCATACCTCCTGAAGTGGTATTATTGCTTAAATAACTAATCCAGTTTTTAGGTGACGGATATCCACCAAGGTTCCATATATAATCTGCTGTTGAAGCGCCAGTGGGATATTGTCTAGTTGTAATATCATCTCCCTGATCACCTGTACCTCCACTTGTTGTCTGCATATTCATATAAGATACTGTATTTCTACGAGAGCTATTATGTGTAATAATATCATCTGCTATAATAGTACTTGTTTCCATATCAATAAAATTATAAGTTGAATGATCACCATCAACTGGTGTAATATTTTCTACCTTGATCCAATCCTTATTTATATCATGAACATAATCTCCAACTTCTAAAGGACCGCTCCCACCTGCATGATTTGGATCATGTCCATCAATTGTTGTCCAACCTTTATCTTTTGTCAAAAATGGATGATTGCCAGTAGGTTTTAAAACTTTACCATTTTCTAATGTTAATTCGTAAACATCATCATGTGATTTAATTTGTATTTCATGTACTGTAGAATTTTTAACAGTATCAGTTGCTTCATCCCATCCCTTTACCATATCACCTATTTCTACGTCACCAATTTTTTTTGATGTTCCGTCTGCCATATTAATTAACTGATCTGAAAGAAAACAATTTTGTCTTCCACTCATAGTATATCCATATTCAGTACTACCATCTTTATTATGAGTTAATATACCATTTGCAAAAAATGTTTTGAACTTTTCCACCTCAATAATATAAGTTTGAACTTCTTCCATCTGTTCTCTTATAAAAGAAACTTCCACTTCTTCTAATTCACCATCAAGTTTTCTCTGATAACAAACATCTCCAACTTCAAGTAACTCAACATCCATATCGTACCGATCTTTTGTAAGTTGAGGACTATAAGAACACCAACCTTTACCTTTTATATAATATGGATGGTCAAATGTATTTTCATTAACAACATCATTACTAAATCTTATAACTACTATATCATCATGAATTGGTTGTTTTGTACCAATAACTTTTGATGGTTTAACTTCATTATTAATCTCGTCCCAAGACATTACCTCTTCACCGAGTTCCACATCCTCTATATTCTTTTCACTACCATCACTCATAGTAACTTTTGTTCCTGCCACAAAACACCACGCGCCCACTCCAATATTATGAGCCAGTACCCTATCACCAAAATAATTATCATAACCTTCTATATCAATTCCATACGTGTTAACTATATCATCAGAAACTTCTATACTAGAAACTTCTATAAACTCATTTCCAGATAATAATAATGTATCACCAGTCTTTATTTGTGTAGCATTTTTAAACTTCCATTTCCAATCTTTATCTGCATAACAAACTGCTGCATTTTTTGTTACTTTGTATTTACCATTAAACGTTATATAACCAAAAGTTTTTTTATGAACTGTATCCCTAACATCTGCCGCAACTGTTTTTATAGAATCCATGCCGTCCCAATTCATTTTAATCCAATCTCGCCATGCTATATTTTCATCTATATCTGGTATATCATACGATTTTACTTTATCTCCTGGTTTTATATTCTGTATTTTTTTCTCTTTACCATCTGCCAACTCAATCATAGTATCTTCTACAAAACTAGTACCGTGTGCGTGTGATTGTTGTAAAGAACCATCATTATTTAAATTATATAATTTAGCATCTACAAATGGTTCTCTATTTAATACCACTACATCTTCATTTGTAACTAAACCTAATCCTCTAAGTTCTAAATTATATTGGTCTAATTCTCCGAATGTATCAGAAATAATAAATTTTTCAAGATGGAAAAATCGTTTATCACCTAAAAGTTCTTGTGGAAGGCGTGATACTATACCACGTTTTTTAAAAAACTCCTTTGTCGTATCTTCAGATACTTTCCAAAACTCTACACCCCTTTTATTATCTAGTTGTGGATTTTTTAACACTATATCAGGAAATGAACTATCTTCATATTTTTCATCTAATAAACTATCTCCATTTAATGGTAGTAACGAAGATAATCCAACCTTTTTAATATGATCTATCAATAAAGATTTATCTGATGCCATTTCATCAATTTTAGACTCTGGATCAAAAGAAAATCGTAATACAAATGTGTTATCATCAGTATCAATTTCTGGTATCGGAGCTGGGTATTTTGGTGCAGGAAATAATTCAAACTTAATACCAGAACTGTACAACATATTTTCCAATAAACTCATAAAATCTTTTGATGGTGTAGAACTTCTACCTGCTCCCCATCCACGATTATACCAGTGTTTACTAACAACTCCTATAACCTTCTTAAATCCGTTTTTACGACAAAATTTACTTAATGCTAAAAAATCAAAATATGGAATATATTCCTTAAATATTCCAACATTAGTATTCATTTCTAACAACTTCAATTCTTTGTTTGATGGAATAAAATCATAGGCTATAATAACACCATGATTATTAGTATTTCCCCAATACTCTTCACCAAAAAATGTACGTGAAATTTCTACAATCTTCTCATCAAGAAGCTCTTTGTACAAATTTTCATCATAAACGTATCTATCTTTCATAAATTTATCCTAATTTAAGTCATCTATAAATATAATCATTTTTGTTTAATAACTATTATATCCCAATCTGTTAAATCTGATTCTCTACTTTTAGCAAACAAATTAATACTTACTTTTTTGAATTGCTCTTTATGTGAATGTATATAAAAATTATCTCCGTCGAATCCCGTTATTGGTGCAAAATGTGTCATTTTTTCTTCCGAATCTACCAAAACTCCATAATCCAATAAAACAATAATTACAGTTTTTAAATCTAAAAAATCAACTAACTCTACAGTACTAAATTTTCTCTCTTCTATAAATATGTCACTTAATTCATTTTCATTAATTTTATATTCTGATAAGATATTATAATCTAAATTTGAAGTATAAGTTTTTGTATCTAATCCTATTTCATTTAAAATAAAAGACAACTCTGTAGTATAAAGTGGTCTGTTCCATACAGTATTATAATAGGATTTAATTTCATCAAGTGATAATACCTTATCAAAGTACTCTGATACCATTTTTATACAAGTAACCCCACAATCATAGATTTCTTTTTGTTTATAAAATGGAATATCGTATATAATATTCATATTAATTAGACACCCAAACATATCTATCATCTTCATTTTTTAGTGGATGTATAGTGTGATAAAAATGATTTTTACTCAATAAAAACGTTCCAACGTTACCAATAATAAAATAAAGTCTTATCATAACATTTTTACTTAAATACGTATCTGGAATAATAAACTCCTCAAAATATTTACTGCTATCAACCCTTTTATACTGTTTATATAAAACTGACTCTCTATCGAAAAATCCATATGGCGACATTCCAGGACAGTGTGAACTTTTAAAAACAAAGTCAGGAAAATTAGAATTTTCTATAGAAATTTCATCATCTACTTTAGGTAATAAATATCCCAGACCATTACTTTCAAATAAATCTCTCATAACAACATACCTGCTAGCAAACATATCTAATAATCCAGAAAGATCATAAGTTAATTTTATATAAAAATTTTCTCTATCCTCTTTTATTCTAAATGATTCTGGCCATCCTCTCTGAACATCAACTTTTGTAGGACAATTAAACTTATCAGTAAATTTAGATACAATTTTATATGTTATAACACTATCGTGTCTATGAACACCAATACTTAAATTCATCACTTTAAAATTTTTAACATCAGATTCTAAAAAATTAGTAAAATCAAAATTATTTACTATTTCTTCTGTTAATAAACAATTAGTATTAAAATTGACTGCCTTTAATTCTCCATCACTCGGAATTAAATCAACACAACATAAAGTAGCTGTGTTATCTATACCAGTATTCATATTACTAAACAATTCAACAATAGAATTTGATATATCAGAAATTTGACTTTCATATCTATCTTCACGATATTCAATACCACTCAATATAGAATCACCATATAATTTTAAATCAGGGTCATACCCTAACCCCATAGTCATTTCTTTACTTGTTTGATAATGAGATAAAAATACATCATCATCGTGTTCACTTCCATAATCAAGAAACTTATCTTTTAATAATGAAAAGTGAGTAAGAATGTATCCATTATAATTATTATCCCATAATCTATCAGCAAGTGAAAATTGAACTGGAATACCTCTCCAATATACAAAAATAGGAAAATTTAAAAAATCCTTATATGGTAATTTATAATTATTAGTATACTTTTCAACCAACTTAGAAATTAAATCATCCATCCAGATCACCGCATCAATATCACTATCTGGTCTACAATCTCCTCTTGCAACTGAACCTCCTATTGATATATCATACACCTTTTCATCTGATAAAACTGATTTTTCCCTCATTGTTTCTACAATAAAATCCCAAAAATCCTTTTTCATATAAGGTGTCCAATCTTTTATTGGACGAGTTGCATTACTTAAATTCATTTATTAATTATAGTTGGTATTAATTACAATTCTTCTTTCATAATTAACTGGAGAATAACCTGTATGTATATAATGACCATTAAAAAATACTATTCTATTTTCCTTTGGTAATATTTTCTTCTTTACAGTGAGTTCTAAATCACTCCAATCAGTTTTATTTCCATCTAACGCTCTTTGTTTTTCATTGAAAATAACGGTTTTGGCATCCGAGTCCATAATATAAAAGATAGTTGAAATCAAATTAGGTTTATAAGGTGTAAAATCAACATGAGGCTCATGCTGATATTTTTCTGTAGAACTACGTGTAACCATATCTAAACGACATCTAAGAATATTATCTCTATCACAGTAATCTTGAGCTTGATGTATAAGTCCAGAAAGTAAATATGAAGTTGCTTCTTCTACAAGCATATTACGCTCTTTAACTATATGATTATGAAACCCATATGATCTAACATCTTTAGTTTGATTCTTTGTAGATATATTACCATTAAAATGCCAAGGTTGATTATCGGACATAATTACATTTTTTATTCTAGTAAAATACCGAGGACTTAAAAAATCATCTACAACTTCTATATCAATCTTTTTCATACTCTTTCCATCCACACCTTAAAAATGTAATATGACTTGAATCATTCCACCAATCAACTTCCGTATATATAGTATCTATGTTATCATCTTTTGCTAAATTCATAATTGAATAAATTAATTGTTTTCCATGACCTTTACTTCTAAATTCTTTGTTAACATATAAATTGCAAAGTATATTTTCTACAGAATTAAACCAAACCCATCCTGTTATATAGTTGTTTATATTCAGTACATTAAAATACCAACCAGTTTCAAGTCTACTAATAGCATCTTCAACAGACCACATTCCATCCCAATTTAATTCTTCCTGAAAGTTTTCTATTTCTTTTTCAATCTTTTTTTTATATTCACCAATCCATTGAATACGTTCTATATCAGATTCAATTTTAACTTTTTCATATTCTAATAAATCGCGTTTATAGTTCACTTATTTTCATTTATATTTAAATATGTTAATTCATCATAACTTCCAATCTGACCCTGTAACATAACATTTCCGGAAACAGTTACTCTATAATCATCAATTTCATTAGGAGCTGTGTAATGTATTAAATATGATGGCCAAATTGTAAGTAATCCACTTCTAGGTTCAATTCCGATCTGCTGTGAATTTTCTGGAATGTTAAATTTTAATGAAGGTTGAAATGAACCTTGGGCAGTTTGTTGTAGCACAAACGGAGCATCTTGTCCAGCAATAACAAAATTCCAAGATAAAAAACTATTATAGTGTCTATGTGGATGAATAGACTCTGTTTTTTCATAAACATTTGCCCAACATTGTGTTGTATAAAATCCATCATGATGATAACCAAGTGAATCCATATAATTTGATATATTTTCATTAACAAAATCTATTAACTTACCAAAAACTTCTCGATTATGTTGTAATGGACCACTTTGCCACGGATATCCCCGAGTTGCCCATGTTGGATGATACTGTTGATTTATTGAAGCTGTAGTACTTGATTGTTCATTACGTTTATCGATATTATAATCTTCAAGTATTGTATCCTTTAAAGTATTTATATATCCTATATCATTAATTTCAGCGTTAGCTATTCCAGTTGGGAATATACCTAACATTTGAAAATTACTCATCACCCAACTCTAATCCAGTACCTTCTGTAAACAATTTTGGCACCACTCCACAATTTCCACAACTATACACTTGAACTGGCGCTATCACATCCTGTCCAGTAGGTGACATTATTGCTGAAACTTTTTTTATTACATATGACATAATAAAAAGATAATTACCACATTCTTCACATACTACATTATCTGCTTTAGATAAATCTACTTGAACGCTTTTTTGTTGTGGTTTAGGTAATGGTTTTCTTGGTTTTAAACTCATTCTAGCTCCTCTAAATTAACTGTCGCAACACCATGTTTCTGCACTACTTTTGTTGTACATTCTTGTGCAAACTTAATTGCTTCATATATACTATTTGTATCTAAATAACCACGAACTAATCCTGCAATAAAAGTATCTCCTGCTCCACTCACATCCTTTACAGGAACTTTTTTAACTTGATACTCTAATCCTTTATATCTACACCCATTACTACCCAACGTAACAATAAGTTTATCCTTAAATCCATCATCAGATAATAGTTCATAATTCTTTTTGTATTCTAACTCATTTATCTTAATGTAATCTGCGTCTTTAACCCACTCACCAAGTTTCTTTTTAGTATCTATAAATACATTCTTATTATTCTCACAAATATGTTGAATATCTTCTTCTTCTAAAAACCCTTTACAATAATCTGAAACGATAACTGCATCATAATGATCTTCTACTTGTGAATCAAATCCAAATGGTGGTTTTTTAAATTTATTTTTTACAAGACCACTTAACAAATTTTTATCAATTCTCTCACAACTATCATGTTCATCTACCCTTAAAACCATTTGACCTGAGCGGGTTTCTACATATCTTATCTTTGTAATACTATTTTTATTTGTTACCGTATGAATATGCATATCTAATGCTTCAACATTATTTGCAACATTTTTTGCCATACCACCATTTTTTTCTTCGTGGGTTGGTTTAAAAACTGGAACAGGTGCTTCTGGACTTATTCGTTCTATGTCACCATATATAAAAACATCCTCACAACTATCTCCTATAACTAAAACATTCATTTTATAACCTCTAAATTATTTCATCAATCAATCCCAGAGCTTTACAAGTTTTTGCATCCCACAACAAATCATGTTTCAATATTTCATCTATTTTTTTCATCGGAACTTTTGTGTATTCCTTATATACATTCTTAATGGTAGTCATCATCAAATCAAGATTCTGTTTCTCATCCTCAAACTCTGAATACTTTCCCCAAAAAGTGGTAGATAATTGATGAATCAACATATAAGAATTTCTACTCATAAATCGCGTCTCACCTACTATTGAAATAAATGTTGCTGCACTTGCACAGAATCCATCTACATAAGTATGAACTGGAACTTTACTTCTGAGTATACTATCCATTGATGAGATACCTGCAGTAATTGATCCACCACCTGAATTTATAAATATTTTTAATGTAGGTGGCTCTATATCTAAATTATGGCCAAGTGTCAAACTTTTAGATTCTAGCTCACCTAACTTTTTATTTAATTCTGATGCACTATCTCTATTTACTCCAGCATAGTAATAAATTTTATTTTCATGAACTGATATATGTTTTTCCTCTTTTGATCCACCATTAAGTTTACTACTTGTAATACTCTTTTTTGGAGATTCTCCCCAATATTTATCTTCTTTCATCGTATCTCCTGTAAAATTTCAATTAACATTGCCATTGCATTTATTTCTTTATCTACAACCTGACTATCTGATTGCTCATATTTAGCTATCAACAAAATAACCTCTGCTATATGTCCGCTACCATAAATATCAACCTCATCATATAGTAGTCTGAAAAAATCTGCAAAATCTGTAACTTTTGCGTCCGCCAATATCTGCCTTATTTCAGTAAAAGTTTCTTTTTTAGTTTTGCCAGATTTTAAAACTCCTAATATCTGTAACTTATAATCATTTAAAATAATCTCTCTGGCATCCATCCGTAAAATACCATCTACAACCTGTCTTTGTGATGTATTTATAACCTTTCTTATATCAGGATATGCTCCATTGACAATTGTAGCTATATCATCTACTTCAAATTTTACATCTTCATTAGTTAATATTGTTGATAAATGAACAGCTACTTCTTTTTTAGATGGTGGTACTATCTGGAATGATTGACACCTCGATTGTATTGGATCAATAATTCTTTCCACATAATTACAAGTTAATATAAATCTACAATGTCTTGAGAATGTTTCCATTAGATTACGAAGAGCTGCTTGAGCATTTGGTGTAATATAATCACACTCATCTAAAATAATAACTTTTAACGCCTTAAATCCTAAGGTGGATGCAAATCCTTTAATTTTTTCTCTAACTACATCTACACTATTTTCATCACTAGCATTTATGTAAAGAAAATCACACTCTATAGAATTTGCAATAATTTTTGAAATCGTAGTTTTTCCTGTACCAGACCTACCATAAAATAACAAATGTGGGGGATCATTAGTTTCTATAAAAATACTAACTTTAGACTTTAAATGCACATTCCCGATATAAGTATCTAATGAAGTAGGTCGATACTTTTCATTCCAAATACCGTGATGTTCTATTTCCAAAATTCAAACCCCTTCTCGGCAGTTTCTATTTTTATCTTTTCTTTTAAAACTCTAGACCTTGATACCTTACAATAGTTTTCTGAAATTTCAAATCCTATATATTTTCTATCAAGATTTACTGCAGCAACTGCCGTTGTTCCACTACCCATAAATGGATCTAATACTATATCATTCTCATAAGTCATAAGTTTAATAGCTCTAACTGGTATATCAAGACTAAAATTTGCTTCTGTCATTCCGTGAGTTTCTGCAAAATATTTCCACAGACCAGATACAACTTCCATAAATCCTTTCTTATCTTCATCTGAATCAGTCCAATAAGATTTACCTTTTTCTAGCTTTTTCCATTGATCTTTATAACCTATCAATACACATTCTTTTGGATTATGCATATAAGGTGCAGAAGCTGATAACCAACTTCCCCATGCAGAAAGATTTGCCTTTTGTGGTGCTTTTTCAACTAAATCCGCAATTCCTCCAAAACCAAAACCAATCTCTTTCATCATTTGATGGTATTCAGATGATAAATATATTCTATGATGTCCACCTAATTTTTTCATATTAACTTCATATGGTATATTTACTGCAATCCTACCATCTGGTTTTAACACTCTGTAGATTTCTGTTAACCAATCTTTTGAAAATTGCATATAATCTTCTAATCTTAAAGTATCATTCCAATTATCATACTCTATACCAACATTATATGGTGGTGAAGTAACACAAAGATCTATAGATTCTTCTAATATATGAGTTTTAAGACCTTCTATACAATCTAAATTATATATATGATTAGTCCGCATTTTGTGTCGCTACTAAATTATAAACTGCATAATAATCATCAACCTTAAATGTAACTCTAGATAATCCTTGTGTAGAAATTTCTAATTTTCCACTACTACATTCTTTATTAGCTTGTAGAATTCTACCAAATAAAGTAGCATTAAAAGATAACAAATCTAAATCTGCAAAATCTTCAACAGTAATTGGAATAGTTACTCTATCTGTATTAATAGTAGAGTGTCCTATAACACAATCGCACGTTTCTCTATCCTTATCTGTTACTATTGTAAATGTTTCTTTTTCTGTTAAAGCATTTTTACCAGATATAAACCTAGCCATAAAATTACTATCCATCTTTAATGTTAAAGCAAACTCTGGCTCGTTCTTCATAACTGGAACATTTGTTATTACACTTTCATCACTCAGCATGAAATTAATACTAGCATTTACATCTTCTACCTTAATTGATATTGCAGTTTCTTCTGATCTCAAAACAGTTAATTTGACATCATCGTCTAACACATTCAACATACGAGAAAGTTGAGCAGTATTATAAATTCCTAATCTAATATCTTCAAATTGAAAATTATCTAAAACTACCGTACCAAGCAATGATTTTTCAAGAGTAATGAAATTAGTTTTTAATACATTATCTTTTACAACCCAAACCACTGAAGTTACATTATCACCAAGTGAATATTTTGAAATGAATCTTTCTAAAAGAACTTTATTCATTATTTTACATCTCCTACTTATTATTTATTAATTAAAAATGTTATATATACATATATATAAACAATTAAACCTAAAATCAAAAAAATCTTTCTAACGTATACCGTTTGTCAATTGGGTTATCCCATCCCATAGCTTGATAAAACATATTAATCTTTTTACTCAATGCCTGATTATACATTTTATCTACATCTATATAAGTTTTTATATACTTCAAAACTTCTGAAGGATCTTCATATCCTTTATATGCTAGTACTGGTAAATTTAATGGATTCTGTTTCAAGTATACCCACTTAATTTTTTCACCGTTAGCTATTTTAGGATATTTTTTTATATTATTATAATCCAACATATCATTATATGCCATAGAAGCCTTAACATGAACTGGAGTAGCTTTCTCATAATATGTTGTAATCATCTTTCCACCATATATATTTACAGGCAACCCACTCTCTCTATCCATACTACACTTAAATTTATCTATCCGTTTTACGCCAGTTGGTGAAGAAATTTCATCAAAATTCATAGCTTTCATTGCCTTTTTAAAAGTAAAAATCCTTTCATCAATTTTTTCTTTTGGAACTGCCGCAAGTATATCATCTAAAATTTCAGATAACAAATTCTTCATAGCTACTGCAAAAGAACTACGAACTGTATCCAATCCTTTAACTTGAATTTTATTAACCTTACGACCATCTTCATTTATAATTCGCATTCCATATCTCTTTTTAACAATAAAAAATGCAGACTTAGCAATAACTTCTTGTTTAATTTCATAGTAATGTTTATCTAAATTACAAAACTTTTTAGCAAATAAATCATAACTTTTATTTAAAAATCCTTGTATCTCGTTCGCAATATTAATAATATGTTGAGTCATTATTGCTTCAGCATTAGTATCAATCCCCTTATGTCTTGATTTAACCAACGGTGTGGCCGATGCAAAAATAGAATCAGTATCTATATATATAACATAATTTTCATCCGTTGTACCTAACTCTTTATTATAATATAAATTAACAAGTTTTTTACTAAATTTAATAAGTTCTTGTCCTGTCAAAGTAGTAGCTTCAGCATTATCAATATCATAAAACCTAAAAACAGGTAATCCCAATACTCCATATAAAGAGTTTAACAAAATCTTCTGTAAATATTGTCGTCTATCATAATACTGAAATTGTTGTACATTTCCTTCATCATAAAATTGTTTTGCTAATTTTCTATATTCTACCCTAGTGTTAAACCATTGAGATAAAATAGCTGGTATCAATCCTTCTTTATCCATCCTATACAAAACTCCATTAGAACCTATAGAAACATTAGTATTATCCAAATAATTTTTTAATTCTTTTTCATCATACTTACAAATTTCCTCTTTACCACTCATTAAAGTATATGTTTTTTTATTATTATTTTTTACGAATTCTTCAGCGTCCCACCCCAAAATTTTCCCTACTTTTGTTTCTGGTGAAATATTTAATGACCTAATTACACTTGGATACATTGAAGTAACATCTAAATCATAAACCCACTCATGTCTACCTTTAATTGGATCTTGAACATAAGCTCCTGCGAATTTGTCATTCTTACTCATCAACTGTCTACCATATGGATTTTTATTAGGTACTACAATATTTCTCTTTTTACAGTAAGTTAGAATAGATCCTTCTAAATAACGAGAACTCATATAAATATCTTCATATGGTACATGACCAATATGGCATATACCTCTGGATATTTCAATATAATCTAATTTTTTATCTAATTCTACAACAATATGAACATCATTTAAATTATATTTTACAAACGTTTTTCTATCATTTTCATATAAATCATTTAATGTGCCTTCATATTCAACTTTTCTAACTCCCACTTCATTTTGACCCACATCATCTAATCTATAACTACTAACTTCATTTGGTGTAAACTTTTTATATATACCTAAATAATCTAATGCAGCCACTCCAGCTATTTCAAATTTTTGTCTATATTCAGAATACTTAACAACTCCTATTGGTGATAATAAATTAGCTATCTCAGGACCTAATAATTGTATAGCCCTATTATACAAATATGGTACATCAAAATTATCTATATTCCATCCAGTAATAATAGTTGGTCTTATCTCATAATACTTCCCAAAAAATGCATTTAACATTTCAACTTCTGATTTGAATCTAACTACAGTATTATTTTCATTTTTTAATATACCATCTTCTGATTCAATCTCAAGTTTATTCTCTGGATCTAAAACATAACAATAATATTCGTCTGTAACACTATCCCATAATGCAATAGCAGTTATTTTATTTTCTGCCTTTGATGGTGATGGAAATCCTTCTGTAACCTCAACCTCAATATCAAAAATCATAACTTTATGACCAATAGATGGTTCATCACTTTGAGTATAATTATCAACTAATGCTCTAGTAATTGCTGGTACATCACTTTCATATAAGTTAGAGTCCTTTTTATCATATCTAAAAACTTTTTTGACCCTAGTACCATCCAATGCAACAAATTTACCATTTTTATTTGGTAAATAAGCATATCTTTTATTCGAAAATTTCTTATAACCTAATTTATCATCCCAAAGATGAATTGTTCTTCCATCAAAATATGCGTTTTGATACAACTATGTATTTCTCCAATTTATCATGTCTAAATATACTAATAAAACCCTATACAAGTCAAGTACTATTTACAAATAGTCTCAACTAATTTATATGAAACTTCATATGGATCACAATTAGCTGATGGTCGTCTATCTTCTAAATAACCACATCCATCTTTTTCTACTTGCCATGGAATACGAATAGATGCTCCTCTATCTGAAACTCCCCAACTGAATGTATCTATGGCTTGTGTTTCGTGTAAACCTGTTAATCGTCTTTCATTTCCTTCACCATATACTGCCATATGTTCTTCATGATTTTTTTCCAATTTAGATATGTGTTTCTCAATTTCTTCTAAACCATCCCACGTTTCACCGTCAACTGATGACCAATTTTTATCACCAGACACATTT
>Ga0257107_1000424_pt1 | contig 15932 bp, 12 predicted proteins | sample LP_taG_2_FD_190178 | JGI IMG/M metagenome (GOLD analysis project Ga0257107, IMG submission 190178) | Marine microbial communities from Northeast Subartic Pacific Ocean, Canada - LP_J_2011_P26_500m | ecosystem: Environmental > Aquatic > Marine > Oceanic | place: Canada: Northeast Subartic Pacific...
GGCCAATTTGCATAGCAAATAATGATGATTCTATACATATTAGTATTGCAGAGATTTTTAATTTAGATTGTTTTCAGTATATCCATGTTAGTTTTAACTGGAAGTCCTGGTGTAGGAAAACATACAATATCTGAAGAACTTGCCAAAATTTTAGATTATAAAATCATTGACGTTAACAATGAGGCGATAAAAGCAGAAATGCCTAAGCGTGATGGATCTATTGATGTGGATGTTGAACAAATGCAAGAACTGCTAAAAGTGATGCTTACCAAAAAATCGCTAATTGTTGGCCATCTAGCGGTATATGTAATTTCAAAAACCCAAGTTTCCAAGTCAATAGTTCTTAGAAAAAATCCCTATGAACTAATGCAGATTTATGAAAAAAGAAATTACACAATTGAAAAGAAAAATGATAACCTTGGAAGTGAGATTTTAGGTACAATTGCCTACGATTCGATAAAGAAATTTGGTGAGGGCAAAACATTCCAAATTGATACAACATCATTGACACAAAAACAAACTATAAAAAAAATAAAAGATGTTGTTTATGATAATTCTGGTGGGGATATGGTAGACTGGTTGGCAGAAATAAACAAAAAAAATGATTTAAGAAAATTCTTTCCAGACTGATTTAATAATAGATAACACTGGATTGATTATGAATTGTTTGAGATAATAAAAAGTGATTTAGCCGGTAGGATAGGCATTTTACATTCCAATCATGGTAAGATTGAAACTCCCGCTTATGTTCCAGTAATTCATCCTGTAAAACAGACAATATCCCCAAAAAAGATTAAGGATATGGGTTTTGATCTTGTAATTACAAATGCCTACATTACAATGAAGAGACACGGGCAAAATGCAACTAAAAGAGGAATTCATGACATTATTGGTTATGATGGTGCCATAATGACGGATTCAGGTGGATACCAGGTATTAGAATATGGAGAAGTTGATGTAATACCTGCTGACATGGCTGAATTTGAAAGGAAGATAATGACCGACTTTGCTATACCTCTTGACAAACCAACAGGCTATGGTTTGAGCAAAAAGAGAGCAAAATCTTTTGTTGATCAAACTTTGAAGGATGCAAAAGAAACACTGGCAAATAAAATAGACAATGGTCAGATATGGCTTGGTCCAATTCAGGGAGGAGAACACCAAGATTTGGTAAAAAGATCTACTAAATCCCTTGTAAACTATGGTTTTCCAATGTTGGCGCTAGGTAGTCCTGTAGAATTTATGGAATCATATGAATACAAATTATTGGCAGAGATGATAATAATGGCAAAAAAACAGATGCCAGATGCTGTTCCGCTGCATCTTTTTGGAGCCGGTCATCCTTTGACAATTCCCCTTGCTGTTGCACTTGGATGTGATACTTTTGATTCTGCATCATACATCCTTTATGCTAAACATGATAGATACATTGGAGAAGATAAGACAATCCATCTTCCGAATATTAAATATTTTTCATGTACATGTGAAGTCTGCACTAAATTTAACCCAAAGGAAATACTCTCGTTAGAAAAAGAAGAAAAAGTAAATCAAATTGCTCTTCACAATTTATTTGCTATTAAAGCAGAAGTAGATAGAGTAAAAGAATCAATCCATGAAGGCAGACTTTGGGAATATGTAATGATGAAAATGCGCGCACATCCAAAGCTATTTGAAGCAATTGATATTTTCACAAAAAGCCCTGAATACTTTCTAAGCACTACGCCAAAATTTAAGGAAAAAGCTATCTTTTTGTTTTCAAAAGAGGATCAATATAGACCAGAGATATTTGCTTACCAAAATACTGTCATGAAATTCAAAACTAGGAAAAAAGTTCTGGTTCTTACTAAAAATACTATTACTAAACCAGCTTTTCTAACAAATGAATATTCAATGCTGAAGAACAGGTTCAATGATTCTGAATCGATACAGTTTTGTTACTATAATCCATTTCTTGGTCTTATTCCATTGGAACTTTCAGATCTATATCCAGCATCCCATTACGAAATGCCAAGATCAAACTTCAGGCCGGAGGATTTTCCAACATTTGCTCATGTTTGGAATGTTTTCTTTACCAAGAATAAATTCGATGTTGTGTATATTCCACGAAATGATGATTTTCTTAAATATTTTGTAAAATTATTGCCAAAAAATATCAAGAAAAAATTTCTAAAAAAATAAAATAATAAAAAAAGGTTAAGAAAGATACAGCTATAATGCTGCGTCTTCTGCCCATCCTTTAACGAATACACCGTTCTTGTGAAGAGGTACAGGTTGTCCTGCAGTATAGTTCATTGGTCTCATCCAAAAGATTGACTTTGTTGGACATACACCTATGCATGCACCATCAGAGATACATCTCTCTGGATAAAATACAAATGCTTTACCCCTCTTCCAACCTTCTACAGGTTTTACACGGAGTACGTCTGGGCCAAGAGTTGTACAGATTTCTACACATAGTGCACATCCAATACATCTCTGCTCATCTACGTCTGGTAAAATTGCTATTGGCATTTGAATTAAATCTCATTTATTGTTATTTAAACGATGATTAAAAATCATAACAGGGTTATAGAAACAATTGATCGCTTAGCTAAAGCTCATACTAATAAAACAAAAAGAAAAACGTGGGTATTACGTATTATTTTCGCATTGCTTCGATTTGGCCAGATGTAACCCAATCAAGCAATTCAGCTGAACTTGGATTTAATTCTGGTTTTTTTGCAACTAGATTGGCAACCCATATCCAGTTAATTTGATTTAGAAGTGGTTTATTTGATTCATCACCAGCGCGAGTTTTCGCTACTAATGCTTGATCTTGTGTTTTTATCCACTCGTCGTAAGTTCTTCCCATGTTTGATCAGATCTTAGGTTACACTAATTAAAGCTTATGCAGATTATCCAGATCGGAATCTGATCGCATATATGATAAGAAGGTTAAAAGACGCAATCTCAGAATTTTGAGCGTGAAGATCAAAGTTTTAGGTGCAGCTAGTGAAGTTGGTAGATCTGGATTCGCTGTGAATTGTGATGGTACCAATCTGCTTTTAGATTATGGTGTGAAATTTGCGAAAAAACGTAATGAACCACCATTATATCCACTGCATATTAGACCAAAGGATGTAGATGCAGCTATTATTACTCATGCACATTTAGATCATTCTGGATGTATTCCTTCTCTGTTCAATGGAGGAAATGCTGATGTTTACTGCACACCACCAACACTTGATCTAAGTATATTGTTAATTGAGGACATGTTGAAGATTGAAAAAAACAAACATTCGTTTGATCATCGCCATGTAAATAATATGCTCAAAAATTCCAAGGAAATTGGATTTAAGGAGCCTGTAAACATTGGTAATGCCAAATTTGAATTGCGGTCTTCTGGTCATGTTATAGGTGGCAGTACAGTTCTAGTTGAAGCGCAAAATAAACGACTGTTTTATACTGGAGATATCAATCTTCGCGGCTCCAGAATGCTGCCAAAAGCTGATCTGGATATAGGAGATATTGATCTTTTGATTACAGAGAGTACATATTCTCAAACAAATCAAATAGCACGAGAGAAGTCAGAGCAGGGGTTGATTGAATTTGCTAATGAAATAATGGATAATAAAGGAATATTATTTATTCCATCATTTTCTGTTGAAAGATCTCAAGAGATTGCATGTGTCTTAAAAAATGCAAACTTCCAGTATCCAGTGGTTATGGATGGCATGGCATTGAAAGTAAATGATATAATGTTTCGTTATCCAGAATACTTGAAAAATATTAACATATTCTCTGATGCAATTAATGATGCAACTTTAGTCAGGAATCATAGTGATAGGAAAAGAGCAATTACAAAACCATGCGTTGTGATCTCTCCTGCTGGTATGTTAGTTGGAGGAAACGCTGTGTATTATATACAAAAATTAGCCTTTAATGATAAAAATGGAATTGCTATGGTTTCGTATCAGGGGGAAGGTACTCCTGGAAAAAAATTGTTAGAAACAGGAAAGGTTCTTGTTGAGGGAAAAGAGATGAAAATAAAAGCTTCCGTAAAACAATTCCAATTTTCTGGCCACGCAGATAGAGATTCACTTTTTGAAATGATTAAAAGCATCAAGGGTAACCCTAGAGTATTAACAGTGCATGGTGACAATGAATCTTGCATAAAATTTGCTGAAGAGATCCAAGAAAAATTTGGTTTGAATGCATCTACAGCTAAACTTGGTGAAGAAATATCTGTGTGAAATGTTTGATATTCACACTAGTATAAACATCCACGACACGATTAATAGCGGTCAAATCTTCTTATGGGAGAATTATAAAAATACATGGTTTATTGTTAATGGACATAATATTATTGTAGTAAATCAAAAACAGTTTGAAAATATAACATTAACAAAAGAAACAAAAGAATTTTTTAGAGCTGACGATGATATTAAAAAAATTCTAAAAAATATAACACGGGATAAAATTGTAAAAAAAGCAGTAAAATGCTATCCAGGACTTCGTATAACAAGACAAGATCCTTTTCAATGCTGTATTTCATTTATTGTTTCAGCAAATTCAAATATTCCAAATATCAGAACTAGTCTACAGAAATTATGTAAAAAATTTGGAAGAAAGATTAGGTTTGGAAAAAAAGAATTTTTTTCATTTCCAAGTCCTAAAATGCTTGGAAACGCTACACTGCATGAACTACAAGAATGTGGTCTGGGTTATAGATCAAAATATGTTTTAGATACGTCACGCACAGTAGTTTCTGGCGAAATCAATTTTGATGAACTGAAAAAATCAAATTATCAAGAAGCTAGAGAATCTCTTTTGAAACTGCCAGGAATTGGAGGTAAAGTGGCAGACTGTATAATGCTATTTTCTCTTGAAAAGCTTAATGCATTTCCTTTAGATACGTGGGTAACAAAAATTCTAGAAAAATACTACTCAAACAAATTTTGTATGGATAAAAAAACCATTTCAAAAAAAAGATATGAAAAAATTCATCAACAGGTTTTAGAACATTTTGGAGACTTTGCTGGTTACTCTCAGCAGTTTCTTTTCAAGATGGAAAGAGACTTGAATGGGAAAAAATGGTTGTAAAACCCTTAATAAAGTAAAAATTTTTTGTTTCTTGGGCTGGTAGCTCAGCTTGGATAGAGTGTTGGACTTCTAATCCAATGGTCGAGGGATCGAAGCCCTCCTGGCCCGTTCATATTTTCATAAAATTATTATTCCAATTAAATAATTTAACTATATGAAGTACATTGTACTAAAACTCGATGATGAGAACATAAAGCCAAATTCTGAAATAAAGGGTAGTGTTACTGTAAACTATCCAGGTAAATATGATGGTATTGTAATTAACACTCTGATTGTTGGTTCTAACAAACTTGTCGTTTACAAATCATACAATAATAAACAGATTTCCGATAACGTATCAAGACTTTTCGTTAGTCGTGATTTTATGCCAGATAACAAAGTAGAGTTTACTGCAACAATTAATTTTGATCCTGAGCAAACTCATGATGTAAAGTTTCGTGCATCAATTATAGAACAACACAAAGAAGTAGAAAGTGATCAATTGTTTGCAAAGTTTTCAGCCTAAAACCTAGCTTGTGATACTACAACCTTTCCAGTCATCCAAGGATGTGGATCACAATGATATTCAATAGTTACTGGTGTGTTTGGTGGTGCATCTGTAAACAAAAACTCGTATGTATCTCCTGGTTTAATTACACCGGTAGAAGAAAAGTCTCCACTATAACTATCGGTATAACGATGGTCAGGTGTAACAGTATGTGCAGTCTCATCTACATTAGTCCATATGACATGATTGTCAATGCTTAATTGTAAGTTAACCAGCTTTGGCACATAATTATCCTGCTGATCAGCATTTGAGGATCCTAAAATCATCTCAATGTGAGTAGATTTAACAGGGTGTAAAACATGTTCATCAACGTCCGGTGTTGCAAGCTGTTCTGGCAGCCAATACATTTGATAGTAACCAACTGATATTGCCACTGCAACCAAAAGTGTAATCATACCCACTCCATATTGATTACCTGAAACTGTACTCAATGTTTTGCAATTATTTGTAAAAGTCTTATAAAGCTTGTTTAAGGGAATAAGAGATTTTTACTTTATGGTTTCTTTAGATCAGACATCCCAAGGTTTGGATCTTTATCCAGATCTAATTCCGCAGTGTTTGTCTTGATTTCAGGTGTTACAGGTTCGCCAACTTGTCCTTGTGGTGACTTTTCCTCAGATAGTTTAGTTTGATCTGTTTGGATTGGCGGTTTTTGTGCACTTTCTAATGACTTGGTAGTAGGAATCTTTGGTGGTTTTGGTATGTTTTTTGATTGAGCCATAGCATAACGGTAAAGATGGAAAAACCCAGCAAAAGTTATCAGAATTACACCAGTTAGCCAAAGGTTAACGTTGTTCATTCCAGATAGGAACGCATTGAATGCAGCAATATTCAGGAATACTTGGAAAGCAAGTAATGCTACAAGTAGCCAATTTGTCCATTTTATTGATAGCTTGATTTCTGAGACTTTCTTTGGCCCATTTGCTTTCGCAAGTTTAGCCTTTCTTTCAGCTTCCCTTGCGAGATGAATCATCATTAAAGTAAATCCAAAGCTAAGCGGTACAAGCAATATCATAACAAGATACAAGTTAACCGGATCAATTACCAACCTTTCTACAAGTGGAATTGTAGTGTCTGGTGGAATGTAAAATCCCCAATATGTTGTAACTAATATCTGAGAAATTCCCGTTATACCAAAAGCGGTAACCCACGGACGGTCTTTCCAAGAGAACTTCTTGTATCTATCAAGAAATGGTGTAAGTAATAATACGCCTATGAACAATGCAGGCCACAACACACCCGTAAGGAACTTGTCATATTGTGTCCGCAAAAATGCATACAAACCTGTAAGATACCACTCTGGAACAGTAATTCCAGGCGGTACAGTTGGTTCGAATTTGAAGCCCAAGTCCACTGGGAAGACACCGCCAGCTAAACACATCGCACCACATATTGCCATAACCATTGGTACATCAAATACCAAGAACCTTGGGAAATGAACTGCCATTAATCCAAGCATTACTAAAGGTAAAATGAACACATGTTGTGCATAGAACCGAAGCACAAAGTCATGAAAGCCATTACCAAACGCCAGCTCCCTAATCATGGGCCCAGCTATGGGTATCGAGTTTGTAAGTGATGCAGCAATGCTGATAGCAAGCTCTGCCCGTTCACTAAATATAATATCATATCCAGTAAAGGCTTCTAGAATTGTCACAGTGCCGAGTATAACACCAGTTACCCACAAAATTTCATTTCTTATTTTGTATCGTCCGCTAAAGTATTGATAATACATATGAAGAATGGCCAACATGACCATTGCATTTGAACCATGATAGTGTAAGTTCCTAATATGAAATCCAAATGGCACTTCATTATTGATAAATGCAACACTATCCCATGATCTTGTCATGATTGGTTCGTAATAGAACATCAGTAACGCACCAGTTAAGCCCAGAGTGACAAACATGATGAATGTGAGCATTCCCAAAAATCCAAATGGACTTACAAACCGTGCTGGGAATGAAAACTTTATTGCAGTAAAGATAGTTCGATCTAATTCATTCCAAATCCAGTAAATGAATTCGAGAAAACCGTTTCTTCTATCAAGCGAAGCGGCCATATCCTACAACTCCATTTGCATTAACGCCCCATGTTGGGGGAGAAATAAACATAAATCCATCAGAATCAGCCTCAAAATTAAGTTGTGCAAGTGTGTTTGAAGGAGCAGCTTGTACAGATGCAGGTCCTATGAAAGCAGTACCAGTCTTAACATCATACATACTTCCATGACATGGGCATTCTCCCCTCATTCTTCCCTCATCTGGCCAGTACTTCCACAAACACCACAAATGAAGACACACCATACTATATGCCCTAAATGCAGATACATCATTTCTTGTACCTCCAAATTTTTCGGGAAGCCTGATAAACTGCCATTTTCTAAAAGCCTCCTCATTTAGAACTTCATCTGGTGTTTCTGGATAAGTAATAACTTCAGCATGATTTACTGGAAAAGTACTAACATTTGCCTGTGTGCCATCGGGCAATATTACAGGCACTTTATCAAGAACTGCAGATGATGGATTGGGCATAAATTTGCCCCAAGAAACAAAAGGTGCAAAAGCTACAGATGTTCCCGCAGCACCTAAAAGCTTTAGAAAATCTCTTCTGGACATCCCTCCAGATCCCTTTTCCTGCTCAGACATTCAAGCTCACGATATCGTCAAATTGGTTATAAATCTTCTTTCAAGATTTTATTGTTGAAGTTTTTCTTGGTTTTTTCACAACAAATATGATCACACCTACGGCGACAGCAACAGCGATAACTATCATTAATATAGTATTTGGAGAAGTTACCTTTTCTTCTAAAATAACAGATGGTAATTCAACAAATGCGTGATCTACAGTAAATGAGATCGTCTTTTTTTGTTCATTTTTAGCCATGTCTATAGCTGTAATATCAAGCTCATAGACTCCATCATTAATACTGGTTGTATCAAAGACATACGAATTTACATCCTTTAGTAGTGTGCCATTAAGCGGGAAAACAGTAATTTTACCTGGGCCCAAAATGGATATGTTAGAAACATCACTTTCAGCTAGATTTGCGTCTTTCACTTTGAAATCAATTTGTAAAGAATTTGAAATTGTAGTACCATTTTTTGGTGACTTGATAAATATTTCAGGTGATGTGTTATCTACAATAAATGAAAATGTCTTATCAATTTCATTTTCAACTATATCACGTGCATGAATTCGTAAATCATGTTTGCCATCTGATAATAGTTTAGTTTGTAATATACTTAGTTCTACTTCCTGTCCATCAATATAGTATTTTACAAAGTCAAGATTCTTCTCTATAATCTCAGGTGATATTTTAAATGAATTGGTTATCAATTCAGGTAATTCTAATATTATTCCAGGTGGTTTGTCATCAGGTGTAATCGTACTGAATTTTGCAGCAAGGGAAACAGGTTCCGTAGATGACTTACCATCAAACAATGTAGAGTGAACAAGTAACGTGTATGTTCCAGTCTGGTTTATTGGAGCATATAATACAGTTGATGTATTATCCTTATTTTTTACAGGATAAAATGCACCGCCTTGACTAAACGAGGATGTGCCGAGCCAATCAGTAGTTGGCCAGCCTAAAAACTCACCAAAAACACCTGATGGGAAATTTGTCTGTATAATTTTTCCCTGAGGATCAATCATAAAAGCAGTAAAGTTTGTGTTGTCATTTTCCCATTCAAAATCTATTGTGGCTGCATTTATTGTATGATCCTGTATATCAAAATAATACTGCCTCCAATCACCAGCCATATATCTATCTGTCATATCAAAGGCTCCCTTTACGTAACCATTTCCGTACAAATTGTCACGTAACGAACCAGTAATCACAAATTGTTTTGTTTCTTTATCAACCACTTTTAGCACACCGTATGAAATAGGTGAACTGGTTTTCTGATATTCTCCAACAAAATTTAAAAATCCTTGGTAAACACCTGTCTGTTCATCTAATGGCACAGACAGTGTAGCAGATACATCGATTGAATCATTTGGTGGAACTGATAACGTTAACTGCTTTCCAGTAATTCCTTGATACTCAAGATTAACATTATCCCACGCAGTGCTTTTGTAATAGTTTGTAGAAAGAGTGTATTCCATTGCCGTTGCATTTTGGTTAATGTTTCCTCGCCAGAATGAATATTTGTTAGGTACAGGATATACACCAATAACTGGTTCGTTTTCAAATTTTTCTACTGGATCAGATATACGAATCTCTTGAACTGTTCCCCAAGATCCTCCCCTACTTACTAATGATATCTCATCACTGGAAATTTCGTCATCACTGTTTTTATCTTCCCAATCATAAACATACAAAGATGAAATTTGTAAGTCATCGGCATAAGTTGTGTCTGTCTGATTCATGAAACCATCAAATGGAAAGTGAAGGTTCAATATCATAAGCGAAGAATCAGGATTAATGATCATTGTTTGGTTAGAAATTTTATGGTCTGGTGATATCTCACTAAGTTTAATGTAATTTGGTCTATATGTTTCTGATTCTTTTAATATAGAATCTTGTTGATGTGGTTCGGTAGTTCCAGTTACTTCTATACTTTGAATCAGTTTTAGAGTTGTGGGTTTAATTGCAATATTCAGTTCCTTGGGTGTTGGATTTTCTATAGTAAAAACGGTGCTAGTTTTTTCTCCAGCATGTAATCGTCCTCCATACCAACCTGTCATAGGAAATGTTTTATCGGAAAAACTGGATTCCTTACCTCCAAACAAATTTGAATCAAGTGTAGATGAAGAAACATCAAGCACTTTTTTTATATTTGAAAATGTTTCACTATTATGAACTATAAATTTTCCACCATGTCCATTTAGAATCCTTACTGCATCTAATGCATTTACTAGTCCTGCACCTTGTGTCAATGGATCATTTTGCAGATCATTTGCAGTGGACATCAAAATGTTTCTAATTGCAAATGGATCATAACTTGCCCCCTTTTCATTAAAGCTCTCAACAAGAAGTGCTGTACTACCAGCAACAATTGGTGCAGACATACTTGTACCACCGAAAAGATCAAATGATTCTTTTGGCAAGTCTGGGTGTGTAGTTACTGTTGTCGGAACGAAGCCATATGCTCCAATGCTCATTAAATCTGGTTTTGGGTCACCAATTACTCCTGGACCTCTGCTTGAAAAATCAACAACATGATCTGAATTATCAGTGGTATTACCAAATCTTGGCTCTCCCTTGAATATATCATATCCAACAAAGTCATTATTTGTTACTGCACCAACTGATATACCAAATGATGAAATTCCAGGCATCGATATGGTACCATAACCATGCCCAGAGTTTCCAGCTGCTGATACCATAGTTACACCAGTATAATTTTCATGAAATGATTGTGGTACTACTAATGCATTGAGAATGTGTGATGAGATGTCTAAACCAGGAGCATATCCTAGACTAGGAAAACCTGAAATTCCCCAACTGTTAGAAATAATATCTGCCATTGGTTTTTCTGTATAAACCCATTTGTCGTCATAATTTTCAAATCCAGCAGACCACATCCATCCGTAAAACACATCACCAAACCATAATGACTTTACTGGAAGTATCTTTGCATCTGGGGCAATTCCCTTGATCGTGTATTTTTTAGTGTCATTATAGATATCATATTTCATTATTCCTTTAGACACAATAGTTGATGAGCTAGCTGTTCCATGTCCTGCAAAATCAGTCATTATACCAAAAAATCTACCATCCTTATCCATTGCCGGTAGTAATGTTCCGTTAATGACTTGGAGATGATCATGAATTTCAGATTTTTTTGAGAAAACTCCATGTACGTCAACAACTCTTGCGCCAATTGTACCGACGGAATAATCGTAATTACCATCATCATCTGAATCATAAAGTAGAAATTCACTTCCACTACCAATAACTATTGGAGTCTCGTCAGTAAAATCAAAGTCATAGTTAGGATCTTTATCTTTTTCCCTTGTAAAGTCCTTCCATGAAGTTGACATATCAGGTGTTATAGTATCGTAGACACCAGCTTCATTTGGATCAGTTACCAAAACAATCACTCCATAAAGGTTTCCAAATTGTGGAGCAAGAATCACACCTAGATGGTAAATTCCACTTTTGGTGGGGATGAAATCTTTATCACTCTTTCCAACTTTCATATCAGACATAACTGAACCAGTAAGCACAGGATTTTGACCATAATACGGATACAAAGAGTTGTAAATAGAAATATTTGTGCCATTGCCTATTGAATTATTCAAAAATACACCGTCGGTTGCAACATAGACAGTAGAAGTCACATTTGCGGGTGGTTGTATATCACCCCTTGTAAAATTTTTCATTACTCCATATTTGTTGATTTTTGCAGCAAACGTGGAATTTGTGAGAACTAGACCCTGTCCGTCAGCATCAAGCATTATTGGATAATTGTTTTCGTCTCGTGCTAGTGATTCAGTCATATCAGGATTAGAAAAGTCAACGCCGGTATCCATTATTGCAATAGTAACCCCTTTACCAGTAACGTTGTAAAGTTTATGAACCTGTTCGGAATTGGCAATATTTCCAAACTGAGATACATCAGAGATTGCATTTCTTGATACATATTTAGAATAAAAATCCAAAGGAAAGTCAGCAATTACGGAATAACCTTTTAGTTTCAAACTGGTTGCCTCATTTTCATTGAACATGCCAACTGAGAAAAATCCCACGTCAGAATTTATTCCATATACAAGATTTTTTGTTTCTGGATATGCATTACTTATTTGGCCTGGGCCAAATATTAGATATCTTTTTACCGCGTTTTGTGTGGGTGAAAGATCCAATGAGATAGATTCTAGTGATTTTTCAATCTCAAAATTTGGATGAGGCGGGGAATTGAACCCTTCAATAAAGCCATAGGAATCTTCCTGAAAGAGAAAAATTATTGAAAAAAATGCTGTTAAGAATAGCAACACTTTGAGCATAATTTAAAATTTCTTTGATCGTTTATTATAACTATCTTCTTCGTGCAAGTATTGTAATCTGTAAAGCAAGGATGACAGCTATAGCACCCATTATTGGAAACAATAATGAGTTTACTTGTAATGATGCCTCCTCTATATTATGCACCGCTGATGACATTGAGGTTACACTAGTATCAATTTTTGTAACACTGTTGCTTATTGTTTCACTAGCATCATCAAGAGTTGAACCAAACCTATGTATTTCTGACTGTAATGTTCCAAGATCGTTAGATGCAGTGCTCAATACTTTGTTCAAAGTTACTACCTCGCTAGCTAGTCCAGATATGTCTTGACCCAGAACTTGAGTTGCTGTAGATGCATGTGATTGAGTTCCTTGGGAAAAAGCTACCATGTGAAAAATATAAGTACCTTCTATCCTGGGAATATATTCCGCAAAGTACAGTCCTTCATGGAGCATATTTAATGATGTTACAAGGCTTTCTACCTTCCCACTAGGGGAATGTATGTGTGATGATGAAAGTATTTTGTAGCTTTCACTATTAACCATCAAACCATCACTCGTGACTTGCACAAATACTTGGAATGGTTTGTTTACAGCTGCGATTTCGGGGGCGAAAACTTGTGTATTAAGATCTCGTTCTATGGGAATTTGTATAAGCTTATTCGATGCAGCAAATTTTATGTCAATTTTTTTGGGTGATCCTGATTGAGGTATAGCTTCAACGGTATATGTACCAAAAGGAAAGTTTGTTGAGAATTCCGGCCAATCCAGTAACTTATGGTTGAACGTTCCATCTGGCTTTATGATTATTTGTTTAAACTCCGCCGTGCTTCCATCTGGTGTATACAAACGTAAGACCAAAGGCGTGTTAGAATCTCCAGTGCCGTATATGTAAAGTGGGTGAGGAGTGGAGTACACTTGCTGATTCGTATACACTTCAAATTCGGCGGCAAGTGCTTGAGGTAAAGTAACTGTGATCAGTACCATTATTACAAGTAAAATCACAAGTTTCAACATTTTTGATAACTTAGCCTCATAGATATTGTTTCTGCATAAGTTACCTTAACTTGCGAAAATAAAAAAAAGAAAAAAGGGAAAATTAGTTTTTTTCTAGTCTTATACTACACTTATGTCTACTGAGACAGTTGGCGATAAAGCCATTGGATTATCTACGCTCTCCCATACAAACACTGTTGCAGTGTATGAACCGGAAGTGCTAGGTGTCCATGATAATGCTGGACTCATTGATTGTCCGGCATTCAGTGAACCTGTAATCCATGCTAGTGAGACAGTAACTCCGCTCGCATCCTGTACCTGTACTAAGTATGCAAATGCTTGTTCCTTATTTTGCGCGTTTGCTACATCAGCTGCAATCTGTACTTGCTGATCAACTGATACTTCAGCTACTGAGCTGCCGAATGAATCGACAACACGTGCGTTAGCAGCAGGTGTTCTTTCAAGTGGTGGTGTTGCAGTTCCGATTGTTAGCGTTGCGGCAATGGTTAAGTCATCTGCAGTAGTGTAATCAGGTCCAGGTAATGTTTTGTCAGTATACTCAACAGTGACCGTGTCACCTTCAGCTACTCTTAATGTCAATCCAGAAGTTGCTGCATCATCAGCAAAGTGGATTGTTCCTTCGAATACACCAGTGTTTTCACCGGTTTCCGAAACTGTGGCTACATAGCCACCAGAGTCTGAATCTGAGAATACGTCTACTTGGAACGTATCTACTATCGTGCTAGAAGAGTCTTCATCAACATCTGTTACTCGTATGACGGTTGAACCGTTTGGTGCGACAGTGCTGTCTAGCAATTCGACTTCACCAATATTCCATTGGATTATTGCTGAAGCTAATGCTACGCTTCCATCTACCCATTCATATGATACAGTAATGCCGTCCATGCTACCTGCTGTTCCCATTACACCGCCAGTGTTACCAGTACAAGCCTTTGTGACTTGTGTGAATGAATGACTGGTTGCTAATGTGTGACTAAAGCCACCCAAAGCAATTTCACCAGTAAACACACCGGTATCTTCGTCGGTTTCATTTAGAGTATAGGTCTTGTCGCCTGATACGCACATCTTACCAGCTCTGGTATTTGCTTGTATTGGTAACGAAGCAGTTCCTATTGACTCTTCTGAGTTAGCATTGTTGTTATGATCTGGTGCTGTGATTGTTATTACAACCGTATCAGTCCAGTCATATACTGCCTTGTCAAGCTCAACGATTGCGCCAAACTTTGATATTGAGAATGTTGCTTCAATATCTAATTCGTCGTCACCGTATGAGTTTTCACCTGATAGACCTCTATCTCTGTAAGTTAGTGTTACAGCTTCACCCATTTCTGGGCTTGTTGCTGTTGCACCTTGTTCAGCGATTGAGGTTGGAATGGTAAATACAGTCTGGAATACACCAGTGTTATCACCTGTTTCCGTCAAGTTACTTGGGTCTAAGGTACATCCTGATGTACAGTAAGAGTTATGGAGTAATACGGATGAGTTCGCTGATGAATCCCATTCGATTAATCTTAAGTCGTACTGTTCAGAAGTACCAGAGTCCCTGTTCAAGTCAGCATCGGTTAGCGTTATGACAGCATCTTGTCCCATTATGTAAACATCTTTGTCCACTGACAGTGATCCAGTATGAAGTGCAAATATTGCAGAATCATACAATGTGGTTGTGCCACCGGCTGCGTCTGCAGTATCAATATACTCTACTTGCATAATTGAAGTTGAGTTTACTGGTACTGAGTTCGCTGTACTGCCGGTTTGACAAGAACCTGTGTTATCACCAGCGCATGTAGCTCCACCAAGGTTGAAGGATGCCTCATATACTTGAGAACCTCTTGCGGTCTCAGCTAATGGGCCTAATTCTTCAATTGTTGATGTTGCAGCATCAAGTGCCACTAATCCGCCAGCTGTGTAAACATAGGTGCCGGATAGTTTGACTTTGATGGTTCCTGCTGTTAGTGAGTTACCTGCAGATGCAGTTGTGAATGTATCACTTGATGAATCTGGTTCGGTAACAGCTAATGTAACTGCTACTTTGCCGGCGGAGACAGACATTGCTGTGTTATCTCCCTCATCAAGGCCATCTGCATTGTATGGTACAGGATATGACGTTTGGTCAAACGTTACAGAACCAAGGTTTGAGGAAATTGTTGAAACACTGTATACGGTAGAATCACCACCTGTGGCGTCTACTGAATCATAATACTGTAGTTCCATGTCCTTTCCTAATTGACTTGGTACGACAAATGTTCCAACAAATACACCTGTATCCACGCCGGTTTCTATTACGACCTGGTCAGAGCTTAGTTTGGAATCATCGTCACTAATCATCACCTG
>Ga0257107_1000426_pt1 | contig 15897 bp, 20 predicted proteins | sample LP_taG_2_FD_190178 | JGI IMG/M metagenome (GOLD analysis project Ga0257107, IMG submission 190178) | Marine microbial communities from Northeast Subartic Pacific Ocean, Canada - LP_J_2011_P26_500m | ecosystem: Environmental > Aquatic > Marine > Oceanic | place: Canada: Northeast Subartic Pacific...
GGCTAATAGAGTCTCAGGATTAATTAATGTATTACCGGATCCTATAATCTCATTACCAAACTCTTGTCTGAATTGCATCTCAGATGTATTACTAATAGTTTGTTTTTTCCACTTCTCATCTCTTCCTGGTACATCCCACCAATCAACTCTAAATGGAATAAATTCATTTGTCTTTTGAACAGCACCTTCATATAGTTTATTAAACATATTGTTAACACCATTACGTGTAGAAGTAATAATAACCTTTGTTGAAACACCAGCTGAAACTACTGGATAGGTAGAAGTATAGAACTCGGCATCTTTTTCTACGAAAGCAAACTCATCGAGGTATACTAAGTTAAGTGACATACCTCTAATAGATGAAGCCGACGTAGCTCTCGCTACAATTTTAGAGTTATTGGAAAATTCTATTGAACCTTTATTTAAAGCTTTACATCCTGGCTGTAAAAAGAATGGAATGTTTTCTAACATTAAAGTAATACGAGATAACATTTCTCTTGCGGTGTCACCTTTGTTAGCGAGTATACCTACTACTTGTTCCCCTTTAAATAAAATATACCAAAGAAGATAAGCTACAGTACTTATTGATTTACCAGATTGACGACAAGCAAGAACAATAGAGAATCTATTAGCTTGAAAATGTTTAAACATTTCTTTTTGATAAGGATAAAGTACAAAGGGAACTAAGCCTTCGTCGAGGTTAATTACTTTACAATATGTTTCTGCAAAGTATACTGGGTCAGTCAGACACTTTTGATATTCAAGTAGTTCTTCTTTAACCCATTCATGTGGTACATCGGCCCCTCTAACTAAAGGGTTACCGAGATATTTATTATCCGCTTTCGACATTAATCACTTTCTCATCACGTAACATTTTTTGTAGCTGTGCTGTGCTGCCTATGAAGACATTATTATTAGTAACGCCAGAGCCATCGACACCAAGACTAGCCATGCTATTCCCTTCAAATTTAATCTCCTTAGTTGTTTTTTGAAGCTTCATTAGCTTCTCTGCTATCTCAGCATTATTTTTAATAAGTTGACCGAGGACTTCAAATGCTCTTGGGTGTTCACTCTCTCGAGCAACCTCAAGCATTAATTCAATTGCTTCATCACCTTGTGTTGATAAATCATAAAGCTTATTACGTATTGCTATATAATCCTTATCTAAATCATTCTGTGCCATTGTATACTCCATAATGTGTATTCCATTTTTCTAAAACTCCATGCTTTGCTCTAGCATCATCTTTATTACCACCTTCATATGGTATAGCAAATCCCTCAGATATTAATAATTGGTTAATATCAAATCCATCTTTTGATGATACGATAGTACCTAAGACTCTTCCGAACTTACCTTTCTTTTGTAATTTAGTTTGTAATATAAAATCTTTATCTTTTAATAAAGCTTCTAATCTTTTCTTAGCAGCTAATCCCCAAGACTTCTCTGCTAAGTTCCTAGTACGAGATTCAGGTGTATCAATACCCATAAGTCTAATTCTTTCTTTCAATACAACTTTAAATCCTAAATCTATATAGGCATCAATGGTATCACCATCCACTACTCTTATTAATTGTGCTTTATAATTATACATTACGGCTCGTTAAAGAAGTCTATTGTTTCTGTGTATGGAGTTGTATCACCATCCCACTTATGGACTTCTATGTTCTGTTCAGTAGTTCCATCTTTAAAGTATGTTTCAGTATCTGTAATAACATTTCTCTCAGCCACACCTCTATAATATTTAATTCTTGTTTCAAATGCTAATGTGTATATAATAGTTCTTCGTCCAGGCACATCTCCCTCATAATCATCTTGGGGTGTAACGCCAGTAAGGGTAATAGGAACATCTGATTTAATACCCATATCAGGAATATCATTTATTGTTACTGTATATTCTGGTTGGAATATAGGAAGAATTTGTTCTAATATTTGTAATGCTTCATCTTGTGTCTTACTTAAAATATTTAATTCAAATCCCACTTTATATACAACTGGGGTACCTAAGGTAGTTACATGTTTCTTATCTTCCGCATCCACTTTAATAAAATTTTTCATTTTATTAACTCTAGCGGCGCCATCATAAGTGAAGTCTGTTATCTCAAACGCTATACGCGGTACCTTAATAGCAATGCCAGGGTCTCTTTGTTTTTCATATAGCCTAGCTAAAGTTTTTTGACGAGGTCCATAAGCTAAAGGAACTTTACTTCGAGATAATACTTTCCCATCAGCCGTTGTCTTTTGCACTTCTATATCATTGAATAAGGAACCGAATACGGAAACCATACGTCTCGTAGATGTGTTATACCAATAAGCACCAAACATTATGGGTCTCCAAATGGATTAGATTCAGTGAAGTCAATTATACTATCACCAATTGTTTCGAAGATATCATTATCTTCATTATTAAAGTTAGACTTACCAGCTACAGATATAGAAACACATTGATAATTAGCTCCCGACTCTGTTCCAATAATAGCTTTAGTAGCTTCAGTGGATACATAGAATTGTGAGAATTTACCATCTGTAGTAACATGACTTACAATAGATACTTGGCCTGAGTCTGCACCAGAGGATACCCAAGAAGATATCTCACCTTCAATATTAATTGGATTACCATCACCGTCATTAACACCAGTCCATTGTCTTACAGTCTCGCTCATTTCAAAGTTAGTACCATTACCGTTATCTAATTCATACCAGTATTGAGTAGCATTAAAGGATTCTATTTGGTCTATAGCAACAATGTTAGTATCAAATTCTTCATTACCATATTCGAATAACTCACACTGCATTTCATATACAGGGAGTTTTTGTAATTGATAGAAAGGAGCTTTAGGCTCGACATACCTTATTTCAAATAAAGTATCAGCCATAGTTAGATAAATTAAATCACCTTCTGCAGGAGCGGTGATTGCTAAATGAGTACCGACAGAAGCTTCCCAACGTCTCTTAGCAACGACAAATGTAGCTTGGTCTCTAATCTCTAATCCAAACTTACCTAAAAGATTTCCATCACCTTCATAGCCTTCTACATTTTGGATCCACATCTCTATTTCAAAAGCTGAGTCGAACTTAGCATACTCCTCATTCAGGATATCATCGTGTGAAATCATTGTGCGCGGGATATAAACTACATCCTGCCCAAACATTTTTAAAGACTCAACTACTAAGTCTTCATATAAGTTTTGTTCGGACGTTGCTGCACCGTTAAAATATACACTTGTTGCCATTAAATTATCCTACGAGAAAATCGTCGGGTAACATCCACGCTAACTGCATTTGTTCTTCTAAAAGCCTAATCTCTTCTACAGCGTCATCGTACATCTGCCGACCATTCATTGTTATACCACCTGGTAATTGAAATCCATCGAATTTCATCATGTTCGAACCCCATTGTCTTTTAACAAGAGCCGTAACATATTGCTTTAAAAACATATCATTATATACATCTGAATATGTAGTAGGGTCTACAATCTTATATGCCTCTACTACTATATAACTACCTGCTGTCCACGTTCCTGACGCAGTAGTACATGCAGCTTCGGTTTCAATAAGAGGGGACTGTACTACAGAACATTCGCCGGCTACTAAGTCTCCAAAGCCTTCGTCTATATGAAGTCTATTCATATGACGATTAAATCTTAATAGTTCAGTTGAATTTAATCTATGGTCCATTAACGAAAGATGATTCATTCGCTGTTCGTATATTTGAAAGTCTAAAGAACCTCCCATTGTATTACCTGAGAATGCCATCATATCAGATAATCTCATATGATAATTTACATTGAATAGAGATTCAATAGAACCTCCATGTCCCATATCCAATACTCTAGTAACGGAAGTATAACTATCATCTACAGCAATGTAACTATTTTCTACATCTGTATGTGTAATTAAATGTTTGAAGTAGTCTTTAACAATAGCATCAGCATGATACTCTTGATAATATTGTAAAGCATCATCAATTCTATCTTCGACTTGGTCATCATCTACGTTGATTTCTATAACAGGAGCTCCCAATGCCCTTAATGCATGCTCTGCCAATTGTGTTCGTGTGGTTACTTTTGCCATAATAATTCCTTAAATGTATACCATTATTTATATATTTAGTACACTCGTCTGTTAAGTTTCATATGTTTCCCCATAGTTTCATCTATTGCTTTTGCTTCAGCTAGAGTGAAAACAAGTGATGTACCATTTATCGGAAAAGCATCTACATAGCTATTCAGGTCAGGCCATAAATCCTTTTCAAAAGTTATACATCTATTTGTAGCCATAATAGAATATGTACGTGCATAAAATTCTTCTTCAAATGAACCTATATCATATTGTCCTACAGCCATCATCAAATTATAATAAGTAGGATGGTTTACTTGAGTGTGAGTTAGAAGGAGAGGAATCGGCCTATTAGCATTTGAATCCCACATCATGTCCTTGAAGTCTGACATACTTTGATATGACACGACATCACCTGAAACAGCACCTGCAGCTGATGAGCCCCAATCATTAGTACCTGTATGAAGATAGTGAGACCCTTCATGCAACAACGTTTGTAATAAACCAACAGATGTACGTGGTGTTCCAATATCAGTATCCCTTGCTGCAAGAGCTACTACAATATGTCCATTAGGGTCAAGCTGAGCACTTGAGTCAGCATATCCTTTAGATAAGCCACCACTCATTTGCATTCCTGTTCCTCTAAATTTTCCTGAGTTGGGCGGGTCTTCAATAATACCATTATGTAACCCCCATAGCTCTTCAGGAATAGTTCCTGGACCAGGCACCGTTACAGAAGCTCCTGTTGATGCATCTATATGTGGTAAGAGAGGATAATAATAATCCCCGGAAGGTGTCCCTTGGACAGGACGCCTTTGATGCCATTGCATTGAACCAACACTAGTTGGATTAGTAGCTACTAGAAATGGATTAGGGTCAATCATATAATTAAACGGTATATAAACACCTGATGCTGCATTAGCACTTGCATCTTCATGCCACCAATCTAATACATATACCTTTATCGTACCTTGGGCGGCGGGATCCCAATCCCACGATTCAATAGAAGTATAAAGTTCTGTTAAATCAATATTAGGGTTTGCAAGGGCTTGTCTTATTCCCCTTAGATATTCAGGAACCATAATGTCATTACCATTAGCATCCGTTCTATAAAAATGTAAGCCCCAAGTTTCTACATTATCTCCCGCACTATCTATAAACCAGCCTGGCGTCTGACCGCCACTAAATACATAAGACCAAAATGCATCTTGAATGACATGATAATTTCCCCCTGCTGGTATAGCCATTTGTTTCACATCTTGATGATGGTCTCTATAAACCATCGTACTAAATCTATTAGAGATATCAAATATTGGAATAGGACTACCATAAGCATATGATTGTAAATCAGCTTTATAACCAGCATACCATTCATCGCCACCTCGAAATTCAAAGTTATACAGAAGTAAGTTCATTACATCATCTACTGTTTTAGCTGGAGGGACAACATCAGAATGGGGACCAGTAGCAGTTAACGCCATTGGGATAATAGCACAATGATTATGTTCAAAAGACATACTCAAAGTTCCTGCAGTTAGCGTATGAGCATTTACTTGATACACTTGCCAAAACTTATCAGTTCTAGTTACAGTATCTTTATAGCTATCAGATGATGTATCAGTAGACATATAATGTCCTGTAAGATATAGATTTACTGCAGCAGTTCTATTAGCTGTTTGAAGCTTAACCCATTCTAAATCATCTGTATCCTTATGATGAGCACCAACAATAGTTAATGCAGAATTCTGGTCAAATGATAATGAATCAATATAAGCTTGAAATTTATCTTCAGTAACACTTTCACCCTCTATAATCCAATCAGGATATTCTATTTTTCTCTCGTCATATGGTTTCCAATTTCGAGCGCCCACTCTTTCATTCCATCTATCAATGGCACCTTTATATCTGTTTATATTATCAGGTAGTCTTGGGAACGTCATTTGAGTATAACCATATGCAGTATTACCTTCAATTCCAGGTGAGGCATCTGCAATCCAATCTGACTCTTGACCTATAAGAGAATCAATCCACCATAACATATTCGAATGGAACGTACTATGATTAAAGTTATCGGGGGAAGTTGGATTGGGTGATAGGCCTTTAAGCGAACCCTTATCATATCTAAGGATATCATCATATACTAAATTAATAGCTTGAGTAGTCCATGAACCTAAATTAACATTAAGATGTTTAAAATATGGAGGGTGTCCAGTTCGTTTAGCAATGAATGCATTTCTCACTTCCATATCTGGAACTACTGCAGTAGTATTTTTTGTTTGTTGTCCTAAGATTGCTTTACAGTGAGCAGGCCATAAGTATCTTGTAAGTTGAGCTTGATAAAGTGGTGTGGCCCATTTATCTAATTTCTCATCCCAGATATCAGATAACTCATGATACTTGTTATTCATAGCTACATTAGCTCTAGCTCTACATATTATCTCTTGAATCTTTTGTTGGTCGCTTGGATAATGTGTTACTGCTAAGTTCTCTGTACCATTAATACCTGAATGCCAGTCATCTAAATTTACAAATGTATTATAAAGATTTGCATGGAGACTCATATAGTCTGCATCTAAAGCTGACCACTTATCTAAATCCTCATCATTCCATACTAATTTATCAATAATAAGAGCTGTAAATAAATTATGTCCCATTAAAGGCATCTCAGTATCGTGGTTCTGTAAGAAGTGACAATACTCATGTAACATAGTACTAAGAATTTGTAAGGGTGTTCTGCCTTCATATAAAATATAGACAGTATCGTTTGATGTTTGTCCGTTAGCACCTGCAGTATTATCCACACCTATACCTAATTGCTTAGCAAAGATAAAGATTGGTCTCTCAGCAGTAATAGGAAAATAAAACTCTGGGTCTTCTAAAAGATAAGCTTTGGCAGGTAGTGCAGCTACTGCAGTTGCTAGTGCGGCAATGACTCCAGCCTTAATGACAGCCTCTTCTGATTTCTTATAGAACTTTACTCCATAGCGAGTAGTCCTAGCAATATAAGTTAGGGGATTAGTCATTAATTTTTCATTTACTTGGAAGTCTCCAAGTAACTTTAAAAGATGCTCGTTGGTTTTATCATAGGGTGTGGTCATACTATTATTTATTAGTATGTCAAGGGGACATTATAAATTTACTTAAGAACTTTGTTGAATGTTCTTTCTAATTGTTTAGTATCTTTTATTAATTTATCAATCTCTTGGACAATCCATTTGGACTTGATAGGGTCCATATCTATTTGATTTTCTAATGACCAAGCCATGCCATCAAGGTCAGATACCATATTCTTAGCCTTAACTTTAAATGCAGCAGCTGTTCTTCTATCGAGAGGCTTAGCTAACTTAGCTCGCGTCTCCGGTGAAGCTTTAGTTCTTTCTAAGAATGTCTTCACTTTCTTCTCTGTAAAGCTTCCATAGAATCTAATCTATAGTCGCCGAATTTTTTAACTGCTTCTTTCTTCTTCTTCTTTCCTAATCTCTTTTCAGGATATTCAATGTTACCGGACTCAACAGAACCATCTGCAGTCATGTCTTCAGACATCCTAGGTCCTTCTCCAGCTAATGCTTTATTAGCAGCTGCAAGAATCTTATCTGTTTCAGATATTTTCTTAGCTTCTCTTTTTTCTTTAGCTTTCTCTAATCGAGATAGAGCGGATTTAAATCCTCTAGTCCTGATGTCTACTCTTACTTCATTTACTTGGCCTTCTGAATGATACCCGTTGCCACCACAATGAGAACATCCGTCTCCACCGCATTCTGGACAAACAACATCTTCATTAGCTTTCTTAAGGATATCCATAACTTCTTTGTCATCAGATAATCCTCTTTTCATTTTCTCAATTTCTTTAATGGCTCTTTCCATATCGCCAGAGTATTTCTTAGCAAGCATTGTAATCTTTCTACGTTGACCTGGATTAATTCTTTCATGTATCACACTTTCTTTCTTATCATCTTTCTTATCTTCAGGACTATCGCCTTCCCATCCTGCGTCAATAGCATCGTAGAATTTCTTTTTCTTATCGTCATCTAATTCTGATGGAGAGTCAACGCCAAATCTTTTTAGTATACTTTTAAAGTATTTTTGGTAGGCCTCTAAGCCCCCCTTGGCCTCCCCGAATCGGATCCTAGTTCTGATTTGTTTAAGTGATTTCAATTTATTCTCCTCGTTGGTTTTCCAACAGAGCAGCGTTCTGTTGCGTTAAATGTTCCAAAGTAATTGTTAGTTTATTAAGTTCAATCATAATTGCTTGATATTTTTCAGCTGAGGCATATCTATACTCCGTATTCTTTGCTACTATATTTGCTAATGCCTCTTGCTTAGCTGTAATCTCTGATGCCCACCACACGGATGTCATCGCCTGTATTATAAGCGTCATAAAAATAGCGACGCCAGCGGTCCTAAACCAATCTGGTAAGGATGCCTTTGTTCGTCTTAACGACTTCAATTGTCCCTGTACAGAAACTAATTGTTTCTCAATCTCTAACATCCTCTCACTCATTACTGAACCTCAATACTTATTTATCTATATTTATAACTTATTGTCATTCATAATGACCTTTCCCAGTTTGAGACCAGAGATTTTTTCGTTAGGGACATACCTCCATATATAATTTTTACCGCCTAATTCGTCCTTACCTTTTATTCCGAATACTGTTTGTGTTAATCCAATCTTAACTACAATAACCATCTTGCCATCTAACATTGCTTTATCCCCTTCCTTAAAGGGACCAAAGAATTTAAAATTCATACCTTTGGCTATGGCTACTGCAAAATCTTTTATCCATAATGAAACTACTATACCTATCATCATAGCGATGAAGGGTGTAGCCATCTCCGACACTAGACCGGATAGTTCTTGTGGCTCCATTAGCGCGTTATACTTCTTGCGAAAATAGCTAAGTCTGAACTAAGTTCAGTTAGCGAATTTATATGTTGTTGAAGTATTACAATATTACCTCTAAGACGTGTTGTCTCAGAAGATACTATAGTTGAGTCGAGAGATTTTGTAGCTTCTGATAATAAAACTACAGAGGAATTACTCTCTACCGGAACGGCATATGATGGAAACGTTAATTTACTATGGTCTATAGATGTAGCAGCTGTGGCTACAAATAAAACCCCAGCAGATGCCATCGAACCAATTAAAAGATGTGTCATGTATTACCACTTATTGCTTTGCTTGTAACTTATTTATACAAATTATAAACTCAGTGGGTTATCATTAGAAGAACTCGCCTCGACATCATCTAAATCCTCTCCTAAATTCTCCATTTGAACTTCTAAAGCACTAAGAGCAGACATTATTCCTGAAACATCTATGTTTTGTAGAGTTTCTACATGAGCAATAAGTCTTTCTACTTCAGCTCTCATGTCTGAATCATCATACGGTTCATGGACATTATCTATGTCTCTACGTAGAGTATCTATTGATTCCAACACAGCTGTAATCTGTCTAGTTAATTCTGCCGGGTCGTTATCCTCTTGCCTAACGGTTACTACTTCAAGGTTGCTTATTATCTCTGCTACCTTATCATGTACCCATGCGTCATCATATACATACTCTGAGTGAACTTCTGTTTCGAGTTCAGCGATACGAGTATCATATTTTTCAAATTTATCCCATACTAGTGCTGCACTCCAAATAAATCCAGAGATTGTTACAATGACTGTACCAATTACAGTTATAGGGAATTTCTTACTTGTTAATTTATTAGCCATATTCTCGTTCCTCGTACCAATTGTTATTGTCTTGATATTGTTTATATTTATAATCATCTAGTATTGGGTCTTCTTCATACCCATCATCACTATAAAAATCATCTTCTTCTTTACCATACCAGTCTTGCATTTCATCTAATATAATACTTTCTGGTAGTTCCATATCTGTATAAGTATCAAAATTATTTTGGTCATTCATTGTTAACATAAAACCTGTAGTGTTAATACCCTTAATCATTTCAAGTGTGCCTATCACTTCTTCTATGTTCTGTATCCCGGTGGATACAGTTTTCGAACTACCGCTTTTGGATTCTGTTTTATCTTTATCATCCGAGCTAGACTCTTCTGAGGATTCTTCTTTGTCATCATCTGATGCTTCTTCCGAAGACTCATCTTCGGATTCTGGCTCTTCGTCTTCACTAGACTCCTCCTCGCTTTCTTCTTCAGTCTCTTCTTCTTCTGGCTCTTCTTCTTCTTCTTCTGATTCTTCTTCAGTCTCTTCTTCGCTTTCTTCTTCAGTCTCCTCTTCAGTCTCTTCTTCTGTTTCTGCTTCTTCTTCAGCCTCTTCACTTGTTTCTTCTTCTGACTCTGACTCTGTTTCTGCTTCTTCTTCAGATGATGTTTCTTCTTCTGAAGTACTCTCATCATCTCCCATAGTGTCATCATCTCCCATAGTATCGTCGTCGCCTATGGTGTCATCATCTCCTTGAGTATCATCATCGCCAAAACTATCATCATCGCCCATAGTATCATCATCTCCCATAGTGTCATCGTCACCAAAAGAATCATCATCCCCAAAGCTATCATCGTCACCAAAAGAATCATCATCCCCAAAGCTATCATCGTCATCACTCCAACCAGAATCATCATCTCCTATTGGAGGTAAAGCAGTTACACTTGTATCATCATCTCCTATATTTATACCCCCAAAGCCATCATCGTTAAAGATATCATTTATTGTAACTTCAGTAAGGGGGATTTCGGTTTCGTTTATAGTAATTAAATCATTAATAATTTCTTCTATAATTGTTTCTACAACAGGTGTTTCAATATAGTCATATGTTATAGACATATTAGCAAATCGGATTCCGTCAGTATTACCTCCAGCGTCTACACCACCAATAGTCATTACAACAGAATCAATATCTGCTAGATAGTTTTCATCAGTAAATGTACCATTCATCTCATGCCATGCACCATCACCCCAAGTTGCAGTGAAAGCACCAGGACCAGTATGAGTTAATGAATCACCATTAACATCTTTAAAGTCTATGTCTATAGTAATAGCATCATTAAAACTACCACCTCCAACACCTGAGCCAGCTTGATATGCACCAGAGGAAACATCTAATGACCAATTGATTCCTGTAAGGTCATTGTCGTCAGGAATAACTGATGCTACAGCTAAAGCATCTGTACTTGCGAAGTGGTCATTGTTTGCAGTTCCGGCATATATGATTCCACCGGTTTTGTATACATCGTCATGTGACCACCCATTAGCAGTAGTAACATAGATATGCATATGTATATCGGGATAGGGATACGGGCAGATGTTGAACTCACATTCTGTAGTGCCCGGAGTTGAGTTATCTATTTGATTAGAAGTGGTCGCCGCTCGTATTGGGGAGCCTACTGCCATTGTCAAAATGAGACTCCACGACAGGAATGTCATGAGTAATGGTGTAGGTGACGCTCTCCTCTTCGAGAAACTCTTCTGCTTCTGTAACTTCTTCTTCAGTAAATTCATGAACTTCCTCTATTACTTCTTCTTCTTCAACTATTAGTTTACCCTCTTTATCAAGATATCCAGCATCAATGAGGATTTGTTTCATTCTAAGGTATTCCTGGAAGTCAGGTCTCAGCTCTGGATAAGCATTCCAATAAGCTGCTGCTTCCTTACCAATCATTCCTTTAGCAGGACAAGGTGTACCACTCATAATCATCGCTTGAAACACTCGCGCATCTTGACAGAGTATAGCAACTGAAGCAACTTTCATACCAGCGTTTCGAAGTTCGCGAGCTAGTTTGATTCTTTCGCAGTTAGCATCTTTAATTGTAGTACCAGCAGATATACCTATGAGGCCTGTTTGAACTCCACCAGATATTCCAGAGACACACACATCTGAGTTAACTACAGATATACTAGGTGCCTTCGCAGATGGAGGCGGTTGGTTTTCGTGATTTACAGTAGACGTCGATGACCCAGTCGATGTATTATTGCTTGTTGATGTTGCCGTGGAGGTATTTGTACTTGTTGATGTAACAGTACTAGTAGTTGTATTGTCAGCTCCGTGAACTGTAGTTACAAATAGCATACCTATAACAACTAAGGCGATAAAGGCCCATGTCCATTTTTTTCTCATATGTCCTCACTATGAAATTATCTAATGTATATATTTATACTTTTCTTGGATCCATTTTATACTTTTACTGACTCTTCCCACTGACAGTTTCTTTTTCTATGTCCGTTCCAAGCCAGAAATCCAAATAGTCTTAACATGTAGTAGCAAGCATAGTTTAATAATTTAAAACCATTAACGTCTATATTAACATCTCTAAACGTTTGGTCCATATATTTTTGGTCATGTATACCATTTATAGATTCTTTATTACCATACAAAAGAGTTTGATACTTATATCCATAATCGTGAATCAAACCACCAATTAACATTACACCTACTGGGCTTAACCAAGACCTAGCAAACTTAGGCATTGAAGCTCCATCAAATGTAAAGCCTTTAGGGATACAATATTCAGCACCATTTAATTTATACTTCCAGTCTTTAGTAATTTCCCAATTACGAGTAGAGCCAAACCACATCCATACAGCTCCCCAAAATCCTTTTCCTTTAGTAGGTATTCTGATGGGCCGCATTGATGGATACTCATCATAAGTAAGTCTAATTCTACTTACAGCGTTTCTATCAAAGTAATTGACAATCCAACCTAATAGTAATAAGGTTCCGCCAATATATATGTAAAGCATTATATTCATTATTCCCCCTTTGGATCCATTTGTCTACGTGCTTGTAGCTCTGATTTCATACTATCATACTTCATCTTGCGGCGAGCTCGTCTTTGTGCTGCCCAAGGGCCAATTACGTTAGTAAATATTAAGAATCCTATTATAATGTATAGGACCGTTGTTGTTATGTTTTGTGTTATATATGCAATCATCTGTTCTTGGTTCCCCGCTTCAATATCAGTAACAGCGGGTTTATCATCAGGTAGGACTTCGTCCACTGCAATCGAAGTTCCTAAATTAGCTAAAGCTGGTATAGGACCTGCAATAGCATAAGTTACAGCTGTTGTGGCGGCAGTCTTTATGACATTGTCTAATTGAAGCGATTTAATGTCCAAGAATGAGCATCCAGATAATGATATAGTCAGGAGTCCCGCCAATAATGTTTCTTTAATCATACTTCTATTTATATAATTTGATCAGTGTTGCCGCGGCTACTTTGTAGTCTCCCTCTATTGATGCGCCGGGTGAATGGAGATTATTGCTTCTAAAATACACTGCATCACCATTATCTCCCCACTGTAATGCATGTTTTATGCTTAATCCTCTTAGTTTTTCTTTAGGAATATGATGTAAATGTTTATTATAATCCTCTTCTGATATTACAAATCCATCTTCAAGGTCATTAACTTCTTCTCCAGGCTCGCCTTGTCCATGCTGTTCCCCATTCAAATAATTAAAATAGTCGAAATGATAATTACCATATTGTGTTTGATTAAAGATAATAGTATGTGCATCATAGTTTTTATCTAAAGTTATTGAAATAGTATATCTTAAATTATCAGGATTGTCTTCAGCATGTGCATCATCTTTATGAATCTTCGGTGATGGCATCTCCTGCCAATTGATTCTAGAGCCTATCCATTCCCAATCTTCATGCCCTACTATTTTATTAATAGCATTTTTTATTATATCATATGCTTCGTGATGTTCTCTTATAGGCCATACTCGGTAAGCCCAGCGTATAGACATCTCAGAAAATGCACCTTTATCTTGTGCATCTTTCCACCAATTTAATAGCTTCTCAACTTCTTCAGGGGTTAAAACATTCTTTACTTGGGTTGGATTATTTTCGATAACAATTCCTCCTCTGTCTCAACTCTATCGGGGTCAGGTAGACAACAATCAACTGGGCAAACTTCTACACATTGAGGTGTATCAAAATGACCTACACACTCAGTACACTTATCACCATCTATAACATAAAACTCTACTAAATTTGGGTCGTACCATATTGCGTCATTAGGACACTCTGGTAAACAGACGTCACAGTTGATGCACTCATCTGTTATTAGTAATGACATTTAAACTGTAAAGGATTCGCCACATCCACATCTAGCCTTTTCCTTTGGATTATAAAATTCAAATCCTTCATTAAGACCCTTTGTCCTATGGTCTATCTCTGCACCCTCTACATATACTTGTGACTTTTTATCAATGACAATAGGAATACCTTTAACGATAAACGAATCATCTTGGTCGGTTTCCATTATATTATATTCTAAGTGATAAGCCATACCAGAACATCCTGTACCCTTTACGAGCACACGGAGTTTCATATTACCTGTGATTAAGGTTTCTAATTTTTTTACTGCGCTGTCAGTTAGTGAAATAATTTTGTTTCCCCCCTTCTCTATATGTATCTAATGTTAAACAATGTAACCCCGCATCCCAAAAATTTCTATGTCTCATACGACAATATATAGCTTCCATGCCATGTTGTTTTAACTTATCATGAACTTCTTTTTGATAGTTCAACGATAATATAACTTCTTCAGATATGCTAAGCATATTAACTTCGAATACACTCTCTTCAGCAAATCCAACCCATTCATTCAACCACTTATCTACATAGTCGACAAGTACTTTATTATTTTTAATTTCGGGATGCCACCATCTTCCCTTTGTTATATCTTTTTCTTTAGCCCAACTTTTTAAATAATGACCTATGTTATCAGACTTCATATAATTAGGATGTTCTATTCTTAATACTTCCCATCCAGGCAACGTATCTTTAAAGTGGTCTGGTCCTAACCACGGACCACAAACAACTAAGCCAGGCTTAGGTAAATTAAAACTCCCATCATTATGTCCCCCTATAGCTGTATTAGCACCTTCGTATTGTGGATAATGATTTAAAACTTTATCAGCTAACCACGGAGTTTCTAAAAGGTCTATAATAAGTTTATCACCAACTCTAGTAACGTTAGGTGCTGCAAATCTAAAATCTTCTACTTCATCATTCCAAAAATCAGTAATGTCGGGATTAAAAATTTCATTATTATTTTTATTATACATTGTCTCATGTATAACTCCAGAGCCTGGTGGAAGACTTGTAAAGAGTAATCTATTACCTAAGACAAGCCAATCATCTCTTGGACAAAGACAAGGCCTTGGTATTCCTGTTAACTGTCCGCCTACAGCATTAAAATCATTAACAGAAGTAAATCTTCCATCAAAGTAAGGGTGTACCTGGTCCTCTGGTGTTTGTATTACTTCAACACCTAAGTCTTCAAGAGTCTTTTTAATTCCTGTTAAGTCCTCTTGAGTCTCATATAATATTTGTTGTAATAAATCTCGAAGCTTATGGTCTGCAAGGTCTTCAAAGAACTCAGGAGGGAAACAATTACCAAGTACTACTTGTTTTAATGGATCCCAACCATTCCAACTATTAACTTCATTTACCTTGTACTTTTTCAAATCCATCTATTGTCCATCTATTATCTATCCACGCTACTGGACTCATTATTTCAAATCCATCTATCTGTTCTTTATATTCATCTGCTCCGCCGATATAAAGATACTTATATCCCTTAGCTTTATAGTATGCACACTCATGCTTTAAACTTGCAATACCTAATTGTAACTTAGGGTTTTCATAATCCCAAGCAAATTGTAATGCTTCTGCATTCTCATCATCATACGTTGCTATCATACTAAATCCTATTAACTTACCTTGTTGATAGTATCCATGAATGTCATTGTCTTCATATTCAGATTTGAATATTGGCATGACGCTATTAAACTTATGATGATTACAATATTTATAATAAATTTCATTGAGCTGTGTAGAGCATGGCCAATGTATTATATCACC
>Ga0257107_1000429_pt1 | contig 15851 bp, 9 predicted proteins | sample LP_taG_2_FD_190178 | JGI IMG/M metagenome (GOLD analysis project Ga0257107, IMG submission 190178) | Marine microbial communities from Northeast Subartic Pacific Ocean, Canada - LP_J_2011_P26_500m | ecosystem: Environmental > Aquatic > Marine > Oceanic | place: Canada: Northeast Subartic Pacific...
AAATAATGATTCTTTTGGATTGACTCTCTTCCATGGACCTAATGGTGGAATTATGACCGAACAATCCATTACGCGTCTTAATGAAAATCTATTTTATTTAGTCGGCCCGATTGCATCAGAATACCGCGATCAACACTGGATGGAAATTCATGCCAGTAATTTTGATGTTGAAATTAGTAATAAAACTGAAGAAATAAGTTGCGTGTTGATCACTGGACCTAAATCACGAGATATCCTACAGCAACTCACCAAAGATGATATATCTAATACCGTATTACCTTGGCTAAATTGTAAAACTATCAATGTAGACAGCACAAAAGTTCGAGTAATAAGAGTTTCGTACGCCGGTGAACTAGGCTTTGAACTTCACATGCCAACATATCAGTTACTATCTGTTTATGAATCACTATTTCGCGTGGGTTACGATATGGGATTACGTGATTTTGGAGGATATGCTTTTAACTCAATGCGTATGGAGAAAATGTATCGTGCATGGGGGAGTGAATTTACAGAGGAAATCAGTGGCGTTGAAGCTGGCATGAGTCGTTTTATTGATACCAGTAGAGATTTCATAGGTGCCGAAAATATACAACAAAGGCAAACTAACGGTGTTAAAATCCGACTTGCCTACCTTGTTTTTGATGATGACATTGCCTGTGAATGTTATGGAAACGAGGCTGTATATCAAGAAACCAAACTTGTGGGGCTCACAACCAGTGGAGCTTTTGGGCATCGTATTCAAAAAAGTTTAGCTTTCGCGTATATAGAACCTCAATTAGTGGTTCAGGATATTGAGCTTCAAGTCCTAACAACAGCTGGTAAGCGAAATTGCCACGTTGAAATGGATGCATTGTATGATCCTACCAATGAGAAATTACGTGGTTGAAGTATGTCTTCCGCATCAATAGCCCTTCCATCAGAAGCAGAAGTAGTAATAATTGGTGGTGGCATTATTGGCTGCTCCATCGCTTATCATCTAACAAAACGAGGTATCAACGATGTCGTTTTGTTGGAGCGTAAGCAACTTACTTGTGGAACAACTTGGCACGCTGCAGGTTTAGTGAGTATGTTGTGGCCAACACCAACATTAACTAATCTTGCTAAATACTGTCACGAATTATACGCCTCTTTAGAAACTGAGACAGGTCAGGCTACTGGTTATCGCCGGATTGGAAGTGTTTCACTGGCACGGAATCTAGAACGCCTAGAGGAACTTCAACGAAACTCCTCAATGGCAAAGGTATTTGGCGTTGAATCTGAAATGATCGATAACAAACGCCTAGAGGAACTTTACCCTGGCATTAATACAGATGGTATCGTTGGAACGCTATATATTGAGAAAGATGGACAAACCAACCCTATCGATACCACTATGGCATTAGCAAAGGGAGCGCGTTCTGGTGGGGCGAAAATTATAGAGGGAATTAGGGTAGAAGATATCCTACTTGACGGCGATGTAGCAACTGGAATTACTTCGGCCCAAGGTAAAATAAAGGCAAAAAAAATTATCCTCACAGGTGGGCTTTGGTCTAGAGAGATAGCAAAAAAAATTGGTATCGATTTGCCATTATACGCGTGTGAACATTATTACGTTGTAACCGAAGCAATGGCTGAATTAACACAGCGACCGGTGATGAGAGACTTCGATAAAGGAATTTATTTTAAGGAAGATGCGGGCAAAATGTTAATTGGCTGGTTTGAGACTAATGCAGTGGGTTGTCCAATGTCTCGAATTACTAAAGATTTCAGTTTTGATGAATTCCCTGTAGATATGGAGCACATAGAGCCTCACCTTGTAGCGGCAATGGAAACATTTCCTGCAATTGGTGATGTAGGTATCCGGACATTTTTTAATGGACCAGAAAGTTTTACAAATGACAATTTACATCTGCTAGGCCCAACGCCTGAAATTGATAACTTTTACGTAGCTTGCGGAATGAATTCTAAAGGTATTGCCGCAGCAGGTGGTTTAGGTAAAATATTTGCAGATTGGATTGTTGATGGCTACCCATCGGGAGAGATCACCGAAACTGATGTACGACGAAACAACTCTGTGCAAACCACCCAGTCGTACATAGAAGCAAGGATTCCAGAGGCTCTGGGACATACCTATGCCATGCACTGGCCATTTTACCAATATCACACAGCACGAAATCTCTGGCAGTCTCCCCTACATGACACCTTGTTAGAACAAGGTGCCTGTTTTGGAGAAGTCGGTGGCTTTGAACGGCCTAACTGGTTTGCACGTGATGGAGCTGAAGCCAAGTATGAATACAGTTACAATCGTCAAAACTGGTTCAAGTTTTATGCAGCAGAACATCTAGCTGTACGTCAATCAGTAGGTGTATATGATATATCTTCATTTGGTAAATTCGAGGTTAGCGGAACAGGTTCACTTGCCACGCTCCAACGACTAAGTTGTGCAGATATTGACGTTGAACCTGGTAAAGTCGTTTATACCCAATGGTTGAATAATCGAGGCGGAATTGAAGCTGACCTGACCATTGCCAGACTCAATGATAAGCGATTCTACGTGATTACAGGCATTGCCTCGCTCAAACGAGACTGGTCCCGTCTTAATAAAAATATACAGCCAGATACTCAAACACGCGATATATCTATGGAACTCGCCTGTTTATCAGTACAAGGCCCTAACTCCCGTCATGTACTTCAAAAAATTACTGATACCGATCTTAAAAATGTTGAATTTAAGTTTGGCACTGGTCGTTTTGTATATATAGGGGATTCTCGAATTTGGATGCAGAGACTATCTTATGTTGGCGAGCTTGGGTGGGAACTATTTGTTCCTGCATCGGATGCAGTGACAGTGTTTAAAACACTCCAGCAAGCTGGAGAAGAATATAAATTATGTAATGTCGGCTTACATGCTTTGAACAGCTTAAGACTTGAAAAGGGATTTCGTCATTGGGGGCATGATATTGCAGCCGAAGATAATTTGGTACAGGCAGGCCTCGGCTTTATAGCTAAACCAGATGCTGGTGATTTTATTGGTCGTGAAGCATTTTTAATGGCTAAAGCTAAGGGATCACCTACTCGAAGATTAGTTTTGTTTAGACTTGAAGACCCACAACCACTGCTGTATCACAATGAACCCATCATTATGAATGAAGAAGTGGTAGGCTATTTATCCTCGGGCATGTATGGCCACAGCGTAGGATCAGCTATTGGTATGGGTTACGTTAATACTCCTAACCTCAACGCAGATGTAATTACCGATGCTGAGTTTCAAATTGAGGTGGCAACCAGGAGATTCAAGGCGCATGCATCATTGCGGGCGCTATATGACCCCGATGGTGACAAAATGAGGATATAGTACTTAGAGAGCATTTACATTCGGATCAAGCAAGAACAATATCATCCTTGAGTTTGTTTATAATCATTGAGTCGAGTTTTTTTTATCTTGGCCCAGTATACATCCAATTCGCGTTTTACGTTGGGCCCAAGTAAATACAACGCGAGCATATTCGCAAGTGCCATCGCAAATATCATAGAATCTGAGAAATCCAAAACAGCGTCAAGTTTAACGGTACATCCGATAACCACAAACAGGCAAAAGAGCGTGTTGAACAACATTTTTGTCGGGCGCTTCGAACCAAAAAAGTAAACAAAGCCTTCCAAACCATAGTAGGACCAAGAAATCATAGTTGAATATGCAAATAATATAACAACAACAGCAAGCACATTGGGAAACCACGGTATAACGCTAGCAAATGCACTCGATGTTAGCTCCACACCTCGTATTGTCCCTTCATTGAGTAAAACAGGATCATAAACTGTAAGAATAATAACAAGTGCCGTAATCGTGCAAATGACAACGGTATCAATGAACGGTTCCAGCATTGCCACGAAGCCTTGTGTTAGAGGCTCATCGGTCTTAACGGTAGCGTGGGCAATTGCTGAAGAACCTATGCCCGCTTCATTTGAGAATGCTGCACGACGAAAACCTAAAATCAAGACTGCGAACATACCGCCAGTGACTCCTTCTGGACTGAATGCATTACTAATGATTGCCGTGACAGCAGCAGGAATCGAAAAAAAATTAACCCCGATAACGACCAGCGCAGCACTAACGTACAGCAGTGCCATAAAAGGCACAAGTTTAGATGTGACTTTCGCAATGCTTTTGATACCGCCAATAATGACCAGCGCTGTTAGTAATGCCAAAATCGAACCAAACATCCACCCACGAGTTGCAAAAAACCCAGCATCACCGCCAGTGACATTAACGAATTGTACATACGCCTGGTTAGCCTGGAACATACAACCAATTCCAAGACATCCTACGACAATGCAAAAAGCGTAATAATAAGCCATTACCCGTCCCAAACGTGGAAGATTTCGTTCAGCAAGGCCTTTTTCCATATAATACATAGGTCCGCCAGAGATAGAGCCGTCTCTATTAATTTGTCGGTATTTAACGCCCAGAGTACACTCAACAAATTTAGAAGCCATCCCTAGTATGCCTGCAACAATCAGCCAAAAAGTTGCCCCCGGTCCGCCAATAGATATAGCAACGGCAACGTGAGTAATATTACCAACACCTACAGTGCCAGAAACGGCGGTTGTCAATGCTTGGAAATGCGTCACTTCCCCTGGTGCCATTTCCTTTTTATCCTCTTTCCCCATAACGATACGAATTGCATGAGCAAAACCACGAAAATTAATAAACCGCAAATAAAATGTGAAAAACAGTGCTCCAGCAATGAGCCAGACAACAATCAGCGGAAGTTGTGATTCCCCGACTGATATCGAATAGAAAACAAAATCATTGAGCGCTGAGGCTATCGGCTTAAACGATTCGTTAATTATTTCATCAATGGTTGCCATAAATATATTCTCTGAATCGTATAATTATTGCTTAAATACTGATTGACCTCGGGCAAAAGTTTCTATTACCGATATGTCCTTCAAGGCATTAGGATTTACCAACAAGGGATTATGCTCCAAGATTACTAGATCAGCTTGTTTGCCAGGCACAATCGATCCTTTCCGATCCTCTTCGAAGTACTGATATGCGGCTCCTAAGGTAATCGCATGCAAAGCCTGCATCGCAGTTAGGCGTTGTTCGGGGCCTAATACGAAGTCGCTACGTGTTTTTCTGTTAACCGAAATCCACATTAAACGCATCATATCCGGCGGGACAACCGGTGAGTCATTATGGATGGTGAAAGGAATTTGCATACTTGCGGTTTCCGCCGCTGGACTGATAAATGCCGCCCGATCTTCTCCGAAACTGCGACGATGCCAGTCTCCCCAGAAAAAAGGGTGTGCCGAATAATAAGATGGAACCAAGCCGAGTTCTTTTGCCATTACAAGCTGGTCCTTTCGCATCAATTGTGCGTGAATAATGACAGTGCGGTGGTCTGGTAATTTGCGATTTTTGCTGGCGGACTTCACGCCATTAATCACCATATCAATTGCGGCATCACCGTTTGCGTGGACTAATGTGGGAATTCTTCGGTCAATCATTTCAGTAATTCGAGAATTAAATTTTTCAGCCGGATAAGTTGGGTACGCTCGATAATCTGCCGTTGCCCCTGGGGGTCCTTCTGTGTAAGGTTCGGAGAGATAAGCCGTACGTCCTTGTGGCGACCCATCCAAACCAAATTTCACACCTCCTAACCGTAAACCACCCCTATACGTCGTTTCTGCATCAATAGCGGCTAATTGGTCGTCATCGAAATTATTTGACCATGGAAACATAACGATATCTACCTTAAAGGGAATTCGTTCCGCAGCGGCGCGTAACAGCCTAACATTAGACATTGTCGAACCGCCGTCTTGTATGGTTGTAATTCCGTAGCTAGCATAGAGATGAATTGCTCGCCTCACCAAGGTCTCGAAGTGTTCGTCGTCCATTGTCATCAGTTGATTTCTTGAAAATAAACCCATAGCAGTCTCTTCCATGACACCATTTGGTTCACGCGAGCCTGGCCATCTGCGAATTACCCCACCGATTGGATCATCTGTATTTAGATCAATTTTTTGTTGCCTTAATGCAGCTGAATTAACAACTACGAGATGACCTGAAACATGGGTCAACATCACTGGGTGATTAGGGGAAACGGCATCTAAGTCATCACGATTGGGGTGTCGTTGTTCTTTAAGCAAGGAATCGTCATAACCAAATCCAAAAACCCAGGCCCCAGGTGCAAGTTTCTGTTCGTTGATTCGCGACTTAATTAGAACAGTTATATCCTGAATATCCTCAACATGACCCACTGGTGGTGAAGTAAGATCAATCACTTCGACCAATTTCGCAACACCGGTCATATGGCCATGAGCATCGATGAACCCGGGAACTAAAGCATGTTCTCCTAATTCGATAATCTGCGTTTCTTTATTTCTTAATTTTAAAATATCTTCTTTTTTGCCTGTTGCAAGAATATCTTGACCAGCAATGGCAACGGCAGTTACGCCAGATTTTGAATCATCGACTGTAATAATATGATCGCCGACAAAAATTATATCCGCCGCCCGAGAATCGATAGCTGAGTGTGGTATCTGTTGCTGACAACTGACTATAAAAAGAACAAGGCTTAGTAGCTTGATTGATTGATTGATTTTTATTGTCATTCTATTTACCAGTATTGTAATGAGCGGCATAGATAGATGCTATTGCTGCAGATGCTAGTCTCGACTCAGAAGAACTCGAACGAGACGTAAGTGTTATAGGCACTTTCACGCCGAGTACCAAACCTGCTGCAGTTGCGCTCAAAAAATACTCCATCATTTTAAATAGCACGTTCCCAGTTTCCAGATTTGGTACCAGTAATATATCTGCTTTTCCTGCAACTGAGCTATCAATACCCTTCGTTGCCGCGGCTTGCTCTGAAATAGCTACATCCAGGGCCATGGGACCATCAATATCTGCGCCATAAATTGCACCATTGTTAGCTTCTTTAACAATCTCTATTGCGTCTATACTAGACGGCATTTGATCTGTTGGAATTTCCGTGCCGGAAATGATTGCAATACGAGGGTTTGGATTACCTAAAGCATGCATTAAGTCTGTGGCATTGCGTGCAATATCTATTTTGTGCTTCACTTTGGGTGATACATTAATCACAGCATCGGTTATGCAAATGCCTCTTTCATCTCCAGGCACTGTCATATAGAAAGCGTGACTAGGTCTCCGTTTTGACCGGATTCCATTGGTCCGATGCACCACTTCTCGCATTAATACGTCAGAATGAACATGCCCTTTCATCAAGGCAGAAACATTACCTTCTCGAGCAAGCGTAACGCTTAGTTTTATCGATTTTATTTCATCATTAGCATCCACAACATCAATATTTCTTATATTCCAATTAATATCGGTGGCTATGGAATTGATTACATTGGCGTCACCAACTAACACCGGTATAATTAAACCATTCTCAGCAGCTAATTTAGCGCTTGTCATAACCAGTATCGTCCCAGCATTGACCACCGCAGTTTTTAATGGCGCTTGTTGCTGGGCGCTAATAAGCAACCCTGGTGGACATTTATATGGTGTGGAGCTCAGCATAAAAAGATGTCGTTTCAGACGTATTTTTTGTATTTATTCAGGTAACGGACTGGTTGAGACAGTGCATCACGTCGAAACGGATCGCCCAATTCTTGGGTACACATGATTTCAATGATTGTTGTTTTATCATCGTTCATTTGTACATCAATCGCATTGGTTAATGCTGTGCCAACATCCTCTAGTCGATTCACAATGACTCCTTCCGCACCCATGGCACGGCCAATGTTAGCAAAACTCTGATTATCAAGATCTCCTCCTACAAATCGACGATTATAGAAATCCACCTGATTTTTTTTCTCGGCACCCCACTGGCCATTATTAAATACGACAGCAGTGACAGGGATGTTTTCCCGTACACAAGTCATCACTTCCCCCATACTCATACCCCAAGCACCATCTCCTGCATAAGAAACAGCGGGACGATCAGGTGCGGCTACTTTTGCCCCTATAATAGTTGGGAATGCATAACCGCAATTACCAAAACTCATAGCTGCAAAAAAGCTATGTGGTTTTTCAAAGCGTAAATAACTATTTGCGACTGAATTAATGTTACCAATATCAGTCGAAACCATAACGTCATCTGGCATTGCGCGTTCAAGCTCTCGTAATGCCTGACGTGGATGCAGGTAGTCTTGATTTGATCTCTTGATAGCTTCCAGACTAAATTCATCTTTTTCATGAATCCATTCATCTAGCTCTTTTTCCCATTCACTTTTTGCTGCTACAATTTTCGCCGCTCGCTCTTCCTTATTGTCATCACATATCAAATTCTTTTCTCTGAGTTTACTGAGAAGAGCTTTAGCAGAGGCTTTAGCATCACCACAGATACCAACTGATATTTTCTTCACCAAACCTAACATTTTGTGATCCGCATCTACTTGGATAATTTTGGCGCTGTCTGGCCAGTAATCAAGACCGTATTGAGGCAGAGTTCCAAATGGACCTAGCCGAGTACCGAGTGCTAAAACCACGTCAGCTTGACTAATGAGTTTCATTCCCGCCTTTGATCCTTGGTAACCGAGTGGGCCGCACCAAAGCGGATGGCTTGCGGGAAACGAATCATTGTGTAAATAGCTATTGACTACAGGCGCGCCGAGATATTCAGCCAAAACTCTACATTCATCAACAGCTCTGGCATTCACCACACCACCTCCTGAAATAATGACTGGAAATTTTGCACTAGCAAGCAGTTCAGCAGCTTCGGTTAATGTTTTCGCTCCGCCCGCCCCACGGTCGAGATGCACCGGCGGTGGAATATCCACATTAATGTCGCCATAAAAAAAGTCCCTTGGGATATTGATCTGAGTCGGCCCCATTTCAGAGAGCGCTCGATCAAAACATCGCGCTGTAAACTCTGCCATTCGATTCGGATTGTTCAGATGTACTTGGTACTTGGTAAATTCTTGAAACATAGGCAACTGATTTGCCTCTTGAAACCCCCCCAAACCGATTCCCATTGTGCCCGTTTCCGGGGTAATAATAACAACGGGAGAGTGCGCCCAAAATGCAGCCGCGATACCGGTTACACAATTGCTAATGCCTGGTCCATTTTGGCCTATACACACCCCTTGACGGCCACTGACCCGAGAGAAACCATCAGCCATGTGTGCTGCGCCCTGTTCGTGCACAACGGGAATAAAACGTATTCCTGCAGGCTCAAAAATATCCATGGCATCCATAAAGGCTGAACCCATGATTCCAAAAATATCTGTAACACCATGAGTGGCCATTGTTTCGACAAAGGCTTCACTGGGCGTCATGCGAGGCATATTCTTTTCCTTTTGTTAATCTAGCTCTGAATCAATGAGGCTAATATCAATAAATTGAAATATCAATCATTCTTTATTACGTCTTCTTCTTCCGGATTTAACTCTATTGTTTGAATTTCCATTAGACCTATCCCTGTAACAACTAATCCAATGACTGCAATGAGGATCTTTTCCCATCATTACATTAGCTCCAAGTATTGCCTGCATTACCTCGGGATGTAGTGGGCTAGTAATTGCCGAAGTCATGCCAGATCCTATAGCCATGGTAAGAAAGGCAGCATTGATTCCATTCCTATTCGGAAGTCCAAAACTTACATTTGAAGCACCACAAGTAGTATTTACTTTTAACTCATTACGCAAACGACGTACAAGATGTATAACCTGTTTACCCGCAGAATTAATTGCGCCTATAGGCATCACCAAAGGATCCACAACGACATCTTCATGTGAAATACCATAATCTGAAGCTCTATTAACGATCTTTCGAGCAACCTCAAAACGAACATCAGGATCTTCAGAAATTCCAGTTTCATCATTAGAAATTGCCACAACTGCAGCGCCGTACTTAGCAACCAACGGCAAAACTGTCTCTAATCTGTCCTCTTCACCAGTAACTGAATTAACAAGCGCCTTACCTTGATAGACGCTTAACCCTGATTCAAGAGCAGCAACAATCGAAGAATCAATTGATAAGGGAACGTCAGTAACTGCTTGCACAAGCTTAATTGCTTTTGCCAGTAATGCAGGTTCATCGGCTAAAGGTATTCCTGCATTAACATCAAGCATATGTGCGCCAGCATTAACCTGGGAAATGGCATCTTTCTCTACTCGACTAAAATCACCAGATTTCATTTCTGCTGCAAGTAGCTTTCGGCCTGTTGGGTTAATACGTTCACCAATAATTACAAATGGCTCATCAAAACCAATTTTAACTTCCTTGCTTGCAGAGCTAACTATTGTTTCAGACATAATCTACTATTCGGACTCTTGCCCATGTTGACGAATGAGTTGCAACAAACGCTGGTCAGAGTATTCTGCTTCAATTTTTTTGAGATCATTTGCGAGAGAATCTTTTGTATTCAGCGCCTCATCACATGCTTCATAAATACGTCGCCAATCTGCTAGATATTCTGAACTCGAGCCTTTTCCGGCTCGCATTGCTGCCCTGTCTATGGCGTCTTGAAAGCGTTGGCTTAACATTCCTTTTTCACGTAATCGGCCTTGTTGGTAGATGATCTGAGAAGGTATGTCCCTCCATAGAATAATAATTTTTTTCATCAATTTCTCATTCAATTATATATATTAAAATACACTAATAATCACGATCTTTAAATTCTGACTTTCTACGTGTTATGTAATCAACTAGCGCTTCATCAATAGATGGATCCAGCGGAGGTTTTTCATAGTCTTCTAACATTTTTTTCCAAATCACATTGGCGCGTTGAGCGCAATCTAAAGCGCCATCTTTCTCCCATTGCTCGAAACTATTATTGTCGGCTACAGTTGATCGATAAAATGCGGTTTCAAAGTTTTTCTGGGTATGTTCGCATCCTAAAAAATGCGAACCTGGCCCAACCTCCCTAAATGCATCCATGGCTTGGGAATTTTCGGATGTATCTACACCATTTAACATAACCTCAATCATACTGGCTTGATCAGCATCCATAATAAATTTTTCATAGCCCATGGATAAACCGCCCTCTAGCCAACCTGCTGTATGTAACATAAAATTTACTCCGGCAAGCGCAGAAGCAAATAAAGTATTAGCTGATTCATACGCGGCCTGGGCATCCGGAACTTTGGATGCACATAATCCTCCCCCACTTCGAAATGGAACGCCAAGCCGTCTAGCTAGCGCTGCGGACACAGTGAGAACAAAGCCAGGCTCTGGTGTACCAAAAGTTGGAGCACCTGATTGCATGGAAACAGCACTTGCAAATGTGCCAAAAATAACGGGCGCACCTGGTTTAACAAGTTGAATATAAGCCATGCCAGCTAAAGCTTCGGCAAGTATTTGAGATATTGTTCCAGCCACAGTAACCGGAGACATGGCACCTGCTAAAATAAATGGTGAAATTATAGTGGCTTGATTATGCCTAGCGTAGACAGTTGCCGCTCCTAGCATAGTTGCATCAAACGTAAGTGGTGAATTGGCGTTGATTAAGCTTGTTACAACCGTGTTCTCCTCGACAAATTCATCTCCAAACAAAATTTTAACCATGGCGATGGTATCTTCAGCTCGCTCTGGATGAGTCACAGATCCCATAAATCCTTTATCGCTATACTTTATATGACTGTAGATCATATCAAAATGTCTTTTATTAACAGTAACATCAACTGGTTCACAAACTGTGCCTCCGGAATGATGAATAGAAGGACACATGTAGCCCAATTTTACAAAGTTCTTAAAATCTTCAAGAGTTGCATATCGTCTACCTTTATCTAAATCTCTAACAAAAGGAGATCCATAAGCTGGCACCAGAACCGTTCTTGGTCCGCCAATTATGACGTTTTTTTCAGGGTTCCTGGCATGTTGTGTAAATTCAGAGGGAGCTGATTTCTGAACTATATTCCGACACATGCCATGAGGAAATCTCACTCGCTCTCCATCAACATCGGCACCAGCATCCTTAAATAAATCTAGCGCTTGAGAAAAATCACAGAAATCTATTCCGATCTCTTCAAGAATAATGTCTGCATTTTTTTCAATTAATTCGAGGCCAGAATCATCCAGCATTTCATAGTAAGGGATCTTTCTATCGATAAAGGCGCTGGTACTAATTTTTCTTGCTTGCCGGGAAGAAATTTTTGCCCTTCTTCCCCCTGATTTTCTTCGCCTAGACCTCTCGGTCATGTCATACTCCAAAAAAAATAATTACGACTTTACCATTGAAACGAGTTTGTGCTAGAAAATTTAAAATTGCAATTAAAATCATCTAACAAAAAATGAAAAAATGAAATTTATTAAATCTCTGAATATACTGGTTTTAATCCCAATAAAAATGTGTTAAGTAACGTGATAATTAGCTAAAAAAGTCATTAAAATGTGTCATAAAAATCAATAGACGATATTTAAGTTCAATCATTGACTACTAAACAAAAAAAGGTTTTGTATGAATAATTTTCCAACAGATATTGAAATTGCACAAAAAGCGAAAAAAAAACCAATTCAAGAAATCAGCGCAAAACTCGGGATTTCTCCTGAAGAACTCATAACTTATGGGAATGATAAGGCAAAAATTCATTATGATTGCTTGGACCGATTAAAAAGCAAACCTGATGGAAAATTAATCCTAGTGACAGCTATCTCTCCAACCCCGGCAGGAGAAGGTAAAACCACGACTAGCGTTGGGCTTGTTGATGGTCTCTGCAATGTCGGGGAAAAAGCCATGGTCTGCCTACGTGAACCAAGCTTGGGGCCTTGTTTTGGAATGAAAGGCGGAGCTGCTGGAGGGGGTTATGCACAAGTTCTTCCGATGACAGATATTAATTTGCACTTTACCGGTGACTTTCATGCAATAGGAGCAGCACACAATCTTCTATCAGCCATCATAGATAATCATATCCACTGGGAAAACCAACTGGATATTGATCCAAGACGTATTACATGGCGTCGTGTTGTTGATATGAATGATAGATCCCTTCGAGATATTACAACTGGTCTTGGCGGGCCAGGCAATGGAATACCAAGGGAGGGGGGTTTTGATATAACCGTTGCATCTGAAATTATGGCAGTTTTCTGTTTAGCTTCAGATCTTGAAAATCTGCAAACTCGTATCGGTAATATTGTTATAGGGTACTCTCGCCAAAGGGTGCCAATTAAAGTTAGGCAACTCAACGCACAGGGAGCTATGACTGCTTTATTGAGGGATGCATTTCAACCTAATCTTGTCCAAACAATTGAAAACAATCCTGCTCTTATGCATGGAGGACCTTTTGCCAACATTGCTCATGGTTGTAACTCTGTAATGGCAACACGGACAGCATTAAAATTAGCGGATTATGTGGTAACAGAAGCAGGTTTTGGGGCTGATCTCGGCGCTGAAAAATTCTTCGATATAAAATGCCGTAAAGCTAACCTTCATCCTGATGCAGTTGTCCTCGTAGCCACAACAAAAGCTTTAAAAATGCATGGCGGCATGTCCAAAGATGATCTACAAAAAGAAAACGTGGAGGCTATAATTCATGGTTGTGAAAATTTAGGTCGCCATATTCGTAATATCGGCCAATTTGGCGTGCCTGTTACCGTTGCTATTAATAATTATGTAACTGATACAAAAAAAGAACATCAAGCAATTATTGAATATTGTGCGCAATTTGATATTAAATGCAAAATTTCATCGCATTGGTCAGATGGTGGCAAGGGTGCAAGACAACTTGCTCTACAGGTCATAGATATGGTTAAACAACAAAAATCTCAATTCAGGACGCTTTATGATGATGACATGTCCCTTTGGGATAAATCTCGTCATATCGCAAGAAATATTTATGGTGCGGAGGATATAATTGCTGATAAAAAAGTTCGACAACAATTTATTCAATATGAAAAGGAAGGTTACGGACACTACCCAATCTGTATGGCAAAAACACAATACAGCTTCTCTACGGATCCGCAGTTAACTGGAGCTCCAAGTGGACATGATGTGCCCATCCGTGAAATTAGGTTAGCGGCTGGCGCTGAATTTATCGTTGTAATTTGCGGGGAAATTATGACAATGCCAGGATTACCAAAAAAACCTGCATCTGAAAATATTGGAATCAATGAAAAAAAACGCATAACAGGGTTATTTTAAGAAATCTAGCATTCCCCAGTATTAATGGGATATCAAACAAAAAATATAAGGGGAAAATTTACTTTTCTCGTCACAATTACAATCAATCTATGTTGTATTAAAACAACATAATTGACCAATACTTAATCATTCTGATATTAATACTTGTAGTCTGAGCCTAAGTATTTTAAATTTATCGACATAAATTCTAAATGGCGCTAGTGTTGCGCAGGTTTTGTTGTGAAAAGTTAACATGCTTAGCGAAGTAACGAAGGGTTAATTTTTCAAAAGAACAAATTTGACATCCAAATGCAAGGGAGAAGTAATAAAATGCTTAAGGTAAATAAAGTACATCAGGCTGTTCTATGCGCCTTATCTGCAAGTACTGTTGCTACAACAGTTCATGCTCAGGCTATTGAGGAAATCATAGTAACGGCAACAAAACGAGCGGCAAATATGCAGGATATTCCAATTGCCGTCCAAGCAATGGGGTCACAGCGACTAGAAGAGGAAAATATTCAAAGTTTTGTTGACTACGTTAAATATCTACCCAGTGTAAATGCGGGTGGTCGTGGTCCAGGTCAGAATGAAATTTACATTCGAGGAGCAGCAGTTGACGCCATTAACATTACAGTGGCAGAGTCTCAAGGCTCAGCACCAAACGTTGCTCTTTATTTAGACGAACAGCCCGTTACAGCTGGCGGTCGAAACCTTGACGTATATATATCAGACATGGAGCGAATCGAGGTCCTTCCGGGACCGCAAGGCACCCTTTACGGAGCTAGCTCTATGGCGGGTACGGTTAGATTGATAACAAATAAACCGGTACTTGATGAATTTTCAGCAAGCTTTAATGGTAGCTGGTCTAAAACAGATGGCGGAGAAGATAGTAACTCGGTTGAAGCGATGTTTAACGTCCCTCTTGTTGATGGAAAAATGGCATTTCGCGCAGCTCTATATAGTGATAATCAAGGTGGTTATATCGATAATATCGAAGGTAATTTCCAAGCCAGTCATCTTGTCAATCCATCGTTCCCTGGAACCTCAGTCACCTATGCAGAAGGTCACAAATTTGCTAATGGAACCGTGGTACAAGCTGGCGGCATGATAGTCCCGGTAATAAAAGAAGTTGCCAACAATGCCTCATCAGTAGAAGATGATTTTAACGATGCTCACTACGCTGGTGCCCGTTTGGGTCTTAAGTGGTTACTGAATGATAATTGGGATCTGTTATTACAACATACGCAACAAACGCTTAGAACTGAGGGCGTATTTGATTATGATCTAGCCAAAGGTGATTTAAAAGTATCGCGATTTACCCCTGACAAGTTGGATGACGCTTTCACACAAACTGCCTGGACATTAACTGGGTCTATTAGAGATCTTGATATTGTCTATACCGGTGCTTACCTTGATAGATCGGTTGAAGCGCAACTGGATTATACAGGTTATACAAATATCGGCGCATACATCCCCGGCTATCAATGTGAATACCTCGTCGGTGGCTGGTACACAGGTGATTACACCATGGGAACTCCATATACATGGGATCCAACATTAACTGGTGACCCTGGTGTGATTGAATGTGGTACTCCGGCAAATGCAGTCCATCTTGACAATGAAATGACACGTTTAACTAACGAAATTCGAGTCAACACAAACTTTGATGGCATGCTCAACTTTTCAGGAGGTTTCTTTTTCGAAGATTTCGAAATTAAACATATTGGTGACTTTAACTACTTGGCGCCATATCAACAGGGTTGGAATGGAATTGATATT
>Ga0257107_1000430_pt1 | contig 15848 bp, 10 predicted proteins | sample LP_taG_2_FD_190178 | JGI IMG/M metagenome (GOLD analysis project Ga0257107, IMG submission 190178) | Marine microbial communities from Northeast Subartic Pacific Ocean, Canada - LP_J_2011_P26_500m | ecosystem: Environmental > Aquatic > Marine > Oceanic | place: Canada: Northeast Subartic Pacific...
CTTCGTACACCTTGTTTGTAAAAATATTAAATTGATCAATATTGGTGAAAATATCAGTATCGGTAGATTGATGATCACCCGATTGATAAGAAAGGCTACCATGGTATTTTTTGCCGCCATCCTTTATCTGGAGATTCACTATACCACTCATGGCATTCCCATACTCTGCGTTAAAGGCGCCACTCACTACTTTCATTTCTTCTAAAGCTTTATTGGAAATGTTAATAGCGAGACCGTTAGTGAAAAATGGGTTAGCGACAGAAACGCCATCTACATAATAGCCAACTTCATTGGATCGGCCGCCTCGAATATGGAGTTCTCCGCCGGCCCCCTGGTTTACGCCGGCCTGTGTGACGAGGACACCTAAGAATGATTCTACAGGCATAACGCTTATTTCATCAGATGTTGTTACTTTTTGTGAGGCAGTTAGATCCTTTTGAACCATTGGGCGCTCTGCAAGAACCGTAACTTCTTCGCCTTCAATCACTGCTTCTTTCAGAACAAAGTTTTGATTCGTCGTGCGGTCCAGACTAACCCGGATATTTTCTACTCGAAAAGAAGCATATCCAATATAAGAAGCACGCAAGGTGTAATTGCCCGGCGGGATATTTAAAATTACATATTCACCAAATTGATCGGTAGCTGCGCCGTAGGGCGTGCCCTCTAAAAATACATTTACACCAGTCAAGGGATTACCCGATTTTATATCAGTGACTTTGCCAGAGATCTTACCCGTATTACCATAGAGCAATGATGAAATGACCAAGAAAAGAATAGATTTTTTCCAATAGAATCGAATAGCTGCGAACCTCTTTAACTTAATGAAAATTTGATAATAAATAGGTCGAAAATTAAATCATCAATGTTAAAAGGGAATCAAATAAAAAAAGATTTTTTCATTTTTCATTGCGTACACTACTTTTTTGTGTCTATAATTAAATGCTAATAATATAAGAAAAGAATGAATTTATATCTTTTTAATTATATTTGTCGCTTAGTGTTCGTTAATGTATCATAAAGGAAAATAAAATGAAAAAAATCGTTAAAACCATAATTTTAACTTTTACAATTTCAGCCATGGCCTTGGCTCAAGACTTTGAGCTGCATAGTCTCTTTCATAGCGATTTAAGTAATCCTACTACTTGGCCAGTATCCACTGGACCCCGAGGAATATGGAGCGGTTCTGACCTGGATAAGGATGGCAGAATGGAAGTATTTGCAACTGATTATAAAAATGGAACTGTACACGGATTCGAATGGTATTATGGTGATACCCTAGTCCATGTCTGGTCCGGAACATCAAAAAGCACATACAGTTCCACACCAAGGTGGGTTCAGACCGGCGATACAGATGGAGACGGACTTGGTGAAGTAATTATTTTTACGGATTATAGCCAAGTTGATTCAGTGACAGCCGTTACTAATAACCCTGTCCCTGATAGTACGGCAGGTCTCTGGATTTTTGAATGGGATGGTGTTACTGATAATGGATATTCAACCACTTGGTCGCGAAATTTGCTGACAGTCTTTGATGATACATTAAAACATGCCAGACCGGAGCATTTTACTGTAGGTGATATTGATGGGGACGGCCGGGATGAGATTATAATGGCGAGCAATGGATCAACCAATCCTAACTACGGAACTAAATCAACAACCCATGCAGCTTATTCGGAAGATAGATTTATTATTATGGGCGTTCAGGGGGATATTGGTGTATTGCCATCCCTGGTAGAAGAATTTTCAGCTTCACCCAGAGATACGGATAAAGACGGAGTCAGAGAAAATAAATTCGGTGGCGGAAGTCCACAAGGTGTGGTTATTGCAGATACGGATGGGGACGGACTGAAAGAAGCTGTCTGTTTCTCCTGGAACAATCTTTCCTGTTTTATTATCGAAGCTACTGGACCTGATGCTTATACACAATCTGATACAGGTTATAAATTCGCGGATAGAGATGACTGGACCCTGGCACCGACTGTGGCCGATGTAAATGGTGACGGAAAAGATGAAGTTTATGTGGGCGCATTTTACAAAGGAATTGTTTATGTAATTGGTGATACAGACGGTGATGCAACCACATTTACGACTGACGAGTGGGGTGCCATTGATAGTCTAGCTACTACATGGGGTACTACAAAAGTTGGAAATAAATACGCTCTAGGAGCCGCTGCCCATAACAATGCGTTTGGCGATCCGGCAGTTTTTGTTGGACATGGGGCCGGTTTTAGAAAGTATGATTTCACGGGCACGGATATATTTTCATCTGCCAGTTACACAACAACTGATTTCACAATCGGTTCAGGCCACATCGATTCCATGCAAACTGGTGGTGTAAATAAAATGTTTGCGGGCTCAAACCTTGATGGAGATAAATACGGTGAAGTGCTCCTGGCTTATCAAGGTGTATCTGACAGCTTATACGCAGGAACTGATTCTGCCATGGCTAATCCAAACCGTGTTTTTATCAGAGTATTGGAATGGACGGGTGCCAGCACGGAATTAGCAGTAAAAAGCATTGTTCTCATTACACCTGAGGATTATAAACTGAGCCAAAACTATCCAAACCCTTTCAACCCAACAACAACGATTGAATATACCTTGCCAATAGCAAGTCAACTTTCAATTAGTATATTCAACGTGATGGGTCAGGAAGTGGCAACTGTTCTTCCCCTGCAGGACAAACCGGCAGGCACCTATCGTGTGAGTTGGAATGGAATGGATAATAATGGAAACCAGGTTGCCAGTGGCACCTATTTCTATTCAATGAGATTTGGTAATTTCACAAAGACCAAACAAATGACGTTCATGAAATGAACAATTCACTTGCGTGACAAAAAAGCCTCGTAGTAATACGGGGCTTTTTTTTTATCTAAATTCTCCATATGGAAGGATAAATTCAAACCTGGCTCATGAATAAATATTATAAAATTCTTTTACTAACGGTGGTATTTCTGTCTGGTATCCAGGCACAATTTCTGGATGCAGTAAGAGAAATATCTTTTGACGGACCGGGACAAAGAGTCAAAACAACTTCTGGATACCAATTATCCGGGAGTGCATTTAAAATAGGGTATGATTCATCAATTGAAGGGGCGGCCATTCGACTATCTGGAGATCAACAAGCCATTGTTTGGTTTCAGTTTATGGAAGGGGATGGGCAATGGTCAAAGAAATATAAAGCCAAGACTTTTTCCGAACCCAATAGTGATCGTTTTATTGCGTCCATTTTAGATCAAAGCATAGAATTTGCAACAGCCATTAGATATGAAGTTCATTCATTGAAGACTGTAACCTTTTTAACCGGAGGGGTTTTTGATCGGAGGGATGGTGAAACAAAAATGTTGAACAATCCACCAGGGATCAAACCTAAACGGTCTGGTGTTGAAAAACCCAAAGTGATTTCCAGAGAAGAGTGGGGCGCCCGTCCTCCTGAATCTGGGTATTCTAATCATCCATATTTTCGAAAATTGACATTACACCACGCAGCTGGTTGGGCAGCCAAGACATTGGATGAAGGAAAAGCGGCGGTTAAATCTATTCAAGAATTCCATCAAGATGGCCGAGGGTGGAGCGATATCGGATATCATTTTCTGGTAGATATGGGTGGCAATATTTATCAAGGCAGACCGGAAACAGTACTGGGTGCCCATGTAGGCGGTGCCAATACAGGTAATATTGGCGTCTGTGTGTTGGGCTGTTATCATCCCCCGGAAAGCAGTTTGCCTTGTTATGATGAAATGACATATGCCACTGAAAAATCTCTTATACATTTATATTCATGGATTGCAGATACGTATGGCGTTGATCCAAACGTTTTGAAAGGTCACCGAGATTATTTTGGAACCACATCTTGCCCCGGAGATAATGTATGGCCCATGCTACCTCAAATGCGTGCAGATATTGTATTGTTTATTCAATTTGGACAACAACCCACACGATATGCCCTATTTCAAAATTATCCCAATCCCTTTAATGCGACAACCACCCTTCATTATGATGTGCCGGAAATCAGCCAAGTGACATTGACTATATATGATATTTTAGGCAGAGAAGTCATTACCCTCGTGAATGAAGAACAACACTATGGTTATAAACGAATCGATTGGAATGGTAGGGATGTTAATGGTTCACTTGTTGCACCCGGTGTTTACTTTTACCAGGCTGAAATGGGACCACTTACCGAAACAAAAAAGATGGTGTTGCTGAAATAACAAACCCTGATGGGAATTGGGCTTACCTTACTCGGCCTGCCTATATATTATTCTTGGCATAAAAAATTAAAGCAAAACCCACTCTTTCTCCCTACTTCACATCTTTGGAATAATCATCTCCGTAATATTTACTGGTAATGCTCGTATGGAATTTCTCTGCCCGGATCGGTGCATACTTTGGATTCTTGATATTAGGTAATACTTCTAATTTTTCATCCTCCCAAACATAGACGGCCATCGGGAAGGATATTCGTGTTTTATTTTTCAATGTGGGATCAATGGGCCGACTGACCCGGTGTGTTGTAGAAGGAAAAATATCATTACTGATCAATTGCATATAGTCGCCAGTATTCAAGATTATATCACCAAATTTTGGATTCAATCGTACCCATTTCATGTTTTTACGATTGAGAATCTGAAGTCCTTCCACACGCTGGGAAGGCAAAATTGTAAATAAATCAATATCTTCGTGACCCAACATTCGGCCACCGCCTGAATCCAATTGTTTTTGGGACAAGGGAGGATAATAATTCAGGCGAAAACCAAAATTTGTTTTGGTCAACTTTTTATCATATAAATGGGGATCTTCCCCCAGATAAGCCAACATACTCTGCATGAGGGGGAGGATTAATTTTTCATGGGCCAATACAACTTTTCGGAATATCGGCTCGAAACCCGGGCCAGGCCAAAATTCCGATTCTTGATAATCAGTACCATTGTCCATATCAAATGCCCGTCGGCAAAAAACCCACCCTTCCACCAGGTCCGGATGGATAATGGTGGTCGACTTTATTGGAAAATAACCTTGATTGACAGAACCGAATCGACGGGCTTCGTATTTCATCTTGTCATCTAAAGTAATGGATTCAAAAAATTCAATTATTTTTTGTTCACATTTGTGATACATATTTTGATCAATGCCATGATTCGTAATAATGGCAAATCCAATGTCGGATAATGCAGAACCCAATTCGGCCACGAAGCGGGGGTTGTCATCTATTAATAATGAAAAATCAATCGTCTTTATTTCAAAATCATTATCGAATGCCTCTTCATCCGGTTGCTCAGACAGGTAGTAATTCTGATCTTTCTTTACCTGTTCATAACGACGGAATTCTTGATTTTGAGATTGGATTCCTTTTTTTAATTGATCGGTGTTTTTCATTTATGTTGGTTATTTTCCCTGATTGGAATGCAATAATAAAATTAATTATGGCTCCATTTCTGGTTCTAGGTCAACCCCAAGCCCATCTGCAATGCGGTTTATATAATTGAAATAACCGACCACTTGTGTTGCATCACTGATGGCTTCCTGTGACATGCCGATATTCTCCAATTCCAATACATCTTTTTGAGACATATCACCTGGGGTTCGTGTGAGCTTTTCTGCCCACGTACATAATGCAATGTCTATTTTAGAAAGATCCGCTTCCCGCCAATCATGTTTTATGTGTTCCGCTAATTGATCATTTTGGACTTCATCCCGGAAGTCGTTCCCGTGAGCTTCCGTTCAGTAGTGGCAGTGGTTTACCCGCGAGACTACGGTGGCAATCATTTCCCGCTGGGCACGAGAAATCTCTGATGGTCCAAACATGATTGTCAAATATAAACGCATTGCATCTTTTAGCGCCGCCGGGCTCCGGCTCATAATTTTTAATATATTAAATACCCGCCCCGAACGGCGGATACCCTTTTCATATTCCTGCTTTACAATCCCTTCCGCAACCTCAATGCCAATCGTTTTTATATAAGCCATTTTATTGGTCCAAAAGATGGTAATCCTGCTCCATGCGCGCCTCATAATCAAAGCCTTCCTTTTTCCCGGCGCTTCTTCCTAAAAGATATATAAGGGTTCCTATCACCAGTCCACCCAGTGTCCATAAAAATACGTCAGCAATGATCTGGGCCATAAAAAACCCCATGGAAATCACTGAAATACTACCCAAAATATAGAGTACCCATACGGGCGGTTTAAATCCGGCTGAATCATATAATGGTTTATTCAGTGTGGGTAAACAAATCAACGCCAAACCCTGCATAATGTATATGATGAAAATTCCAATGAGTCCTGTGCTCATTAGAAAATAGGCTGATTTACTCCACACCATACCAGTACAAATAACACCGCTGATGATTAGACTCACGTAGGGTGTACGCCATTTGGGATGGACCTTTGCCAAAAAATTGGGCAGTAGGCGGTCTTCACTAAAAACAAACAGCATCCGGGATGGCACCAGAATGGATCCATTAATGCTGGTGAGAAATGCGCTCATGGCGCCAATAGCTACAATCTTTGACCCCCACGGGGGTAAATATTGTCCAGCAACATCGGCCATGGCTGACTGGGATTGGGCCAAAGTTTCCGCTGGTAAAACACCAAAAGCGACAAATGACATTAAAAAGAAGATCAAAACAGAGGCCAACACCCCTTTCACAAAAATCATTGGAAGCGTCCGAGTAGGATCCTTCGTTTCTCCAGCGACTTGGGCAAGGGTTTCAAAACCCGCATAACTAAAAAATAACATGGGCATGGCTGCCAGCAATCCACTAAACCCCTTGGGAAGCGGGGGATTATAATATTTCAGATCCACAGCAAAAAGTCCCGGGATCACCAACACTAAAATGCTGATCATGAGTATTACCAGCATGGCAATTTGAATATGGCCGTAATGGCGGATCCCAAACAAATTGATACCATAAAAGAATATCATGGTGATAGAAGCCCATAAACGGGGATCGGTATCGGGAAGAAAAAAGGTCATATACTCTCCAAGGCTGGTTGCCATAAATGCAATGGCACCGATAAAGGCGAGTAGTTTCATCCACATGGCAATAAAGCCAAGATAGTAATTGCCAAAGGTTCGGGAAATGTGGATATAGGCACCGCCAGGGCGCATGCCCAGAGGTGTGGATATAAAAATGCTATAAGCCAGGGCGGTGCTGAGTACAATGGGTGCAAAAAGTAAATAGGCCCAGGGTACTGCCGATCCTGCCACAGCACCCGCTTCACCGGTGACACGAAAAATCCCCGCACCCACCAAAATCCCAATGATGGTGGCATAGCCGGAAAGTTTACCCAGATCGCGTTTTAAGGTTACCATAGAAGAGGGCGAAGATAGGGGTTTATCAGTACGGGTGTCAAGATTCGTAGGTTTACTTTATTGCCCCTTATCGCATCCCGGACGAAAATGATAAATATGTTGAAACATTTGAAGATTGTGATGTCTTTTTTATTGGCCATTTCTCCAATAAATTCAACCTTGAAAAAAATTAGGCATGGAACTATATCCAACAAAAGCATCTATTGAAGAATAAAAACCAAGATCAAAAACAATGTGCCGGCTGCAGCGGCGGGTGTGTAACCGACGCCCAAGCGGGATTTCACATTTCTGAATCATTCACCCCCTTTAGCCAGAAGGACGAAATATTCAGCCGATCTTTTTGGGATGAAACTATTCATTCTGAAAAAACGGATCGATTTTATACATCCTACCGCAAGCCACTAAAGGAATGGAAACAAGTGGATGGTTATCAACACAGAGATTTTTCCGTCCGAAATGCCGGTTGGCATGTGGCCGATTTTTTTGCAGAACGACTTGATGAATCCAATGAACGACGGGAAGGGTTTCTTGATTTTCTCACTGCCCAGCGAGAATCGAATGCTGAACCACGGGACATTCCCGACCCTGTAGAAATGAGCGGTGAGATCAAGCATGTGGCCAAGCTTTTTGGTGCAGATCTATGCGGGATTACTTTTTACGATAAACGCTGGACATATACAAAACGATTCAACCGCCATCAATTAGATGAAGTAGAAATGGATCTACCGGATGGGATGACGAATACAATTGTCATTGCCCATGAAATGGATTTTGAATTACTGAGAACCGTTCCCTCTGCGTTGAGTGGTACGGCAACGGGCGTTGGTTATTCCCGGGATGTAACGACGCTACTGGCTTTAGCACAATATATCCGAAACTTGGGGTATGAAGCCTATGCCAGTATGAACGATACCGCCCTTTCTATTCCAATGGCAATTCAAGCTGGTCTGGGCGAATATGGCCGACATGGTTTACTAATCACAAAAGAATTTGGTCCAAGAGTCCGGTTAGGGAAAATCTTCACCAACTTACCGCTATCCCATGATAAACCGATTCGGTTTGGCGTTGAGGCGTTTTGTAATGTTTGTAAAGAATGTGCAGAAAACTGTCCACCCTCTGCCATTGATTTTGGGGACCAAAAAGAAACCATTTACAGTCAATCCAATATTCCGGGTATTTCCAAATGGACTACGGACCCGGAGAAGTGTTTTGACTTTTGGGTGAAACAGGTAACCGATTGTTCCATTTGCATTCGTGTCTGCCCATACAATCGAAAAATACCTAAGTGGCTTTACAATATCAGAATTAAACTTATGGGAACCTCGTTTCGCAAATTTATGTTGTGGTTAGACAGAGCGATGGGAAAAGGGGAAAGAAATGCACCATCAAACTGGTGGAATAATAATTAGAGAGTAATCTCGTTGAGATGTAGCATTCACCATTCGGCAATAGAAGCTAAAATTTGAGTGGTAGAATCGAACATAATTAATCGAAGCTCAGTATAAAACTTTTCATTGATTCATAACAGTTAATCAAACTTTTTTCACTCACCCATTCATCAATGGCATGAGCCCCATGACCCGCTGGCCCAAAAAGAATGGAGGGGATTCCCGCACCCGTAGCTAATGCTGAATCGGCCCAGTAAGACATGCCGTTAAAAGGTTTTCCACCAGTAGACTTTTGCAGTTTTTGAATTAATGAGTCATCCTCAACTTCATTAGGTGGACGGTGATAAACTTGCTCACCGCTGACTTTGTGATTCCCCGGCGCATTTCTCACTGCTTCAATGACACGGTTCAACTCCCCATTCAATTTTTGTTGTGATTCCCCCGGAAGGGTACGTCTTTCCCAGTTGAGGGTCGATTGAGCGGCAATGACGCTTTGGGCTGTTCCGCCTGAAATAATCCCAGGATGAAGTGTGGCTTTACCCAGATAGGGATGGGGGTCCTCTTGATCCAGTTCATGATTAATACTTTCCAATTCTTTCAGGGCGTATTGGAGTGGAAAAATGGCATTAATCCCCTCTTCAGGGCGACTGCCGTGGGCCGCTAATCCTTCAATATTGATTTCAAACCAAGTATAGCCCTTATGGCTGGTGCCAATGGCTTCTTCAGTGGGCTCCATGAATATCCCTAAGAACGGCAGGACAGAAAGTGTAGGCAAATAATGTTTCAACAGATGTTCCATGCCCATACTTAAATTTTCTTCATCAGCTACAAAAGTGAATGCCAATGAAATGGGGCTGGGGTTTTTAGCAAAGTAAGTCGCCAATCCCATTTGGATCGCACAGCCCGCCAGCATATCATAAGTGCCCCTGCCATAAAGTTTATCCCCATCTTTTCGAATGGTGAAAGGCTTATCCATCCCCTCGATTCCCACTGTATCCAGGTGACCGTTCATGAGCAAAATTCTATTGGAATCATCTCCGATGATAAAAGCGGTGGTGTTGCAGCGGTCATCCTTTACGGTATGGACATTCGATGGTATACCCAATCCCTGGAAATGGCCCTGGACATATTCAGCAATCTCTCGTTCGCCTTGGCCATCATTGGACAAATCTGGATTTACCGAGTTGATCCGTACCAGATCTGTGAGTGTTTGAATCAATTGATCTTGCAATTTTCCTGCCTCATGTTAGGTGGAAGGTAAATGTGAATGGAAAACAGATGCAACGAGATCAGTGCCTTTGTAATTTTGCACATATTATTAGAGTGAATATGAGAGATTCAAATCCATGAAAAATATTCTTTGGTTAATAACTGTATTATTAGTTGGATGCGATACTAAAGATATTTCGAAAAGTGATATAGCTTCTGCAGAAAAATTGGCGGGGCTTACTATGTCAGTTTCGGAAAGAGATTCGTTATTGCCCACAGTGAATCAGAGGGTAGAACAGTACCAGTCTCTACGCGAAATCGCTTTACCTAACCATACACCTTTCCCTCTATTATATGATCCTTTACCTGCTGGGATGAATCCACCTCGAGGTCGAGATCAATTCAAATTTAATGATGTGAAAGTTTTTCTTCCAGATAATCTGGAAGTGTGTGCATTTATGACGGTTCCAGAATTGGCCCATTTAATCCGTACTCGGCAAGTGACCTCCGAAGCATTGACAAGAATGTATATAGATCGCCTTAAACGATATCAAGATCAACTTCAATGCGTAGTGACCATAACGGAAGAACTGGCCATCCAGCAGGCTAGAAAAGCGGATATGGAAATAGCTCGTGGACAATACAAAGGGCTACTCCACGGTATACCATGGGGTGCCAAGGATCTCCTATCTGTACCAGATTATAAAACCACTTGGGGCGCAACTCCTTACAAAGATCAGATGATTCAGAAAAAGGGAACTGTTGTGAGAAAATTAGAAGAAGCTGGTGCAGTTCTTGTAGCCAAATTAACGCTGGGCGCTTTGGCCTGGGGAGACGTTTGGTTTGGCGGCAAAACAAGGAACCCTTGGGATATAGAGCAAGGATCCAGTGGTTCATCAGCAGGTCCCGGTTCTGCAACATCTGCCGGCTTGGTTGGCTTTGCAATTGGTTCCGAAACTTGGGGGTCTATTGTGTCTCCTGCCACTCGCAATGGTGTAACCGGATTTCGACCATCCTTTGGTACGGTAAGTCGTTCGGGGGCCATGGCCTTAAGTTGGACTATGGATAAGCTTGGACCTATGACTAGAAGTGTGGAGGGGGCAGCTATTGTATTTGAAACGATCCGCGGTTCAGATGAAATTGATCGAACAGTGCGCGATGTCCCTTTTATTTATCCATCAAAGCGGGGTTTAAGAAATTTAAGAATTGGATACGTGGAATCAGCCTTTCTGGACTCAGCGGTATCTAATAATGATAAAGCGTCTTTAGAGGTACTCCAATCTATGGGACTAAACCTTATTCCTATTGAATTGCCGGATTTTCCAACACAATCACTTTCTTTTGTTCTTCAGGCAGAAGCAGCTGCGGCTTTTGATGAATTAACTCGAACTAATAAAGATGATAAAATGGTAAGACAAGTACAAAACGCCTGGCCCAATGTATTCCGAGAAGCACGGTTCATCCCAGCAGTCGAGTATATTAATGCTAATCGTGCTCGAACCTTGCTGAATCAAAAAATGGCTAAACTCATGGAAACAATAGATGTCTATTTGATACCATCCTTCTATGGTGACAACTTGCTAAGAACGAATCTGACGGGTCATCCCTGTGTGGTAGTTCCCAATGGATTTAATAGCAAAGGGCGCCCTACCAGTATCAGTTTCATCGGTGATCTCTACGAAGATGGGAATGTCCTGGCGATGGCGAAAGCTTACCAGGAAACCACCGATTGGCATAAACAGTATCCTCCAAAATTCAAGATAGAATAGATATTAATAATTGATAAACAATAATAATATATCGTAAAACAATAAATAATAATTGTACAGATACTTAATTTGCATTATATTCATTGGCTAATTCAGACAGAAAAAAACGATTTTAACCATTTTCTAAAATTATGGTCTAATATTCAACCAAATGGTTGAATGTTGAATGAAGATTTATACTGGAAAGATTTTTCAAAAGGAATAAAATGCGAAAATTACTTTTACTTACATTTTTAATGTTTACCAGCGTTGGCTTCGCCCAGCGAGGTGGAGGACATGGCGGTGGCATGTCTCAACGGCGGATGGATCCCAACAAAGTGCCCAAAATTGGAGTGGTATACGGTACGGTCGTGGATTCCGCATCAGGATCACCCATTTCTTATGCATCAGTAGCGATTATTAATAATCGTAGCAATACCATAATGACCGGTGGAATTACAAATAAAGATGGAGAATTCCATATTAAAGAAATTGCACTAGGTCGTCATAAAGTTCTTATTGAATATATTGGATATAAAAAGGTTGAACTTGGACCCTACACATTTATGCCATTCGGGGAAAATAAGACAGAATATAATCTTGAAACAATTTCTTTAACTCAAACAACTTTACAGATGGCTGGTGTTGATGTTGAAGGGGAGCGTCCTTTATTTGTCCAAACAGCAGAAAAACGTGTTTTTAATGTTGAAAAAAATTCATTATCTACAGGTGGCAATGCCATAGATGCTTTACGACAGGTTCCGGGTGTTGAAGTTGATCCCGATGATAATATCAGCCTTAGAGGCAGTTCAAGGGTAAACCTTATGATTGATGGAAAGCCGTCAAGTATTGCTGGGGGAGATATTAAATCACTTCTACAGAGTGTCCCCGCTGCAAATATTGCCGATATTGAAGTGATGACCAACCCCGGCGCCAAGTATGATCCAGAAGGCATGGCTGGAATCATCAATATTGTGCTGAAAGAAAATAAATTCGCAGGTTTAAATGGCAATGTAAATACAGGAGGCGATTCGCAAGGTGGCAATAATTTTTCTAGCCAAGTCAATTATCGAACAATCACCTTTAATTCATTTATTAACCTAGGGATGAACGATCGAAAGAGAATCTCAGATGGAGACAGTTATAGGTGGATGGATTTCCCCGCATTCAGGAATGAACTTAATCAAACAACTGATTCAAAATCAGGAGGCCCTAATTTATTTGTAAAGACAGGGTTTGAATATTTTATCGATCCGACACAGTCATTGGCTATCTCAACAACCATAAGTAATGGAAATCGAAATAGTGATAGTGATACTTATACATTAGACACTGGACCGGGAGAAAAAAAATATTATCGCACTACAACGGGTGACGGCGATCGAAATGGATATGATATTAATCTGAATTATGATAAGAAGTTCACGAACCCGAAGCAAAAACTCACAACATATATTCGATTTTCTGATGGCCTCAATGATGGCCTCAATGAATATTATAATACAGATGATGGTGGTGTAGATTTTGTAGATTTAGATAAAGCTAAAAATGTGCAAGATGGAACAAGTAAGAGCTTTGATTTTAAGTTGGACTATAGTCACCCTTTTAATGATAATAGTAAGCTAGAAGTTGGGCTAGCCAGCAAAGCGACTGATCGAGGTGATACTCAAATATCTGAAGTCTTTGACCAAACAACCAATCAATACATTGCTGATAGAGCATTTAGTAATGAGTTCGTTTATAATGAAACCGTGCATGCAGCTTATATCCAATATGGAGGAGCCTTAGGATTTATCGGCTATAATGTTGGTGGCAGATATGAAACTGTTGATATGATATCTGAACTCAAAACAACCAAAGATTCGTTTAATAATGATTATAGAAGTTTCTATCCAAGTCTATCCGTAACATTTGGTGCGCCACAATTATTGCAAATTCAGACGAGTTTTTCAAAACGAGTGCGCAGACCACGCTCTCGAATGTTAAATCCCTTTAGCTCTCGTCAAGATACCAAAAATATTAGGAAAGGGAATCCTTTTTTAAAGCCGGAATACACCGATTCATATGAGTTGAATTTTAGCCGTTTTTCTAAAGGAATTTCATTAACCTTAGGAGGTTATTACCGATATACAACAGACAGAATGCAACGTCATAAAGAAGTCAGACCAGATGGTGTATCTGTAGCAACCTATGCGAATATTGGCACTCAAAAAACCAAAGGACTTGAATACAACGCGGTTGGTTCACTTGGTCGGAAGTTAAGACTAATTTTATCGGGTAGTTATTACTGGGATGAGTTGAACTCGGATTTATATGGCACTGATTATAATAAGACCGCCCAAAACCAACGTATGAGAATAACGACCATATGGAATATTACACCAACGACTGAGTTTATGTTCTTTATGTTTTATATGCCAGCAAGGGATATTGCAATTGGTAAAATGGACGCCATGACTTGGTCTTCTATGTCAATAAAAAAGAAATTAATGGATGAGAGGCTGAATTTGACATTGAATGTGAATGATCCATTTGGACTCTCGGGAATGGGATTTGAATCTTGGGGAGATATAGACGAGGACGGGACGCGGGATTGGTATCAGGATTCTAATCGAAATTGGAGTAGTCAAACAATACGATTGACTTTGGAATATCGTTTTGGAAAAATGGAGGACAAGAGTCGATTTAGTCGCCAAAGAGGTGAAGGAATGGAAATGGAAGAAAGTTCTGGCGAAATATTTTAAGCTATTCCGTTTATAATATATTCTGGAAAGGTGCGGTATCCTTTTAGGCTATTGCACCTTTTTCTTTTTTTATTATTAATAACAAAGTATAATTCCTAATGATGAGTGATAAAAAATGGATGATTTATGGTGCCAATGGCTATACAGGTCGTTTGGTCGTAGAAGAAGCCATTAAAAAGGAGCTCAAACCCATTTTAGCGGGAAGGTCAGAATCGGTAAAGGAATTGGCCGATGAAAAAGGATTAGATTCGCAAGTGTTTGAATTATCCTCTAACGATGATATTATTGAACAATTATCTCATGTATCTGTTTTGGCCAATTGTGCCGGTCCTTTTTCTCAAACGGCAGAGCCCATGATGCGTGCATGCATCAATTCCAATACCCATTATATTGATATAACGGGTGAAATTTCCGTGTACGAAATGGGGTACGGTTTAGACGCAGAAGCAAAATCTGCAAAAATTGTTATTTGTCCTGGTGTAGGATTTGATGTGATTCCAACCGATTGTTTGGCAGCATATCTTAAAGAAAAAATGCCGGATGCCACTCATTTGGCATTGGGGTTTGCAATGAAAGGATCCAAGGCAAGTAAAGGGACGGCCAAGACAAGTGTGGAGGGCATGGCTCACGGCGGAAAAATTAGAGAAAATGGGGAAATGAAGCATGTTCCATTGGCATTTAAAGAGCGTGAAATTGATTATGGGTTTGGCCCAAGAAACGCTATTACTATCCCATGGGGTGATGTATATACAGCTTTCCATAGCACGGGTATTCCTAATATTGAAGTCTATTATCCCAATTCTTCCAAGAGCGCTGCAAAACTGCGAAAGCGTCAAAAATATATGAAATTATTGAAAGTTAACTGGATCAAAAAAATAGTTCAAAATCGAATTGATAAAATTTGGAAACCCAATACAGCGGCACAAAGAGCAGAAGCAAAATCATATGTATGGGGGGAAGTCAAAAATTCAAGTGGTGAATCAATCGAAGGCAGATTTACTACGGTTGATGGCTATGATTTAACTGCCTGCGGAACCGTAGAAGTTGCTGAATATTTATTAGCTGATCATTCACAATCCGGTTACTTTACCCCCAGTCTTCTTATGGGAAAAGAATTGCTGGAAAAAATGCCCGGATTTTCCGGAATTGAATACAAGTAAAGAGAGAATGAAAAATATAATCAAAGGAACATTAGGAATATTTGGCCTTTTATTGGCTTATTTATTGCTTTGGCCAGTAGGTGTAGATCCCGTGGTGTGGGAAGCGCCGGTTGCACCCGCAATGACGGGACAATTTGCACCGAATGGTTACCTGAAGGATGCAGAAGTTTTGGAATTGGATGATGGGATTGGCCCGGAAGATGTGGCCGTAGATGATGATGGAAATATGTTCGCCCCTTTTGATGATGGCCGCATTATGAAATATGATGTATTTGGAAAAAGTA
>Ga0257107_1000431_pt1 | contig 15842 bp, 15 predicted proteins | sample LP_taG_2_FD_190178 | JGI IMG/M metagenome (GOLD analysis project Ga0257107, IMG submission 190178) | Marine microbial communities from Northeast Subartic Pacific Ocean, Canada - LP_J_2011_P26_500m | ecosystem: Environmental > Aquatic > Marine > Oceanic | place: Canada: Northeast Subartic Pacific...
ATGATTATTTTAGTCCTATTCCAACTTTAAATTTTGGATGCCAAATTCCATCATTATCTTGTTCAAATAATTCTTTGTTATACCACTTATCCATAATTTTCCAAAATTCTATTATGCTCAGACCAGTAAATTCACAGAATTTTTCAATTATATCTTGATCTAACTTTCCATCTTTCTCCTCAATAATTGGAATCATCTCTTCACGGGTCTTCATTCCATATCTGATCCATTTAGAACCAATATCTGTAGCTGATGCATGTCCAAATTTTAAATATTTTAGATATGGATTTAGCATATAACTAAGTGAATCAATTTGATCATAATTGTCAATTGACCCCTCTCTTTCATGTTCATGACCTAAATGACGAAATCCACATTTTTGAGCAACTTGGAAATTATGATGAGAATTCCACGGAATGTAATAACTCAAATAAATTGGTTCTAAACCTGCTTCTTCACATTCTTTTCTTGTAGGTTGAGTTATTCCCCCTAACTCTTTCTTAGAAATTTCACCATCTTGGAACCATTCATCTGGAATTGGTTTTACGACCTCGTTTTCTGATTGTAACATTGCAGAAGATTTTTCCTCATTTTGTATCCCTCCATATGTATAATTGATATCTTCTCCATACACAAGTAATTTTATTCCCATTTTTATGGCCATTCTGTAAGGTAATGCATATAACAAATAATCTAAATACCAACTAGGAGAACCAATATCCTCAAAAGCTTTTTTTAATATTTTTTTGGTCAATTTTCTATTCGGTTGCAATATTAGAATATCACAGCCAAAAGATTCAGAAAGATTTTCCAAATTTTTTCTACCAGCCTCGGTCCATTCAAAATTCCCTGATGATACTAAAAGCGGATTCATTTTCATTACTTCTTTGATATAGTAAACTTGAAAATGTGAATCTTTTCCACCTGATACGGCAATTACACAATCATAATAATTTCCATTACATTCACGATGTTTATCACAAAGTTTTTCCAATTCTTTTTTCCTTTGAACCCAATCTGTAGTTTTTGTTTTTTCAAAATTTATACATGGATAACAAACTCCATGATCATCAAATTTAATTCCAGGTCTTGTATCTGGCATTAAACATTTTGTACAGTATTTCATAATTGTGACTTTTATATTTATTATTTAAATGATAGTTAATCATTAATTCTTATTATCTTTATGAAATATCAAAAAAGAGCCAATAATGAAATCATACAAAATAAAATTTCCTCATGGAATTATGTTTCATCATTTTCATGGTAAAAATCATCCAATAGTTCAAGGATCTATAGGAGAAGAAACACTATCTGATATTATAGAATTCATTGGAATTGAGAATATTCTTAATGCTAATGAATGGGCACATAAATTTCAAAATCATACTCTAAAATCAAATCAAATATGCCTAACATTTGATGATGCATTAAAATCTCAAGTAGATATTGCTCTTCCAAAATTACGATCAAATGGTTTAACAGGATTTTTTTTCATTTATTCTTCAATATTTGAAGGAGTTAAAGAGAAACTTGAAATTTATAGATATTTTAGAACTACACAATTTTCCAGCATTGACGATTTTTATGAAGACTTTTTCAATTATCTAAAAAAATCTCCTGTATCTAATAAAATTCAAAATAAATTAAAAAATTTTAATTCAACAGAGTATTTGAAAAATTGTACATTCTATTCAAAGTCAGATAAAAAATTTAGATATATTCGTGATCAGATATTAAAAAAAGAAGAATATTTTACAATAATGGACACATTAATTCAAGAGAGTAAAATTAATTTAGAAAAAATATACAAAAATCTTTGGATTTCTGAAAAAGATTTAAAAAAAATCAATAAAGAAGGTCATGTAATTGGATTGCATTCTTATTCCCATCCAACAAATTTTTCAGCGCTATCATACAAAAATCAAAATGAAGAATATATAAAAAATAAAAAACATTTAGAAAAAATTACTACTGAAGTATTTACAATGTCACATCCTTCAAATTCATATAATCTAGATACATTAAAAATTCTAAAAAATTTAGGAATTACAATGGGTTTTCGTGCTGATATGAATCCTATAAAATCAAATTTGGAAATACCAAGGCAGGATCATTCAATAATAACTAACATGTTATAAAATTAAATGAAGATTACAGTTTTTACAAGTAATCAACCTAGACACATTAAATTAATAGAAAAATTGTCTAAGATTTCAAGTGAATTATACGCAATAATTGAAGTAAATACAGTATTTCCTGGAGTCAAATCAGATTTTTATTCAGATTCTGAAACCATGAAAGAATATTTTTCAAAAGTGAGAGAGGCAGAAAGATCCATTTTTGGCAATGTGCAATTTTTCCCTAAAAATTGTAATTTATTGATTTTAAAAAGTGGAGATCTGAATTTGATAAATAATGAGATTATGAAAGAAGCATTATCATCAGATATTTTCATTGTTTTTGGATCAAGTTACATTAAAGGAGATTTGTGCAAAGAATTAGTTAGAAAAAAAGCAATTAACATACACATGGGTGTTTCTCCATATTATAGAGGAAGTTCCTGTAATTTCTGGGCCGTGTATGATAAAAATCCAGAAATGGTTGGAGCAACAATTCATCTTTTAACTGAGGGATTGGATTCAGGAGATATTTTATTTAATGTATTTCCAAAAAGTGAAAAGATAGATTCATTCATTCTAGGAATGAAAGCTGTTTCAGCTGCACAAGATGCTTTAATTGAAAAAATTATGAATGGAGAAATATTAAAAATGACTTCAATTAAACAAGATAAACAATTAGAAATTAGATGTGGAAAATATGTAGATTTTACTGATGAAGTAGCAATGAATTATTTAAAAAACAAATTAACAAATGAAGAAATTTATAATTCTTTAATAAATAGAGATTTGAATAAATTTACAAATCCTGTAATCAAATAAAAATTTAAAATAATTTATTTAATATTTTGTGAAAAATTAAAGAATCAATGAATAAAATTAATGATTATGAAATCAATTTGCATGATTTAATTCAGTATGGGATCCGAAATTTTTACTAAACATCACCATAAAAATAATTTTAAAATAAGATAAATAATAAGAAAATAAATCAATTTCATGCAACTTATTGCTGAAATTGGTGTAAATTGGAATGGTGATTTTGAACTTGTTAAAGAAATGATGCAGGAATCTGCAAATGTTGGCTTTAATCTTGTTAAATTTCAATCTTTTGAGGCTAAATTAGTAGCTAATCATCCTCAAGCTTCACGAGTTTTTAGATCTTCTATAACTCCTGAAAATGTTAAAAAAATTAATTCAATATCTACTGATATAGGTATTGAATGGTTTTGTACTCCTATGTATGAAAATGCTATATTATTTCTAGATCCATATGTTTATCGCTATAAAATTCGAGAATATGATAGTAGAATATTGCTCACAAATAATTCAACAAATGTATTTTTAAAATTATTAGAAACAAAAAAAGAAATTATGATTAGCTCTGAATCCTCCCCTCAAAATTGTAAATGGTATAATCATGAACAAATCAAATGGTTATATTGTGTACCAAAATATCCTTGTAATTTAGATGAGATAGATTTTCCACTTCTCAAATCTTTTAATGGATTTTCTAATCATTGTAGAAATATGTCTGCTCCATTAGAAGCAATTCGTTTGGGTTCTGAAATTCTGGAAATTCATATAACTTCTGACAAAAATGGTGATTTTATTGATAACAATGTAAGCTTTGATTATTCTGAAATGAAACAAATAGCAAAATATGCCAAATCAGGAAAGTAATTTTATGACGTCTTCTTATCTTAAACCTATTTGTTTTATTGCAGCTAGAGGAGGTTCAAAAGGTATACCTAGAAAAAATATTAGAAAATTTGCAGGAAAACCTTTGATTGCATACACTATTGAAAAATGTATTAATTCACAAATTTTTAGTCATGTGATAATATCTACTGAAGATGATGAAATTGCAAAGATTTCTAAAAAATATGGTGCTGAAGTACCTTTTATGAGACCAAAAAAATTAGCTACAGATCAAGCTGGTACATCTGATGTTCTTCTACATGGAATAAAAAAATTAGAACATTTGGGCTACAAATTTGATGAAATTGTTCTTAGAGATTGTACTGTGCCATTTATTCGTAATGAAGACGTTTCTAAATCTTTAAGTAAATTACGTAAAAAAAGATCTGATGCTGTATTTGGTGTTTATGCACAACATCATAACCCTTATTTCAATATGATGGAAACAAATTCTCAAGGATACTTAAAACTTTCAAAAAAACTTGCAAATAGACCTATTGCTAGACAAGAATCTCCAATTGTTTATCAGTTAAGTGGTTTATGGGTATTAGATGTTAAACAATTTTTAAAGTATGAAACTATTATGGTTCCAAAGATTTTACCTTATGAAATTCCAGTTGAAACTGGATTTATGATTGATACTGAATTAGAATTTAAAATTGCAGAATTTTTGGCATGTAAAAATTTAATTCATTAAGAATTAATCTGTTCAAAAAATTCTGATATTGAATTAACTAACAAATTCTTTTCCTCATTTGTCATATTTGGATATAATGGTAATGTCAATACTTGACTAGATATTAAATTTGTAACTGGTAATTCATTGTCTATGTTGGGATATTTTTCTTTATAAAATTTAGTTTTATGAATTGGAGAAAAATAAACTTTTGAAAAAATTTTCTTTGTTAACAGATACTTGTGTAATTTATCTCTAATTTCTTTATTTTTTAGTCTAATTGTATACATTTGAAAAATATGATTTGTATTATCTAATGTTTTTGGTGTTGCAATTTCATTAAATTTTTCTAATTTAGATGAAATAAATTTAGCATTATCCTGTCTCATTTTTATGATCTTGTCCAATTTACTCAATTGGGATAATCCTAAAACTGCTGTCATTGTAGACATTCTCCAATTGTAACCTATCCCAAAATATTGTGATTCCTCTGGATTATTAAAATAATTCATGCTATCTAACCTCCCATGAGAACGAATTAATTTTATTTTTTCATAAATTTCTTTAGAATTTGTTGTAATGGCTCCACCTTCTCCTGTAGTTAAAACTTTATTTCCACAAAAGCTAAAAATTGATATATCTGAAATTGAACCAATTTTATTGTCATTCATCGTAGTTCCTAAACTTTCTGCAGAATCTTCAATTACAATCAAATCATTCTCTTGAGCAATTTCTTTAATCTTTAAAATGTCACATGCTGTTCCACCTATATCTACTGGAATAATTGCTTTTGTTTTTTTATTTATTTTTGATTTTATTAAATTTGGATTTAATCCATATGTTACATCTTCAATATCTGCAAAATTTGCTTCGGCGTTAACACCTAATACTGTATTAGCAGTGGCAATAAATGTGAATGATGGTATAATGACATTATCTCCATTCCCTATATTATGTGATAATAATGCTGCATGTAAAGCAGAAGTTCCAGAATTTAATGCTAAACAATAATCTACACCAATGTATTTTTTTAATTCATTTTCAAATTCTTCAATTTCAGGTCCAAGTGCCCATTGATTTCCACGTTTGATAATTTTAGTTATTAAATTGACATCTTCATCATCAGTGTATATTTTGTATAATGGAATCTTCCAATCTTCTTTTTCCATAAATGGATTATAACTCAACAGTAAATATCTACTATGTTTTTTCTTTATTTACCACGCTGTCCAACCACCATCAATAATTAGGTTGGATCCTGTCATGTATGAAGAAGCATCTGATGCTAAAAACAACATGGCACCGTCATAATCTTCCCTGTTTGACATCCTGCCAAGCATAGTTTTGTACGAATATTTTTTTACAAAATCTTTTCCCGAATGAAGTTTCTTATCAAATACCCCTCCAAGAGTTAAAGTATTTACTCGAATATTTTTTGGGCCCCAATAAGAAGCAAGATATCTTGTTAGATTAACTATGGCACCTTTTGTTGCTGAATAAAATGCAGGGGAATTTAATTTACTTTTTCCATAAATTCTTTGATCAGGACCCACTAAACCATAAATTGAAGAAATATTAATTATAACACCTTTTTTTTGTTTAAGCATAATCTTACCAAATTCTTGTGAACACAAGAAAATACCTCGTAAATTAGACGATATTGCTTCATCCCACAGTTCTAATGGATAGTCCTCAAACGGCGCATCTCTTTTTGGGTGTGTTCTTGGAACGTAATGAGCATTATTAACTAAAATATCAACTTTCTTGTATTTTTTAAGGACTAGTTTTTGTAGTTTTATTACACTATGTTTTTTTGTAATATCTATTTTGAATGAAGACGGATTTGTATTATATCTGGACTTTAATTCTATCTCTAATTTTTTATTAGATTTTTCCTGTATATCAACTAAAACTACATGTGCACCTGCATCACTTAATACATGTGAAAATCTCTGACCAATTCTTCCAGCCGAACCAGTTAGGATTACTACCTTATTATCAAGTCTAAATTTATCAATAATATTTTTTTTCATTTTACCAGAATTGACTTTTTTATTTTTGATGATTTGATTATTGATAATGCAATTTTTAAAATATTAGTGCCTTCTACAACACCATTAATTGAATTTTTCTGATCCTGTACACATTTTATAAAATGATCTAATTCTCTCTTATATGCTTCATTTTTATCATGGTTCCTTAAATCCAATTTTACACTCCATTTTTTAGTGATTGTATTATAAAGTTTAATTCTATTCAAATTTACATCACAAGAAATTATTCCTTTAGTTCCTATTATCTTACACCGTCGAATTATAGATCTTTGAAAAAAATCTAGATGGACCTCACCAACAAGTCCTGCCTTGAATTTTAGCAGAATTGATGACATGTCATCGCATGATAATTCTAAATCACTAAATTTTCCTGTAATTGAGAACACATCAGTAATTTTACCAAATAACCAATATAGGTAATCTAATTCGTGAATGGATGTAAGTACAACTCCTCCACCAAGTTCTTTTTTTGCCGCATAGCTTTCCTTATAATCTTCATAGGGATGCCAATCAGGTAAATACGAGCTATTTTCAGCTTGAACAGCTAACACTTTTCCAATTTTTTTCTTTTCAATCATTTCTTTTATTTTTATTATACATGGCTCAAATCGTAAATGACACCCAATCAGAGTTATCAATTTTTTTCTTTTTACCAGATTTAGTAGTTTATTAATATCATTTTCATTATGGCTTAACGGCTTTTCCATTAAAAAGTGAATTCCTGCATTAGCAAGTTTTACAGCTGTTTCAATATGTAAGCTAGTTATGTTTGAAATTATTGCAAAATCTGGTTTTTCATCAATACATAAATCTAATGAAGGATGTATTACACAGTTTTTATTTTCTAAAAATTTATCCCCATCTCTTTTGGTATTAACAATTATTTTCATATTTGGTATAGATGATAAATTTTTAATGTGCCGCTTACCTATTGACCCGTATCCTACAACAAGTGCTTTCATTGTATAGTGTGATTTTGCATCCTACCTAAAAATTCATTTATTGATTTTGTAGCCAAATATTTTCATAGCAATTTTGTTAAGTTTAGAGGCTTTTTCTAAGCTTGGTAATACTGTGTCAAGTTTTTTATCATTAGATAACATAATTGATAATTCTTCTGCAACCCCTTGTTTTACGTCATCAAAACAGGTATCCAATTTTATAGATTGCCATGTGGTTTTTCCAGTAGGACACATTTCTAGTTGTTCTAACGGCACTAACCTGTATGAATAATTTTTTGTCATTATTTCTATTGCCCATCTTCCACCTGATCCCCAATCTGCATGATAACTAAATGGTATATTCTGTTCTGAAATTCCTGAACCCACAAAAATTTTTCCTGATTTGTGCCATTTAAGCTGGCCATGTTGAATCGCGTTCAATTTTTCTGGCATGCCTATTAAATCAAAAGCCATTGAAATTACATGAAGTGAGTTACTTATTCCCCAATAATCATACACTTCTTTAGGATCCTTTTTAAAATCAATTCTATCTAGCCATTCAGTAAATGTAAATCTGCATGAAGTTATTTTTCCATCTTTTTTTACTAATTTTTTTAGTTTGTGTAAACTTGGATATGTGGATCTATTGTAAGCTACTCTAATTCTTTTCTTTGCATTCTTACGTCCTGCAGATGAAAGTTCAGTATGATACAGTGAACCTGGCTTTTCTACAAGTATATTCTGGTGTTCATATTTTAGAACTTCATCAAGCGCCTTCATTGTCAAAGTAAGTGGGCATGCAATTATGACTAAATTTGATTTTGGAACTTGCTGGAGACCTTTCATATATCCGCCTTTCAGAAGTTTTATTTTGTAAGCATCACAATATCCCTGAATTTGATGACCTTTGTTTGCAATTACAGTTATATTTCTAATTTTCAGTTTTTGAAGAGCTCTGAGATATTCTATTGCCATAAACCCACCACCAATTATTACAACGGATCTATTTGAGAAATTTAGAGAATCGATTTTAGAAAACCAGTTATTAATATCCATTTTAATCAAGTAATTGGGCATTGTTCTAGTTCTTTATTGGTTAATTTTTTTATATGATTATTAAAAATGTTAATGATTTCCCGATGTAAATAAAAAGAATTTTCAACTGTTGTGAGAATACAATCATCTTTCAAAATAATATCTGAGGCAATTTTACTAGTTGTAGAACTAACATGTTCAAATTCAAACTCTAATTCTTGGTTTTTTATAATATCAAAACATGTTTGATCAGTTTCATTAATAAAAATATGATTATGACCATTTACCACACTAACGGTATTAGGAATTTTTGTGTCCGGTAAAAATGTTAAAGATATTGAAGAATTATTTGAATTTTTAGCAATCAACGTACCAGCAAATTCAACCATGTCTGCTCCTCTTTTGTTTGGAAATAATTCATTTATGAGAAAGCTCCCATCGAGTTTTATTTTATAATCATCTATAAACCATGAAAAAAGATCTAAATAATGAATAGTATTAGTTCCAAGTGCAGAAACGTTAGATGCGATTATCGAAACATAAAGTGGTTTTGACATATCTATTTGTTCTTTAATTTTTCTCCAAGATGAAAAATATCTTAGACATGTATTTACCCATCCTCTGGCATTAAATTTTTTCAAAAGTTCTAATAATTTTTCATATTCTTTTACTGACTGGCATACCATTTTTTCTATTAAAAATTTTGAATTATTTAATAATAATAATTGCTCTAAAATTGATACACGATCTATAGCAGTTGTTGCAATAATTACTAGATCATTATTTTTTTGTTCTAGTTCTGATATTGATGTATGCCAATAAAATTCATGTTTTTGTTTGTCATAACCAACTTCATCCAGACGTGATTGTGCTATTTTGTGAGAATTAAGATCAGGATCAACAATTTCAACATGGGTGTTAAATGGAAGTTTAGTTAATGCTTGAAGATGCCTACTTCCTATATTTCCACACCCAATAACGACAAGGTTTTTTACCATCTATGTTTGTAAAAATTACCGTTAGATAATGTTTTACACTTATTTATTTTTAAAAAACAATCCTGTGCATAGGAATTGAATTTAAATTGGCTAAAACTAAAATAAATGCAAAAATCAATCGTGAACTAAAAAATAAAACTGTTTTGATAACTGGGGGGGCTGGCAGTATAGGTTCAGAATTGGCAAAGAAAATTTTAGAATTTCCTGTAGATAGTTTAAGAATTTTTGATGTGGATGAGCATGCATTATTTCAACTAGGCAAATCAATCAAAGATTCAAGACTAAGGTTACTTCTTGGAGATACTCAAAATACTGATAGAGTTGACATGGCTGGTACTGGAACAGATATAGTAATTCATCTTGCTGCGGTAAAAAACATAGAGATAACGGAATTTAATCCCATTGAAACAATTAACATCAACGTTAATGGTACTGTTAACATGATTAAAATGGCAATAAAAAACAAACCTTCTAAATTTCTTAATATAAGTACTGATAAATCTGTAGAAGCATCTACACTTTATGGTACTACAAAACAATTAGGAGAACGGGTAACCAGTTGGGCAGGTCATCACATAGAAACAACAAAATTTGCATCTGTCCGCATTGGAAATGTGATAGAATCTAGAGGAAATGTATTCAGTGTTTGGAAGGAAGAAATAAAAAATAAAAAATTGATTAGTGTAACGGAACCCAAAATGAAAAGATATTTTTTTCATGTTAACGAAGCTGTGGAATTTATTCTAAATTGTTTACCATTAATTACAGAGGGAGAAATTTTTGTACCCAAAATGAATTCCTACTCAATACAAGATTTGGCTGATAAAACTTCCAAAAAACAAAAAATAATCGGTTTAAGACAAGGAGAAAAAATCAAAGAAATTTTGATTACTAAAGATGAAAAGAGCATGGCTATGGAAAAGAAAAATATGTGGATTATCAGGCCATATGCAAATTCCTAATTATCTAATTTTTAGATGCTAAATCATTTACTGCATCTGCTATTTTTTGAGACGCATTTCCCATTCCGCAGAATTTTGTGATAAATTCATTTATGATTAATTCATTTTCCTGGACAAATCCCTTTTTGTTATATAAGCAATCCTTGATTTGAGATGCTTCATCGCAGTTTATGGCAATCTTTTCTTTAATGAATAAATCTCCTTGAACATTAAAATAATTCCAAATTATTATTGGTTTTTTCATTATTAATGCGAACAATCCAGCTGTACTTGTGGCTGAAGTTAAAACAACATCTGCTTCCTTGATTAATTCAAATACATCTTCATATTGAAAAATCTGAATATCTGTTTTGCATGTATCTAGAATTTTTTTATACGCTGTATAACTCTCACTAATGGGATGAATTTTTATTTTTAAGGAAATTTTGTCTTTGATTTTTTCATATTCAGTCACTAATTCCTTTATCATATGATTTTGTTTAGAAACTGACCATTCAGTTTTTCCTTGACCACTTGTAAAATTTACCGTAATAAATAAAACATTTAATTTCCCATTTTTTTTTCCAAAACTTTTTTTAGATCTTTCTTCAAACGCTAAATCATATGTTGGGTCACCCATTAGTCTCATATTTTTTTTCGATAGACCAAAATTACACGCAAAATCTATTGTAGGCTCATTCTCAACTAATAATAAATCACAATTGAATCTGGTATTTTTTTGTTCTTCCTTAAATTTCCAATTCAAAGACAATCTAAAGTTTTCAACTAATTCAGAAATAATTTGTTTGTAACTATTTCCAATCGCTCTCATTGTCCTTATAAAAAATAAATTCTTTTTAAAATAATTAACTCCTCGAAATTCTGAATTATAACCATCATGTTCTCTCCTCTCAAAAAACTGTCTAGAATATTCCGCTAATTGTTTTTTTCTATTAGTTTCCATTCGTGCAAAAACAGGTGCACCATCAACCCATCCAAAAGTTGGAATTTTAAAAAATCTTGCAGTTAACAGAAATGCATAATCTATCGTATTAAATCCTGGCATTACATAAATCAAAGATGGATTTACCTTTTCTATCACATCTTTTGCATTTTTAAATTCATGTATATGTAGTAATTCATACCATGATTCTGTTGTTTTTTGATTTTTTTTGTAATCATAACTAAACCAAAATATTTCGATTTTATTTTTTTTAGAAAGAATGGGTACAATTTTTTCGAAAATTATACTTGTACGATTTTTTATTTGAGGGCTGACCTCATTAATGACTAGAATCCTTAACATAATTTTTTCATATTTAACCAGATTTAAAAATGGATTTATTAAAACATAAACTTAGTCAATCATGTCTAATATCAGAGTCACCTATACAGGCTTTATTTCATTTTTTGTGGCTATTATTACAGTAATTACTAGCAGTTTATTTACTCTAATTCTTACTAGAACATTAACTCAGGAAGAATTCGGCACTTGGGGTCTTATCATCGGAATAACACAATATGTAATAGTATTTGGTGCAATTGTCACATTTTGGAGCACAAGGGATACTGCAAGAAAAATTGAATCTGAAAAAACAGCAATTCTAGGAAACATGCTTTTGTCTATTATCGCGGTGGTTCTTTATGTTGCCATATCTTATTTTTTGGGTAATGCCGCAAAAATTGATTTAAACATTATTTTCTTTTCAGTGATTTTAATTCCAATGGTATTTTTTACTGGAATTCTTACAGCAATTACTCTTGGATGGAAGCCTCATGTAATTAGCTATGGTTTATTAGCATTTGGAATTTCTCAAATAATCTTTGCAGTGTTTTTTGTTTATTATTTAGATTTGGGGGTTTCAGGAATAATTATAGCTATGTTTATTTCTCACACTATTAATGCGCTAATTTTATTCAAATATAGTAAACACAAAATTTCTAACAAATTCAATTTTGGTTATTTTAAAAGATGGATTAAGTTATCCTGGGTACCATTGTATCCATGGCTAGCAACTACATTTGGTGCGTTAGGAATTTCTATCTTTACTATAATGACAGGCTCTGTTATGGGATTGGCTGTATGGACTGCAGCAATTGCTGTTTCTGCTATGATAACACATGTTTCAACAATTTCTAGGGCAGTATATCCAAAATTACTAGGTGATAAAAACGTCCATTATTTACGTGATAATATTTCTTTATTATTTTTCTTCAATATTTTGATGACTGGGACTGTTATAGTTTTTGCAAAACCCGCTCTTTATGCTCTAAATCCAATTTATAGTGATGCATTCCCTGTTGTTATTATTCTTGCAACATACCATTTTTTTGTGGTTGTTAGTAATGTATCTATTCAAAATTTAGGTGGGATTGAAAATATAGATCTTGATGAAAAAGCAACATTAAGAAAATATTTTCATAGTAAATTATTTTATCCTCACACGCTTAGATTCATTGAAACCCTAATTTTTGTTCCTATTTTGATAATTGGATTATATTTGTTAATTGACTCAAATCACACTGATATCGATTTATTGATATTTTGGTCTTTAGTTACTTTATTCATTGCAATGCCAATAACGATTTATTTATTATTTAAAATGACAAAAGCCCTTGACTTTAAACTAGATTATAAATTAATCATAAAATATTTTATGATTGGAATATGTGCATTTGCATCTATTTTTGTTATAACAGAAAATTATTTGCTATATGAAAGCAATATCTTTTCTTTCCTGCCTAATCTTTTACTATTTTTTGCGATTGGAATTTCTTTTTATTTAGGGTTGGCATATGTAACTGACAAAAGAACACGATATTTAGTTACTTCAATTATTAAGGAAATTAAATCGAGAGGATTCTTTGGTTAGATAGACATGAAAATTTTGATTATTCATGAAATTGATTGGATAAAAAAAGTCCCTTTTGAGCCTCAACATCTGGCTGAATTGTTTTCCATTAAAGGGCATGATGTTTTTGTGATAGATTGTGCCAGACCAAATTTATCAGAAATTTATAAAGGGATGCATACTTTAATTTTCAAAAAATATCATAGGCTTTATGATGATGCTTCTATAACTTTGATCAGACCAAGCTCGATCCTATTTAGGGGTCTGAATAGGCTAACTCATTTTTTAACATGTAAAAAAATTATTAAAAAAACTATACTTGAAAATGAAATTGATTTAATCTTATTGTACGGCGTTGCCACAAATGGAATTCAATGCATTCAATTATCTAAGGAATTGAACATTCCATTGGTTTTTAGATGTCTAGATATTGGACATCAGTTGGTTAACATTCCTTTGTTACACAATATTGCTAAAAAATATGAAAAAATAGTCAGTAAACATGCAACAAAAGTTCTTGCTACTACTCCTGAACTTACAAAATATACTATTGAAATGGGAGCAAGTAATCTAAACGCTGAATTTTTCCCACTAGGGATAAGCCCACAATTTTTTAAGCCTGTACCAAAATCTGAATCTCTTGCTCAAAATTTAGGAATTAAAAATTCTGATAAGGTAATTGGTTTTATTGGAACAATCTATCCATTTGCAGGACTAGATTTTTTATTAAAAAAATTTCATATAATAAAAAATGAAATCAAAGAAGTAAAATTTCTTATTATTGGAGGCGGTCCACATTTTAATGAGATCAAATCTCTAATTAAAAAATTAAATTTAGAATCAGATGTAATTTTAACTGGATTTGTAAAACAAGAAAAACTTTCCGAATACACTTCTTTATTTGATATTTGTGTTAGTCCTTTTGTTGTAAATGTTATTACAGATAGAATATTACCGACAAAAATACTTGAATATATGGCTTGTCAAAAACCTGTGTTATCTACGCCACTTAAAGGAACTGTAGAATTATTACCTGATGAAAGTTTTGGCATTGTATATTCATCACAAAATGATTTTGTGAACACCCTATTAGCCCTATTACCAAATACGCAAAAATTAAACGAATTAGGAAAAAATGGACTTTTACATATTCAAGAAAATTATTATTGGGATACATTGACAGATAAACTACTTTTAATGTTTGAAGATATTATACAAAAACACAGTAAGAAACGTGTTTAAAATATTAAAAAATTTTAGAGATTTTAAAAATTTAATTATTCTAACAAATAAGCTTTAACGTGAAAATTGGTTTTATCATCTCAATGTATGATGAGATTGATATTGTACAAAATACTGTTGATATTCTAAAACAAAACAAATTACCAATAATTGTAATCCAATCTGATCCGCAGCAACCAGAAAAACTTCTTGAGCAAAACCAAGTAAACCTTTATCAAAAATTATCTGATTTGGCAGGTTCAAAAGAGGAATATTTGGAAGAAAGAGATGATCATAATGCAAAAGAAGCTACTACACCTGTTAAAGCAATTACCAGAAATGTTAAAGCTGGTTTTACCGCATCACAAAATTTTGATGTGGAGTGGTGGGTTGTTATTTTAGGTGACATCTCAATCTCAAATTTAAAAGGAATTAAAAAAATTATACAAAAAATGATTCAAGAAAACAAATTAATCGGAATTACTCGTGCTGTTGGTCAAGTGTTTAGGGATACAAATAACGAACTTACACGAATTCAAAAAGATGATACAACTGATTTTATGCCTCAATTTTTTATTGTAAATTCTTCCCTGATTAAAAAAGGATTATTTTCGAAATTTCATATTACAAATCTTTATACTTCTGAACAATGTCTTGGCGATGAAGTGGATAGATATTGTGTGGAAAATAATATTGATTTTAAAAATTTAACATATATAATTTCTAATTATGCGTACCCTCAATTTATTTCCGGATTAAAATATAATCCTGATCGGGTAAGAATGCCCAAACATGTTGATGGTTTTGTAAATATGTTGAGAAGGGTAAAAACAAAATATTCGAAGTAAGTTTTTTTAAAATTTATGATTCAACAGCTGTAGATTTTTTATTTATGTTTTCTAAAAATCTTGTTAAATCTTCTGGGGTCCCAAGACCTCTCATTTCTGCAATTGGATAATGTAAAATTTTTTTCTTTGCTTCTATCATTTCGTTATAAGTTGGTGCAATATAAAATTCATTATTAGTACGTATATTTTTTCTAATCATCTGTTCTGCCGCTTCAACAAAATATTTTCCTTTTTTAAAATAATAAATTCCAACAGTAGCAATATTGCTTATTGGTCTTTTTTCAGCAACTTCTAATACTTCATTTTTATCATTAATTTTAACAAAACTCCATTTTGGATGTGTGGCTATGAATGTGACAATTCCTCCAGAAGCATCATTGTTACGAAGATATGAAAGAAAATGTTGATTATTCCAATCTACCCACTGGTCACTATTTGCAATAATTAATTCCTCA
>Ga0257107_1000432_pt1 | contig 15816 bp, 12 predicted proteins | sample LP_taG_2_FD_190178 | JGI IMG/M metagenome (GOLD analysis project Ga0257107, IMG submission 190178) | Marine microbial communities from Northeast Subartic Pacific Ocean, Canada - LP_J_2011_P26_500m | ecosystem: Environmental > Aquatic > Marine > Oceanic | place: Canada: Northeast Subartic Pacific...
AGCCTGCTGTTGCTGTCTGTTTTTTGTGTAGGAATGCCGCTTTATGCACAATCCCCAATTCCAGGCATCAACATTTCCGTTGACACTGCAAGTTCACCCCAACAGGTAGCAACTACATTGCAGATCGTCTTTTTACTGACGATTCTAACTATGGCACCGGCTATTTTAATCATGACAACTTCATTCACAAGATTTGTGATTGTTTTGTCATTTTTAAGACAAGCTATTGGAACTCCGCAGGCTCCATCAAATCAAATCGTGGTCGGCCTTGCACTGTTTCTTTCTTTGTTTGTGATGATGCCGGTCTGGGAAGAAGTCAACGAAGTAGCCCTTTCACCGTATCTGGAAGAAACTATTTCCCAGGAAGAATTTATGGATCGTGCCACTTTACCAATTAAACGATTCATGGGAAATTTTACACGTGAAAAAGATTTGGCTCTTTTTGTTCGAATTGCTAAAATAGAACGACCAAAAAACATCGAAGATATTCCAATTTGGGTTATGATTCCTGCGTTCGTAATTAGTGAACTAAAAGCCGCATTTCAAATTGGTTTTTTGCTATATGTTCCATTTCTTGTGATCGACATGGTTATTGCTTCAATTCTAATGGCAATGGGTATGATGATGATGCCGCCAGTTATGATTTCTTTACCATTCAAACTGATGCTTTTTGTTCTTGTAGACGGCTGGCACTTGATTCTTGGTTCTATGGTCAAAAGTTTTGTGGAAATTTAATTCTTAAACAACTAAGTGAGTTTTTATGACAGAAGCCTTTGTTGTTTCAATTATGATTGAAGCCATGCGAATGGCAACTCTTCTCGCTGCGCCCATGCTGATTGGAGCATTGGTAGTAGGTTTACTTGTTTCTATCTTCCAGGCAGTAACGCAGATACAGGAACAAACTTTAGCAATCATCCCAAAAATGGGGGCAATGATGGCTGTATTGGCTATCCTGTTCCCATGGCTACTCACGCAGGCTACTACCTACATGGCAGGGATTTTTTCCAACCTCCCCAAATTCATTGGCGGCTAAAAGCCTTCCAAATAATCCCTCTCTCTATTCATTTTAAATTCACAAAAATTCAAATCAAGTAATTTCTGGCTAGACCATCTAGTACTGATATTGGATAATGTATGTTGAACAAAATAAAAAACTGCTTTTATTGATTAATATTCACTCTTTCGTAAAAAGTTTGAAATCCAAAGCACCTAATCAGTAATCCAGAAATGGAAATAGGAAAAGGATAATCTCTAGATTGTTTCGGTGCTGGTTCATTTCGACCTTAGGGAGATGTATTAATGATATTAGTGTGGTTACATATTCAAGATTCCTCTCTTCACTCAAAATGATATGGTTTAAGGACTTTATAGGGCTGCATCAATATTTTTCAGTAAATAAAATTCATTGAATACAAACTAATAACATTAAAAATAATTTATGATTCAATCTCCTGATTCTGAATTTGAAAACGAAAATGATAGTCAAGAGGAAGAAATTGAAATACAGGGAAACATTATAGAAGCACTTCCTGAAGACAAAGCACTTGTCGTTAGCGAAGATGTTTTTCCTGATTCACTGCTAATAGTACCCCTTTACGATCGTCCTTTATTCCCTAAAATGCTGCTTCCGGTAATAATTTCTGAAGAAAAATTGGGGAAAGTTTTACTGAAGGAATTAAAGGGCCCCCTCCGCTATGTTGGGTTGGTTTACAGCTATGAACCTGAAGATGATTCTCAAACTAATGAACCTGGTACTACAGATAATTTATCGAAGGTAGGAGCCGTAGGAAAGATTGTGCAGGCCGCAAAACATGGTAACGACCCGATGCACATTATTGTGCAGGTTATGGAGCGCTTTGAGATCATTGATATTACTTCTGAAGATCCTATAATCAGGGCAAAAGTGGAATATATAACGGAAACTGGTGAAGAAAAGTCGGAAGATGAACTAAAAGCCTTTTCCGTTTCCATCATTAATCTCATCAAAGAACTGGTACAACTAAACCCTTTGTTTAAAGAAGAACTCGGCCTTTTGATGGGGCGCATCAATCTCAAAGATCCGGCGACACTTGCTGATTTTGCTGCATCGATGACAACTGCATCCGGTAAAGAATTACAGGAAATTCTTGAAACAAAAAACATAAAAATACGAATCGAAAAAGCATTGTACTTGCTTAGACACGAACTGGAAGTAGCAAAACTTCAGGTAAAAATTTCTCAGCGAGTAGAGGACCGAATGTCTCAGCAGCAGCGAGAATTCTTCCTGCGTGAACAACTCAAGGAAATTAAGAAAGAACTGGGAATCACCAAGGAAGGTTCTGAAAGTGAAACAGATAAATATGAAGCACGTATAAAAAAGCTTAAACTCTCTGAAGAGGCAGAAGAACGTATAGATGAGGAGCTTGAAAAATTACGATTAATTGAACCTGCTTCACCAGAATATAACGTGACACGAACATATCTGGACTGGCTGACAATTTTACCATGGGGCATCTACAGTAAAGATTTTTTTAATATTCAACGAGCAGCTCGAATTCTCAATCGTGATCACTATGGCCTTAAAGATGTCAAAGATAGAATTTTGGAATTGATATCTGTAGGAATCATCAAAGGTGATTTGGCAGGCTCAATTGTTTTGCTGGTTGGACCTCCTGGTACTGGAAAAACTTCTGTAGGACAGTCGATTGCCAGGGCCTTGGGACGCAAATATTTTCGTTTTTCTCTGGGTGGAATGCGTGATGAAGCAGAAATAAAAGGCCATCGCCGCACATACATAGGTGCACTTCCAGGCAAATTTATTAATGCAATAAAAACCTGCAAAACTGCCAATCCGGTAATTATGTTGGATGAAATAGACAAAATTGGCGCAAGTTTTCATGGAGACCCTGCTTCTGCTTTGCTGGAAGTTTTAGATCCTGAACAAAACAAAGACTTTTTGGATCACTATCTGGATGTACGTTTTGATCTTTCAAAAGTACTTTTTATTTGTACTGCAAATCAAACTGACTCAATTCCACCTGCACTTCTCGACAGGATGGAAGTCATCCGGCTATCCGGTTACATCCTTGAAGAAAAACTGGAAATTGCACGAAAACATCTTTTACCTAAACAATTAAAAATACACGGACTCAAAAAAACCCAGTTTTCACTACCCAAACCAGTATTGCGAAAAATCATTGATGGCTATGCCCGTGAAGCTGGAGTGCGAAGTTTAGAAAATAATCTTAAAAAATTACTGCGACAAACTGCAAGAAAATTTGTAGAAGAAGAGATTGATCAAGTTAAGATTTCCAAAGACGATCTTCCGGATATGTTAGGACGAAAAGCATTTGCAGAAGAATCGCGCTACAAAACACCTAAAATTGGAGTAATAACTGGGTTGGCCTATACCAGCGTCGGTGGTGCTACTTTGTTCATTGAGGCCTCCAATGTTGAAGCCAAAAATCCTGGATTTAAACAAACCGGACAACTAGGAGACGTGATGGTAGAATCAACGGAAATTGCTTATACTTTCATCCGCTCCCTTGGCAGTAATGATGAAAAAATAAAGAATTTCTTTGCACAAAATTTTGTTCACCTGCATGTACCAGCCGGTGCCACTCCAAAAGACGGGCCATCCGCAGGAATTACAATGGCCTGCGCACTTCAATCCCTGGTTGCACAGGAAGCAGTTATTCCGAATCTTGCGATGACAGGAGAGTTGACGCTCACTGGCTTAGTCATGCCAATAGGCGGAGTCAAAGAAAAAACTATTGCAGCAAAGCGGGCAGGTATAACTCAATTAATTTTTCCTGCTGAAAATAAAAAAGATTTTGATGATTTAGATGAAAGCATCATTGGAAAAATCACTCCATATTTTGTAAAAACTTTTGCGGAAGTTTTGCCAATTTGCTTTCCAAATCTGAAAGGTACAAAGAAAATTAAAATCTCTAAAACTTAATTTTTTCTAAATGCTTTCTTTGCTACCCATTAACCGAGCACCACAAAGAAAATAAGAGTGCTCTTATTAAAAAAATACTCCATTTATCAGCAATTTCCTGGTTGAATACAATAATCTGAGACTTCATGCCTCCTTCTTTTTTTAACCCTGAATTGCTTTCTTTGCTGGGGTTACTTTTGGTGTCAGGTGCATTTGCGGGACTACTGGCCGGACTGTTTGGAGTAGGTGGAGGAATAATTTTAGTTCCGGCATTATTCTACGTATTTGATGAATTGGGTTATTCTTCGGAACTCACAACCCACCTGGCGGTTGGAACTACGCTGGGGATAATCGTTCCAACTTCAATTTCATCGGCCTGGTCTTACTATAAAAGAGGTTCCGGAAACATAGTTATGTTTCGCAAGTTAGCACTACCTGTGGCTGGCGGTGCGTTAATTGGTTCATTACTGGCGGGAAATCTTAGTGGTTCTGTGCTCAAAGCCATTTTTGCAGTGATTGCCCTGGTTATTGCGTTAAACCTTTTTCAAAAGAAACAGTTCGTTCTTGGCACCAAACTACCTGCAAAACTTAAAGTGTGGAGTGTTGTTGGATTAATCGGCCTATTTTCAGCAATGATGGGTATTGGCGGCGGAGTTTTTTTTACTTCTTATTTGACTGCTTACAGCTTACCCCTGCTAAGTGCTGTAGGAACATCTGCAAGTTTAGGGTTGATGATAGCCCTTCCTGGAGTAATTGGATATATCTTCAGTGGATGGAACAGTATAAGCCTTCCTCCTTTAAGCTATGGTTACTTCAGTTTAGCAGGATTTTTGTGCATAATTCCAATGACCATGGTCATGGTACCACAAGGAGCAAAACTGGCTCACAGCTTGGATAAAGAAAAACTCAAACGCTGGTTTGCAATTTTTCTCCTGCTGATCTCCTTGCGAATGCTTTACAAAATATACTACTGATGCATTTATGTCTATGAAGAACTCCAGATCAAAACCTTTCGTGATAGGAATCAGCGGTGGTTCTGGTTCAGGTAAATCAACAATTATAAATGAGATTGTAGAGCGCTTTGGTCGGGGTAAAATAGCTGTACTACACCATGATGCATATTATAGGCACAGGCCTGAATTATCATTTGAAGAGCGTACCATAATTAATTTTGATCATCCGGATTCATTGGAAACAAAACTTTTAATGAAACATCTGGTACAATTGATTTCCGGGGAACAAGTTGAAGTTCCGATTTATGATTTCCCACAGCATTTGCGGAATTCCAAGACAAAAAAAATATCCCCCTGCCAGATATTGATTGTAGATGGGATCCTGGTTCTAAATGATTCTCAACTCTGCGAATTAATGGATTTAAAAGTTTTTGTTGATGTACCTTCAGACTTAAGATTCATCAGGAGGTTGGATCGTGATATCAACGAGCGGGGACGTTCTGTCACATCAGTAACCGAACAATATCTTGCTACCGTTCGTCCTATGCACGAAAAATTTGTTGAACCCAGCAAGCAAAACGCTGACATCCTTATCCCTGGAGGCGGAAACAATGTGCAAGCTGTCAGGGTTTTGTCTGCACTTTTGCAAACACTTCCTGCAAATTAAAGTTTCAGTTCCGCAAAAACAGTTCTCATCACCGCAATTCAAATTCCTTTTCAAGTATTTGAAGAACCTCATTTCGTTGCTTGGAACGGGCATAATCAGCAGCCGTTTTTTTATTAAAATCAACTACAAATGCATCACCACCTTTATTGAGCAGTAAACCTACTGAACCTGTTCTTCCTCTTCCTGCTGCCAGCATTAGAGCTGTTTGACCATTATTATTCTGCATATTAACACTTGCTCCTCGTTTTAACAGTTCCCAAATAACCTGCAAATTGCCCCTCTCGGCTGCCCACATTAGTGCTGTCCAGCCTTCGTTAGTGCGTGAATTCAGATTTGCCCTTGATTCCAAAAACATTTTTACCAGCCGTAAATTACCGTAATATGCAGCCCACATTAACGGTGAAAAATTACCTTTATCCGGATCAGCACCATGTTCCAGTAATACTTTTACAATGGCCTCATTTTTCATTGACGAAGCCCAAACCAGTGGAGTGTCTTCAAGTCCATCTGAAGTGTCAACATTCGCCCCATATTCTGCCAGCAGCTTTACCAGTTCAGTATTTTGCTGTTTGACCGCATGCATCAAAGGTGTATATCCATTGAGATCCTTCAGTTCCAAATCAACACCTTCATCAATAAATCTTTCAACTTCAGCTAAATTTTCTTTTTTTACCGCCTGGATAAAGGAACTCTCGGGTGTTGTCTGCATTAAATAACTTTGTGCCACTTCACTTTTTACAAACAAAAATGATTTATTGTCGGACAATAAGACATCATAAATTTTGCCGGACTGATACTCCGGCCAGAGTAAAATCAATAACGTGATAGCCACGCTGGTAAAACTAAAAAAAAGGAACCAACCTAACAAAAGCCAGCGTGAATAATTTTCATTAACTACTCCCCGAACTGTATTTTCTGCTTCTTCCTGCTTTTCATTCTGACCAGATTTCGGTTGGTTGTCCGCTTTATTTTGATCTCCCCCGGTCTCAACAATTAGATCCTGATTGGTGTAATCTTTGCGTCTTTTGGAAAAGAAAGGGTTTGAGAAACGAGAAAAATATTTTGGCTTTATCCTGAATGGAACTTTTTCTTGTTGCTGCTGTTCAAGAAGTTGGGGTCTGCCTTCGGAAATCGACAATAGAATTCCTGGATCAATCTGAGAACTTCCGGAAATAGTAATGGGTATATTTTGCAGTCGAACGTGCCTGATAACTAATCCCAGGAGTTCCTGTGTATCATGGCTTATGACTTGCAGATTGTTTAAATCCAGATTAATCTTCTCCGAATTACTTGAAAAAATACCCTTTTCAAGTGCATGCATTGCCGGCTTGATATCTACATGCCTCAACTCATCAACGACTTTCAAAGTCACAATTTGATTTTTTTCAGAGGAAACAATTCGATTTAGCATTTTACTTAGTCAATGTTGGCAGGAAGGTTGCAGAATGTTTCACAGGTAACTAAAATTGTTTTCTCCTGTAGAATCAGCAAAAAACACACCAAATTTTTGACAATTTACAAATGAAATATTTTAAGTATAAATTGATTTTGGTACAGTTTATTTTTGCCTTGAGTATGAACACAGCACTGGCAGAAGAATTGTCAGACTATGTATACTGGAAAGATCAGCAGATTGCTCAGCTAGAAGAACTCACTTGGAAATTGGTTGACTCAGTTCAAAGTATGGGATCCAAAATCAGTTCCGTGGCGATTTCGAATATTTCATACGGAGATACCCTGCCAAGTAGTTTTCGCAAAGTTGCTACTGCACGTTTACAACAAACACTCACCAGTCAGATAAAGTTGAAGGTGAGCGTCTGCGAGGCATGTAGTCAAATTCGAACCAACATTTCTGGCAGTTTTCTTAAAATTAGTCGTGGAATCGCTGACGACAAATTTCGTCGAGAGATTGCCAAAGAATTAAATGTTAATGGATTTCTTGATATTGCCTTGTTTACAAGCAAAGGACAACTCTCGATTTCACTTAATGCATATGATGCAAAAAATGGAGAAATTGTTTTTTCTAAAATTGTGACCGGAAGGCCGCCCAAAAGTGGGTCTTACATACATGCTTTCTACGGCAAGATGACGGTCCCAATAAAATTCACCAGTGATTCATCTGGCCAAATCACAGTTGATCACCAGGCTAGAGTTCTCGGCGGGGAAAAAATGATTAGACTTGCAGATGACTGGAGTTTAACTGGAGGGGGTTCATTTTTGAGTGATGACAATTCCAACTTGACAGAAAAATATGAGAAAGCAATCACTGGATTTTTGATTGATGGCACAATTGGATATGACCTTTTTAACTTTGGCGGTGACCAAGTATCATTTGGGCTAATAGCTGGTTTAGGTATGATGACTGTTACACCATTCAGTAATCCGGCATATTTCAAAACAGGTTTTACGGTCTCTGTTGCGGAACAATTGACGCTTAGTTACCATTTACTGGCCTTGCTGACAACAGATGAAAGTGCTACTGCTTCAAGTGCATCAATTGTTTCAATTGGATGGAAATTCAGTGGAGATGAATTCTAATTATAATTATGAGTTCCAAAGATATACTTAATGTCATGAAACCAAATAACAATTGCAGAACATCACTTTCATTTTTGCCAATATTTATAGTTGGCCTCTTGTTATTGGTGAGTCTAGGCGGTTGTAGTACTTCAACTGAAGATTCTATTGAGCCTGTAGAAGAGCTTCCTGTGAAGAAAAAAGTGCTCTTCAATCAGAAAACTAGTGGTGGGAAAAATCATGTTTCAGTTATCGAAGAGACACAGGGCAATAAACGTATCCTGCGGATTGTTTTACAACGTGGTGATCTCCAGTCTAACTTAATTCATCCCATTGACAGTCCTAATTTTGTAATTGCAGTACCTTTGCAGGATGCAACCAGCAAAGGCTTAACTTTAAAAACAGCTGCTTTTGAACAAAGTCTTAAAATAGATATTGATCAATTACTCACACGTTACCTTTCGCCGGAACGGTTTAATGTTTCTGTAATAATTAATTGGGACAAAAAATTGTTAGAGGAAGTGCAACTGAAAAACTTACCGCTTGATTCTGACACATCTAAAGTTGATACAAACGTTGAAAATGTAGAGGGTGATGACGAAATTTCTGAAAGTGTAAAGCAAAACCATGAGCTGAAGGAAGCCCTAAGATCGGTTCAAGTCAGTGTTTTGCTGGACAACACCCTGCCTGAAACTCAGGAGATATTTGTAAAGAAACTGATTCCTGCTCAGGAGTTTTTCAATGCTGATCGCGGAGATGTAGTTTCAGTGGAACGCAGCTCTTTTCCGAAACCATTTTCTGACAGTATTGCTCCATATGAAGAACAAATTGTAAGGAGGAAACTTACAGAGTTATTGTTGAAATATGTCGCTAAAACTGATTTTGTTGTAAATGTAAAATTTTCTTTGATTGAAAAAACTGAAAAAACTGAAAATGCACCTCCTTCTGCCAGCAACATAAAGATGGCTATAAATTTACTTCTCGACGACACTGTTCTGCCTTCAGTGGATATTTTCCTCAAGGAAGCTGTTCCTCTGGCAATAAATTTTGATGCGGAAAGAGGCGATGTTCTGAAAATTATCCGCAAAAGGTTTCCGGAACGTTCAGTTGATTCTATTTCGCCTGAACAACGCACTGCACTTAAAGATTATCGATTAAAGATTCTTGAAGCTTTCCAAACAGGAGATTACGTTTCAGGTTTGGAATGGGCGGAAAAAGGTTTGAAAGCCGCAGTTAAAAGAGCAGACAAAATATTTATCTTAAAAATGAAAGGTTCCTTGCATTTCCTCCTGGAAGAAAAAGAGGAGGCATTGGAAATGTGGCGGCATGTACAACGTTTAGATCCAAAAGATAAAGAAGTTATTCAAATGCTGAATAACCTGGAGTAAGGAATGAGAAAAAACACAATTTCAGGTGACCTTGCATCACTTTTTAGCTTACTGATTATTTGTTTTCTGACGTTTTATTTTGGCGAAAATGCATCTGCACAAGAGACGTCTGATGGAAAGGATGAATCACAAGTAGAGGATCCATCTCCGGAAAAGGCAGAAGAGGCAGCAGAGAAAAAACAATCCCTTGAAGAGCTACTTGCTGTTCCATTTAAGCTGATCAAGGAAGAAAAAGATGAAGATTTAGGAAAAGACGGGAAAAAAAAGGACAATAAAAGCAAAAGCAATAAAGGTGAAGTAAAACTTCCTCCACCTCCGGAACAAAGAAAAGTTGAACGGGATCTAGAAAAAAAGATAGATATTATTTTTCGTGAGGTACTTCCTAAGGATTACGTAGGAGTAACGGTTAGTATTCGTTATATTCTGGAAACCGTTCCTGTCACTAAGGTGGATAAAAGTATTTCTAAAGTCAAGCTTCCGGGATTTGAAAATAATGTCTGGGTACCAACACAGTCTAAAAAAATAATTGGGATAGTTAATCAAGTAAGACCATACACTACAATATTTGCTGTCGTCAATACTCCGGTTTCTTTGTTTAATGTGGAAGTCATTCGACAAATATTGGACGAACGAATCAGGTTCCTGAATTTAACCGGCAGAGACATTCTAAGAATGGTGCATGTCCCGTTTACAACACCCGCTCAATCTTCAGTAAATACTCTTGATAACGCAGCCGCAGAACTGGCCAAAAAGGATGATGGAGATGAGAAAGTAGGGGAAGATGAAAAAGTAGACGGTGAAGAAGAGGAAGAGAGAATAGAAGATAAAGATGGAGGGGAAACAGATAATAAAACGCCGGATGCAGGTGCGGGAGAACTTGAGCTGTCAGAGCAGAAAAAAGACAATGAAACACTTGAAGATAAGCCGGAAGCTATATTGGAACCTGATCCAGAACCCCGCCGGATAGACCAAAAGACTCGGGTTGAAACAGCACGTTATTTGTTACAGGTTAGAAAAGCATATTTGAAGGAAGATTATGATGCTGCTATTACTGCTCTTAGAAGAGCAATTGAACTTAATCCCTTCTCCTCACAAGCTTTTGCTATGCTGGGTTCAGTTTACTATCGTCTCGGATGGAATAGAATGGCAATAGAAAATTGGCAGCACTCGCTTGAACTTGATCCAACAAATGAAGGTCTGAAAAAATATCTCATGCGTTTGTCAAGGTAACAATGAATACAAAAATATTTTCAAGGATACAGAAGCGCAAATTCATGGGACTGAAAAGGGTTTTTCAATCTATTTTAGTATCCTCAATAATTTTATTTTTGCTCAACCCAGACTTATCCCTTGAAGCCCAGGAACGCGTCAAGTCGCTAAGTGTCCGGCAGTTTGAAATTGAAGAAGCAATACGCAATGGTCTCAAATATTACCTGGATACTAAGGATTACGTACTGCGGGTAAAACTGTTTGGAGAGGAACGTTCCATCGGTAGTATAGCAAACGAGGCGCTTCCAGGATTCGGACAACTCAATGATCCTGTAGGTTCAGGTGCTAAATACTGGGAAATCACACGGATGCGTGTAGATTTGGTGATGCACAAAGAAGTTTCACCTTCAGTAAACACTTACATCGGTGAAATTGTACCTATCCTCAGTGGACTTGATTATGAGCGTGGAGACGAACTGATTTTTGTGCCAATTTTACCTAGTGATCCATTTCCTGAGCAGGTTGGAGATCCTTCTTCAGCAGGTTTGCCGGATCCAATGGCGAAAGCCCTCCCGGAAGATGACCCAAAAGATAAAGAAGCTGCATTGCAGAGTGGTGATCCGTCTGAAGAACAAGATGGAGAATCACTAGATGAAGAACCGTTTTGGCTGAGAATGAGCGACATTGAAATAATTCTTGCCGGAATGTTGTTGTTACTTATTCTTTTGTTTTTCTGGGTTCTCTGGAAACTAAGAAAATTCAAAGCAATCTCAACCGGACATGAAGGTTTTCCTGCCCTGATGCCGCCTCAATCTGAAACGCCTCAATTACCTTCGCCTGATAATCAAGGTTTTGCTTCAATTGCGGATACTAATGCTAAACTCCTAAAAAGTCATGAAAACCATGAAAACCAGTTAAATGATGCTGTCCTAATCGCAGACAACGAGCGAATCATTCAAGAAATTATTAAACAGATGATTGGTCGTGATGACTGGAAACAAGAATTAGTCCAAGAAATGTCTCGGGACAAACAATCGATGGACATGCTGACCCAGTTGATCGCTACTCTGGGAATGACTACATCAAGAAAACTTTTCTCAGGTACTATTCCTCAAAATACTTATTTGGATCTGGAAAAATTAGCGGAAGAAGCTAGTTCTTCACCTGAAGAAGAGAATGAGATGTTAAAGGACATACAGAAATTTTTTCTTACCAAACAGTTAACTGATCCCGAACAAAATAAATCAAATCCATTCAGTTTCATGGATGAGCTTAGTACATCACAAATCGGTTTTTTGGTTAAAGACGAACCTGCAAAAATAAAAGCCTTTATATTTGGGCGTTTGGAGAGTGATGAGGCTGCTGAATTATTACGTGATTTATCCAAAGACGAGCGTACACAAGTGGCATTGGAATTGGGGAGACTCCACGAACTTCCCCTTGAACTGGTGGAGAAGATTGGCTACAACCTTGCAGAAAAAGCCAGACATGTGCCTGATGATGGTACAGTCGGAGTTGATGGAATAAAATTCATTGCAGATGTCCTTGGTGATTTGGACAATACAACCAGGGAGGAACTGGTTAAGGGCTTGCGTACTTCAGACATAAAACTCAGTGAGAACATTGAAAGTCATTGCTTTATTTTTGAGTCAATACCAGTTGTTCCAAAAGATATATTGCTGGAAGTTGTGCGAAAATTACAACCTGATGATGTGATAACTGCAATTTCTGGTACTACCTCAAAAATCAAGGAAGCAGCAATCATGTGTTTCCCTGAAAAAAGCCGTCCTGCCCTCGTTTCTTCACTAAAAACGAAATCACCGGATTCAGAAGAAATCCGTGCAGCCCGCAAATTATTTGTACAATCTATGCGGGATATGTCTGATGCCGGCCGGTTGAACCTACAGGAAGTCAATACAAAGTTTACTCAAGAAAGCAGTCAAACTGAATCTGCGGAACAATAATTAGTTGATGCTTAAAAAACAGTTTTTGAATCCCGGATCAAGTCCGGGATGACAAAAGAAAAACTTTTTCAGCAAGCACTAATTAGTTTTAGTCTTCGGAATTAGGGACAAAACCATTTCCGGAGTAATCGTGGTTAAACAGCGCAAATAGTCCGGATTACGGCATTTTCCGCGGCCATCACGGGAACATGGGCGGCAACCCAGTACTTCCTCTGTTTCCAGCATTTTACTTTCTTCCAAAAATGGAGCATAGCCAAACTCTCTCACAGTTGCTCCAAACAAAACAATAACAGGAGTACGCATCGACTCCGCCAGGTGACCAACAGAAGTGTCGTTAGTAACAACAATGCTGGCTTGCCTAAGCAGTTCAGCAGTTTCAAGTGGAGAAAACCGGCCTGCTACGCTTTGTACCTTCCCTGAAAATTCTTTTTCAAGTTGAATAGTTTCTTTTTCACCTGTACCCCCGACCAGTACTACAGACCAACCTTGCTCAAGCAAACTTGAAATCACTTCATTAAAATAAACCAGTGGCCAGCATTTCAGAGGATAGGATGCAGACGGACCTATAGCAACAAACCGTTTGGGAAGAAAGTTGTTTTTTTTTAGAAATTCCTGAACTAGTAAAACAGCATTTTTGTCCGGAAATAGTTCAGTCCGGTTATTCAATTCAAACTTTGTGTGTTCCTGTAAAGGACGAAGCAGGTGCTGACGTTGAGATAGTGTTTTTTTGAGAAAATTTAGTTTCCAACGAATGAGTAAATCACGGTTCCAACTGCGCTTGTTGATGGACCAAACTTGCGGATATTTAAAAAGCCCGAAACCGGAAAGATTCCAGACAATCCAAATACTTCTCAAAGAACGGTGAGCATCGTAAATCAGGTCATATCTTTCCCTCCGCAATTTTTGTATCAAGGTTTTCAGCATAACACCGGATCCATTTCTACTGTACCTGATAACTTGATCAATGTGAGGGTTGTTATCAAGGACAGTGCCTTGTCCTGATGAAGTCAGCAATGTAATTCCTAAATCAGGATAAATACGCTTCAATTCTCGAAATATTGGTGAAGTCAGCACCAAATCACCCAGTGCACTAAAACGAATTACCAGAATTTTCCGGGGATTATTCATTAACCTTTAGTAATTGAGTGAAAATTTCATGGTGTTTGCATCACACTTGTTTTGAATATAAGAACGTCAAATCCACTACCAATCATTACAATACAATGAATGTAAACCAAACAAAATCTGCAATTCCGCTAAATTTTACTGAAAAAGGTAATGGAACTCTTTCTTCTGTATCAGGAAGTCAAAGACTTTCATTTGAAAATATTCGCAGTTTTCGTCAACATTTTGAACAAGGAACTATACCTATGCGCTTTGCCTTAGGAGACAATCAACATCAAACTTTGATAGTTGCAATGTACGAAGGTACCGAAAAATTACTAAATCAGGATGTATCTGAATTTGCTGTACTCGAATATCTGGAAGGACTTAAACTGACAGCCAAAGAATTGCGCCAACAGGGAATTTCCGGGGAACAATTCAGAACATCTCTGCTTGAACATTCTGCGTCAACTGTCCGAGACTTAGTAAGCTCTTCCTGATTTATCAGGTTCCGCTCACTGCCATTTTGTCAATTTTAAAAGATGGTGTGAGAATTGAGCTTCTTTCATCAACTTCACTGCCAATCATTTTCAAATTATTCAACATTTCAGTAAAAGTACCTGCAATAGTAAATTCACTTACCGGCTCAGCCAATTTCCCTTCACGAATCCAAATTCCCTGTGCCCCCCTAGAGAAATCTCCTGTAACAATATTTGCTCCCTGACCTGACATAAAGGTCAAATACAATCCGTTTTTGACGCTTGCAATCAATTCCTCTTCCGGATAATCACCAAGTTTAAGAATCAGGTTGGAAATCCCTCCAGAGTGACCGTTGGAAGTCATTCCAAGTTTATTTGCAGAATATGTAGAGAGCATATAATTTTTCAGTACACCATTTTCTATCAAAACTAAAGGTTTGGCCTCAACTCCTTCACTGTCAAAGTGACGACTCCCAAGTTTTCCTGGAAGTAAAGGATTATCTATCAGGTTTATTTTAGAATCTGCAATAGATTCATTTAGCCGATTCAAGAGGAAGGATTGCTTACGAAAAAGATTTTCGCCCATTAATGCAGAGGCTATTTTACCCAGAAAACTTTGAGCCATTTCCGAACTAAAAACTACAGGGACTTCCTGGCTTGCCGGTTTGACTGCACCAAGTTTGCGTAAGGTTCTATGACAGGCTTTTTCTACAATTTCCCGGGAGGGAGTCAGATTCTTGTGAAAACGAGCTGCACTGTACCAACCGTCCGTTTGTTTACGTCCAATGTTAGTTGAATCACCGGCTCCTTCAGAAGTTGATTTTGCATCATCTGCAACCATCGAAACCCCAAGACTATAAATAGTTTTTGTCTCGCCTTCAAGAAAGCCGTTGGAATCCGCATGAACCATGTGAGAAATACTGTCGGAATAAAATGATTGCTCTGTTCTTAACCTTCTATCAGAGTTCAGAGTCAACTGTTCCAAATCGAGTGCAATTTGCACTTTTTCTTCAGAACTCAACTTGTTAAAATCCGGATCAAGAAATTCCAGATTACCCGGTGCACGCCCTTGTAACGCAGGGTCAGGAAGGCTGTAAAACTCATCTTCACCCATAAAAGGGAGTGCATCCATAGTTGTACTGATTAAAGGGCCCAGTGTCTCAATTCGGAGATCATTTGAAGAAACAGTAGATCTGCGTTTGTTTTTTGAAACTGTTAAATGAACCCCGGATGAACCTGATTCCTGCAGTGATTCAATTTTTTCCTCACGTACATCAACCTGAAAAGACGTTGAGTTGGCTAGTGAAACAGATGCGTGTTCTGCTCCATATTGTTTAGCCAAATCAATAATTTCTTTAGTAATAGATTTATATTTTTCTAACATATCGTGAGTTTGTCTGTTTATCGTGCCAGTGAATCTTCAGTCAGTTTTTTCAAATTTGGAGACCTGTTCTTGAGTCAAAAATAATAAATGTTGTCTTGATTTATGCTAACGAAACGTTGCTTAATATTTATCAGCTATTTTTCCTATACACAATCGGCTCCCATAGTTTAACTGGATAAAATAGGGGATTCCTAATCCCTAGCTCCGCGTTCGAGTCGCGGTGGGAGCACCA
>Ga0257107_1000435_pt1 | contig 15796 bp, 20 predicted proteins | sample LP_taG_2_FD_190178 | JGI IMG/M metagenome (GOLD analysis project Ga0257107, IMG submission 190178) | Marine microbial communities from Northeast Subartic Pacific Ocean, Canada - LP_J_2011_P26_500m | ecosystem: Environmental > Aquatic > Marine > Oceanic | place: Canada: Northeast Subartic Pacific...
ATGTTTGAAAGAATATGGCAAAAAAGAAAATTGTGAAAAAGACTGTTACACAAAATTCAAAAAAATCAAAAACTAGAAAAGAACCAAGTCCATTGCAATTATTCAACAAGGTAACAGCAGTTTCAGAATCTACAAAAATCATATCAAATGAAATCAAGAATATGACAAAGATTTTCAAAGAAAATCAAAGGATCCTGGTAACAATGAATGATATGATTGATACATTAAGTTCATCTATAATACAAATTCAAAAACAGTCAAAGCAGATTAATATAATTGAAGAAGATACAGAACGTCTTTTCTCTGGACTAAACCAAATGAAAGGAAATACAAAAATAATTACAAAACTAAATGAACAAACCGTCAAGCTTGAAGAAAAGATCAAAAATATAGAGCAAAGTCACAAATCGACATCAAAGACAGATGAACTAGTTCAAACTGTTTCAGAAAGTCTTGATTCTATTAGAAATAATTCAAGGATGATAATGAAGGTCGCTGATAGAGTAGATGATTTAAAAGATGAGATTAAGATTGTAACAAAAGAAGCAGGATCCACATCCGGTATAACAAAGCAAATCGATGAACTAAGAAACAGTATCAAATCAATCTCAAACAGAACTGGAGACATAGGTGATGACATGTCAAATATAAGAAATGAGATTGGTGGAATAGTAAAGGATACAAATATTTCTTCAATATTGGGTGACGGGCTAAAGACATTCAAATCAGAGATTGAAGATAAAATTTCTGGGTTATCAAATCTAATTAACAGATCCGATTCTCTAGCCTCAGAATTCCATAAAAAAACTGACAAAGTTGTTCAGGATATTGAGAGCATCAAAAATGTCACAAATAAGGCATCAAGTGATAGTTCGAAAGAAGTTCTAGCATTGTTGAAATTATCTGAATATCAATCAGGCATACGAATGCAGGCAGAATCAAAATATGGTGACATAAAAGATATTGAAAAAATGACTACTGATACAACAGATGTAATCAATCTATTTGACAAATTGTCTATAGAATCAAATGACAAAATACCATTACCACGTGAGGTAAGACAATGGGCAGTTGGAAAAATATTTGACTGTGCAGATAAATGGGAACTACGATTTTCTGAAGTGTTCCAAATACTAGTAGACAACCTTGGAAAAGAACTACTAAAAGAAGCAGTTAGAATTCAGCAAGTACGTGATATTTTTGGAATTAGGGCTGTGGATGAAATAAGAAATAAGATAAATATTTCCTAAACATCGTTTGAAACATCGTATTCTTTTAATTCCTGCTTCTTCTTGTTAAGTACAGCAAATATTGCTAAGATTGCAGCAATCCAAATTGAAGTGAATATTATATTTGAGAAACTAACATACATGTATGGAATTGCATCTGCAAGATTCTCTTGTATTACAGCACCTCTTTCATGTATGTTAGACATACCGGTATGATATGCGGCACTATCTGTTGGAACTGCAGCGATTTTTTCAGCACTAATTATCATCGTATTCAGATCAGTTTGGATTCTTACAAAATTTGTAGTGTCTGTTGGAAATATCCAAACAGGGTTTCCGTCTGCTGGGAGAAGTATTTTGGCGGCGTTAAGATCTATTAAGATTGATTGGGGATCAGACGATGCCATAATTCTATCTAATAAACCAACTGACATGTCAAGTGGATAAACATCATTACTGTAACCTGTAAACGCCATGTATGCACCAATTATAATTATTGCAAAAATTCCGCCAACTGCTAACTTGTAAAAGTAATTTGCCATTTTTTCTTCCTTTGTTATTTTATGTAGATTTGATTTGGGTCTTTTATATCTTGTATGCGAAAAACTAAGCCAAGCTATGTAAAAGAAGCCAATTGCTTGTAGAGCTATTATGGGCACAAATATTGGGTTTTTAGAAAATATTGCGATAAATATGCCTAATACACCGTATATGGCAAAGAACATTTCTAGAAGTGTTGTTCTTGAGAATGGAAGATTGTATGCCTTATCCCTCCAGTCGTCATCGTTCTTAATGATTCCATATTTTGGAGTTCTTAGAAACTCATTTTTCTTTCCCACCATTGCATCGAAAACTGCAACAGTATTATTCACAGACATTCCGATTGAATAAATTAGCAAATATGGTAATGTCTTTGCTTTTGCTTTCCAACCTGTTTTGTACATTTTATGAATTACAAGAATATAGGCACCTGGACCCATAGCAAGATATGTTGCTAAAGTAAGAGCAGGGAGAAAACTTACGATGTAGAGGTTTACCTCTGATGCAAGTAATATTGGAAGAGTTATGAATTGTATCAGCATTAAAGGAAAAACAATATGTCGTGTAAGTTGAATAAATGCCTGAAGTTTGGCATCAAACGATATCTTTCTTTTAACAAGAATGTCTCCAAGTAGTTTGATTGCACATTGTATTGAACCCTTTGCCCATCTGAACTGTTGTCTTTTTGCACCATTCATTTGCACAGGTAATTCTGCGTCAACTACTATATCTGGCAAGAATAAGCATTTCCAACCTTTCATCTGTGCTCTATAACTTAGATCCAAGTCTTCAACAAGAGTTGCAGTATGCCAACCCCCAGCATCATCAATACACTCTTTTCTCCAAATTCCAGCAGTCCCATTAAAATTCATAAATAGATGTGAATTACTTTTGGCCTTTTGTTCTACTAAAAAGTGAAAATCAAGATTCAAAGCCTGTGCTTGAGTAAGTGCAGAATAATTCTCATTGACATGACCCCATCTACACTGAACAAGTCCAATTTTTGAATTTGTAAAATGTGGTATCGCCTTTTTCAAGTACCAGTTTGGTGGTATGAAATCAGCGTCAAAAATTGCAACAAAATCACTTTTTGTATATTTCATTGCATGTTTTAATGCACCAGCTTTGTAGCCTGCACGTGTTCCTCGTCTGATATGTGATATATCAAATCCTAGGTTTTGGTATTTTAGAACAGATTGATGCATTAAATTTACTGTATCATCATCAGAGTCATCCAAAATCATGATTTTAATTTTTTCTTTTGGGTAGTCTTGGGCACATACTGCATCAACTAATCTTGTTGCAACATATTTTTCGTTATATATTGGAAGTTGTATTGTGATTGTTGGTTCGCCAATTTCTGAAACAGGATAAACCTCTTTCCTTCTACTTGATAAAAATGCCAGATAGTAAAAATTACAAGTATAGCCAATAATTAAAATTGCGCAGAAAATGAATATCTGAAATACAAATTGTGTAAAGGGATTACCTTCCATGACTCAACATGTAAAAACTCTTGTTGCTATTTATATTTGAAATGCAGTTTAGTCTTGTGCAAATATCTTGATTGCTTCGGGAGGGCAAACTCCCTCACATGCCAGACAAAATATACAGTCTGGTTCACCGCCCATTAGAGGTTTTTTGTCAGATGCTGGGTTTCCAGGGAAGTCTGCAAATGCATAAACACCTACAGGACACGCATCTATACAGGCACCGTCTGCAACACAAACATCATAATCAACTGAGACATATTCACCCCAAACACCTAATATTCCATTATCAGTTCCAACACGTCCCCATGTCTTAACTTGATGACCTGATGGTGCTTTGAATACTGCAGACTTTTTCATCTTTGCTTTATAATCAACATCAATTGGTCCTGGTTTTACCTCTCCTCCTTGCCATTCTTGTGCTGGTCCTCCATCACCGTCCAAAGCAATTGGTTCTTTTTTAACTGGAATTGGTTTTGCATCTGGGACAATCTGTGCTAAAGGAGTTAATTCTTCTAATCTTACAAATGCTTCATCCTCGGTAATTTTTTCTGTTTTCATTAATGCCTCAGCCATTTTGTCGGAAAGAATTGTGTTTCTAAGAACTGTGTCTGTAATCATCTTTGCAAAATGGTCTGCCTTCTTTCTGTAATCTTTAATCCATGGCGCATCACCAAATTTTTCAATTGGAAATATCTGATATATTATATCAACAACTTCGCCTGTTACAATCTCAACCGTAACACTAAGATCTATTTTTTCATATTCCTTAGAAAATTTATCAGCCATATTTTCTTCAATCCATGAATACGTTGCAAAAATTCTATCAGCATACATATCCATCTCAAATGTATTTTTTAACCCATCATGAACTGATTGTATTTCAAGTTCCTCATCCAATTTTATTGGTAATCTGTAAAGCCCGAGCTTGTAACCGTGTAATGGATAAACTCCTCTTTTAGCTGTTGGTGCCTCCATTGTGTAAACTCGATCTTTTAATAATAATGACATTTTCCTGCCTCTGGTATATCTATGCGTAATTGCCTTAAATATCTTATCCGTACTAGTTGAAAGCAAGTACATGATTTTTAAATGTGAAATATCTTGAAGAGAACTGCTTGAAACTAAACAAAGTTGCCATAGTAAGTAAATTTGGATCAAAAATTTCAGAGAATGCTGCAAAAACGGTAGCCAAAAAACTTCTATCGAAAAAAATTAGCGTGTATACGATTGCACCTGTTGAAGTGACTAATGCCAAACAAGTTGAATCATTAGACCAATTAAGCAAAATTAAACTTGACCTGGCAATTACACTTGGTGGTGATGGTACGACATTACGAGCATTTAGAAATTTGCGTAATGAAACACCTATACTAACAATAAATGTCGGAGGGAATAGAGGAATTTTATCTGAAATTACCCTAGATGGTATAGATGATGCCATAAACGCAATAAGCAAAAATAAGATTTGGCTTGATAAAAGAACTCGAGTGGTTGCATCATGTGATGGAGAAGAATTTGCGCCAGCATTAAATGAAATTTATGTTAACAGAAAAAATCTTACAAAAACTGCTGAATTTGAGATAAAATTTCAAAGTGATACAGTCAAACAAAAAATGGATGGAGTGATAATATCAACACCTAGTGGATCTACTGGTCATTCATTTTCAATTGGTGGACCACTACTACATGAGAGTCTTGATGTCTTGATAATCACACCCGTTGCACCAGTACATAGATTACCATCAATTGTAGTTCCTGATGAAAAAATTGAGATTAATTGTTCACATGACTGTAATATAGTAATGGATGCACAAATGATCAAATCAGCAGGAGTTGGGGAAAAAATAACAATAAAGAAATTCAAAAAGCAAGCAGTTTTTGTTAGACTAAAGAAAAAAGGTCTAAGACAGATGAATAAACTTGGGTTTTAGAGTACTTGATGCCACTGCATTTTATGCTGGCACTCCGTTTAGATCAGAAGATAGTTACTATGTAACAGCCTCAGTATATGATGAAATTAAGCATATTAAAAAAAACCACATTGCACTTGAAATCTTACTTAATTCTAAACGACTGATAATTCAAGATCCAGATAGCAAACATATAACAAAAGTTAGGAATACTGCAAAAAAAACTGGTGATATAGGCAGTTTATCGGATGAAGATATGTCATCTATAGCACTATCATTAGAGTTAGGTTCTGATTTGATTTCGGATGATTTTGCAGTATCAAATGTTGCAAAACATCTAGGTGTGGAAATCATACCAATAATGACTAGAGGAATTAAGACTGTTGGAAGGTGGATACATTATTGTTCTGCATGTGGAATAAGTCCTAAAGAATCTATTTGCCCAAACTGTGGAAATAAATTAAGGAAAAAACTAGTTCCAAAAAATTAGGAATCATGTAATGTCTTTTGGTTTAATTTTTTAGTATGTTTACTTTTTTCTTGTAGCATTTTCTTAATTTTCTTTGCACGAGATTCACCCAAACCTGGAATCTTTGCCAAATCTTTTGTAGATGACGATAAAGCTTTTAGTGGTGTCCCAAATTTTTCAAGCATTCTAATTGCAGTCTTTTCTCCAATTCCAGGTAAACTGCACAATACTATCAATTGTTGTTTTTGTGTATCATTTGATTTTTTGATTTTTTTGAGAAGTGGTCCTTTGATTGATTTTTTTCGTGAACTCAATGATACTAGTAATTTTGCAGTGTGTGCTGCATTTGGAGTTGGTATGACTGGAATTTTAAAATCAACTGCAATTGTAGATAATGCACCATAAAAAACTAGTGGATTTTCAGCTATTGATTCAATCTCGTCAACATTTCCTTCTAATAAAATAATTGGAAATTGAAAATTATCTTTTAGCCTATTACACTGATCAAATAATCTACCATCAAAAACTGAAGACATGAAATCACGAATGCTTTTTCTTTCTACAACAGTTTCATGTGATACAATATAATCGCCTATTGGTAATGTCTTAACTTCGACATTAACTCCTATCGCTTGTAATAATTTAGGTATGCCACTTTTTCTCTCTCTTTCATCAATTACTATACGAATATCCTCTATTCTCACATAAATTATAAGAACTAATTGTTAATATTTTGTTGTAATTCTAAGAACCAGTTGGTGGTGGAACGTTTCCAGATGATTGATTTTTCAACATATCTTGGATCTTTTTTTCCTGTTCTTGAAGACTAGTTTTTAATCGTTCTTCTTGCTTTGCTAGAACAGTTATTTTTGTCTTAGATAATTCCTTTTTTTCTTCTAATTCATCAATCAGTGTTTTTTTCTCAGATTTTATCAAAATTGTTCCAGCATATTTGAATACTTGCTCATCGTCATTTGCCTTTTGTAATTCTTCTAATGCACGTTCTGACTCTATACTTTCCATATCAACCTGCTGTTTTTGTGCTAATATTGATTGAAGATTTTGTTGTGTTTGCTGCATTTTAGTAATTTGCTCTTGTAACCAAGGCGGCATTTGTTGACCAGATGACATGACAGATTTTTGATTATTGTTCTATTATATCTTTACAGAGTTGATTACATCATACGATGTTTGTATTAATCTTAAAGTTGAGTTAATATTTGCTCTAAGTTGTGGTATTTGCTTCGATTCAATTTGAATTAAAATTTTTTTATTATGTGATATTTTAGTTTTTAGTGGATTTTCAGGATAAAATTTATTGTCTGTTGAAACTGAATCAAAAATCGCCTTAGTTGCTTGTCCAGCAGAAAATTCTATTTTGGTACTAAAATTTAACGTCATAAGCTGTACCAGCTATTTTGAATGTACATTTCTTACAAGACCAAATCCCAACAACCTCTCTTATAACAAAACCACCACATTCAGGACACTTCCTTTTACTTTTCATCAAATGATGTACTTGGGAATACTGCTTCCTAATTTTTATTCCATATCTAGCTCCCAAGCCCTTTAATCGTCCTTGTTTTTTTACCATTTAATTTGCACCAGAACTACTTTCCTTTATAATTTCTCGTATTTTTGAGCCGACTTTGACTGAGATTTCAGCGCATTTAACAAGCTCATCCTGCGTAAATCCACCACTGCCACCTTTTTGAAGCGCAACAACATTTCCATCCGAATTTGTGGTAATAGTAATACGTGAATCCATGATTGACCATTCATCTAAATTCGGATCAACAATTATGTATTCATCAATTTTTGCCATTGTGACCGATACAGGTAATGTTGTAATTGGTGGAGTAATAAATTCATTTTCAATTTTTACTGGTTTATCATCTTTCATTTCATATTTTGGAATTTTACAAGAGTTGATTGCTGCAGTTGTTGCATATGAACATGCATCAAAAAGATTTCCATCATGATCAGTTACTGCATTATCACAAAAAATTCCTATCACAGATTTATCTTTCTCTAGAACTAATTGTTTCATGTCTAACATCTTACTTTCTCTAATCCCCCTATCTGTTACTCGTGCAAGCTCAATAACAGGTGGTTGTGGTGGACCAGTCTCAGCACTTGGGTGAGCAATAGGTAAAATCTCGGCAGTACAAATTAACATTCCTTGATCTCCAGTATCTGGAAATGGTCTTTCAGGTTGCACTTTAACACCAGATACAACCTCAGTATCACCAAGTCTTACTCTAGCAGAACCTTCTGCTTTAGGTATTACACCAACATCAATAGTAAGCTCACGTACTTCATCAAATAGGCGACCATCAACACGTTTTCCTTCTTTCAATAATTCAAGAATTTGAGTTTTTTTCAACTGATCAATAATTTTAGAGTTGGTCATTGTTTATTTTCACCAGTTGAAAAGTATTTTTCTTGTAGTGCCTTTTTTTGTATTTCATAAACTTGTTTGCAACCATCTATTCCTATTTCAATACATTTTTTGTATTCATCAGGAGTTAAGACGCCATCTAATTGTAAGAGAGTTATTTTTTCAAGATTTGGCATATAACCTATTGGTAAATCAGCTTGACCTGCTTGGTCTTCTTCATTATTTACATCAAGTATCACAGTATCAGCTGCTTTTCCAGCAGCACAGCCAGCTACTAAATCACGCATGGGAATTCCAGCATCAGCTAATGCAACAGATGCGCCAGTAAGTGCAGCGCAACGAGTACCTCCATCTGCTTGTAAAACTTCCATGTAAACATCAACTGCAGTTCTTGGGAATTGTTTTAACATTACAGCGGGTTCAAGTGCTTCTTTGATCACCTTACTGATTTCTATTTCTCTTCTAGAAGGAGCTGGATTTTTTCTTTCACCTACTGAGAATGGTGTCATATGATATCTACAACGTAATATTCCTGTATCAGTATCGGACAAATGTTTTGGGTGAACATCTCTTGGACCATAAACACCTACCAGAATTTTGTTTTCGCCAAATTCAATATATGCAGAACCATTAGCATTCTTTAGTACACCTGCTTTGATGCTTACTTTTCTTGTTTCGTTAATTTTTCTTCCATCAGAACGAATGCCATTTTCGTCTAATAGAACAATATCTGTATCTCTTCCACCCATTTTAATCACTTTTTAATTCTAACATTTCACCTATTTGATCAGTTAAATTTGCAACATGTGCTTTTTCTTCAACTAATTCAACTGCCTTTATAGCCTTTAATAATCCATCTGAATCATCACAAGAGATAACTATCAATCCATTCTGACCAATTGTAATCTGTGCATTTGTTCCACTTTCAATCATCTGAATCATTGAACCACGTTTACCAATTAGTCTTGCCACTTTACTTGGAGATATGTACACTAACTCTCCAGCATCAATTTTACCTAACTCTCTTCCAGAAATTGTTAACAGTGGATCACGTGTTTTATCAGAATTTACAATTCTAGTAACAATAAGATCACCTTTGCATAGTTTAGATGAAAGATCGTCAGAATGCGATGAAAAGTCTCGTCCGAAGACATCAGTTGCTGGAAGCATACCGGAATAACATGAATTAATATCAACTTCCCAAGACATTGCTGAATGAGAAATTATTTTACCAATTACTAGATCATCATCTTTTGGATAGTATCCACCAGTTAGAGGAATCACTCTTACACTTCCATCATGTACATCAGAAAGACCAATAGTGGTAGCAAGAATGTTATTGCCTTCCATAACTGTATTTTGTTCAGCCCTATATGCACCAGAAACTATTACTTCGCCAGGAATAACATGGCGTTTTTTATCATTACTCATCTAGATACCTCAACGCTTGCAGTACCCTTTGTAACTGAGCCCAATCTATCTATCACGTTTGGTCTTGCGGCGGCAGGTATTTCTAGTATTGCTTTTAATGAGCCATTTGGTTGCCAATCTTCTTTTTTTAATGTACCAGTGGATTTTAGAACAGTGTATGATTGTGCAACAAACTGGGCGGGAACTAATATTTCTAAAACAATGTTCTCAGATTTAAGAGGTATTATGAACCTTAATTTTTCAACGACGTCTTTGATCTGCTCGTCAGCATTTTTGAAAGGATCAATTGACACTCTACTATCATTCATTGCTTGCTCTATTCTTAATGGAGGATGTGGTAAATGTGAACGTGGATCAACATACGTTTTTGCAATAAATGTTACAAGTTGTTTTCGCTTTTCGGACATCATCTTTTTCCTCTGTTCAGTTGTAAGATTAAGTTCGCCTTTTTTCATTATTATTTCCGCAATTTTTGTCAAGTCATTGGTTTTGAAGACATGCTCAAGTTTTTCGTTTGTTGCCCGTGTACCTTTGTTAGAATCAGTGTAGATCTCGTCAGAAACGAGAACTTTGGATATTTCCGTGATCTTTCCTAATTTATAATCAAATGCAGGATCAGGTTTTACTAAGAGTTCAAATTTATCACCACTGAATGAATACCTAACTACGGTAACTTTGTCGGTCATTTTATAACTGATAAAACTCTATTTCGTATTTAATTCTGATGAATCCCAAGTAGGTTTTTATTTGGACTTTGAAGATTTTTGATTAAGATTTGTCATTAAATATTATTTCTCAAGATGACCAAAGGGTCTCCGTTAAACTAAAGGGAATTCCTTTACAATATGCAAATGCATTACGAAGAATTTGTTTGAATGGGGTTCCAATCTATGCTATTGATACAGTAGATATCTTATCCAATTCATCAGTTCTGGCAGATGAAGGAATTGCACATAGATTAGGCCTTATTCCATTAAAAACTGAACTTTCTGCAGTACAACAAAATAACGAATCAGATAAGATAATGTTCACACTTGATTCGGGAGAAACCTCTGAAACACGAACTATTCTATCAGGTGAATTAAAATCTCAAGATGATATTGTAAAACCAATTGCAGATAATATTCCAATTGTAACACTTGCACCGGGACAAAGATTAAACATTGAAGCATATGCTAGACTTGGAAGAGGCACTGAACATGCAAAATGGAATTCGGCAAATGTTTCTACTCTAACAGAATCAGATAATGATGATGAAAGAGTTTTAACAGTTGAGACAACCGGATCACTTGAACCACAACATATTGTTCTTTCAAGTATTGAAGAGTTATCAAGACGCTTAAATGAATTCAAACAATACTTGTCTGATTTAAAATAGAATGGCATGCAAATTATATTTGGGTAATTTTGTGATTTGACTAATGGAAAATAATCTAATAAAACTGGTAAAAGAATTAAGAATTGCTTCTAAAAAGAATGAAGCACCTATTTGGTCAAAAATTGCCAAGGATGCCTTAAAATCTAATTCTAAAAAGAGAGCTGTCAATCTAAAAAAAATTGATGCGTTAACAGATGATGGAAGTGCAGTTGTAATTTCAGGAAAAATATTGGGAACTGGTAAATTGTCACATAAAGTATTGGTTTCTTCATTTTCAATTTCCAGTTCTGCTGCAAAAAAGATTAAAGAGTCAGGAGGACAAATTCTAGAATTTTCAGATATGATTGAACAATTTCCAACTGGTAAAGGAGTAAAAATAATTGGTTAGTAAACAAGAGCAGGTAATTGATCTAAGTAAACCAATAGTAGTTGATGGAACAAATCTGATTGCTGGTAGAGTTTGTTCAAATGTTGCAAAACTATTACGAAAAGGAAATAGAGTCTCAATAGTTAACTGTGAAAAAATTATGATGAGTGGTAAAAAACTAAGTATAGTTAGAGAATATCAAGACTTTCTAAAAATTAATAGCATCATTCATCCAAAACATGGTCCAGTTCATCCAAGAAGACCAGATACAATCATTAAAAGAATGGTTAGAGGTATGTTACCAAGAGAAACACCATCAGGAAAAACAGATCTAGCAAGATTAAGAACCTACATTGGAGTACCAAAAGAAGTAAAAGGTTTTGAAAAAATACAATTTGAAAACTCAAAAATTACTAGATCGTCTTCAAGATATACAACAATGGCTGAAATAAGTATGTATATTGGAGGAACTGACTTTTGATTCCAAAGACTGAAATTTATTTTGCATCACGAAAAACAGCTAGTGCACATGTTTACATTACAAAAGGTGTAGGAAAAATTAGAATCAATAACGTACCTGTAGAAATGATTAATCCTGAAACTGCTAGAGAGGTAATTCTTGCACCATTAGAAGTAATTGGTGAGGAGTTACGGGATAAGGTTAACATTTCCGTTAGAGTAAGTGGTGGTGGATTTATGGGACAAGCATATTCATCGGCAACTGCTATATCTAGAGCATTGATTGGCTGGACAAAAGAGAAAAAAGAGCCAAAAGACCACCCTTTCAATAAATCAACCCGTCAACAACTCAAAAATAAAATTGCTGAGTATGACAAATATCTCATTAGTGGGGATGCAAGAAGAAAAGAACCAAAGAAATTTGGTGGTTCAGGCGCACGTAGAAGAAAACAGAAATCATATCGATAGAATGTAGATCTCTATTTTTAATTAAAAATTGATGGAGTTGTTGAATTTTTTTCAAATATTTGTATGTCTCTTTCTGACTGTAAAGTAAGTGAGATATCATCTAATCCATTAAGTAATCTTTGTTTTTTGTCCGGTTGTATATGAAAATGTTCTTGTAATCTATCTCCAACTATTGTTTGATTTTCAAGATCTATTTCCAATTTAGATATATTTGTAAAAATATACTCAATTACACTTCTATCTATTTGGATAGGAAGTACACCATTTTTGAAACAATTACTATAGAAAATGTCAGCAAAAGATGGTGCAATTATAACCGAAAAACCATAATCTTTTAGTGCCCAAACAGCGTGTTCACGAGAGGAGCCACACCCAAAATTTTCATTTGTAACTAAAATTTTTGAATCTGCATACTTTGACTCATTTAAGATAAAATCTTTCTTTGGATTACCATCACTTTCAAATCTCCAATTGTAAAAAAGATATTTACCAAAACCAGTTTTTTGAATAAGTTTTAGAAATTGCTTTGGAATGATTTGATCCGTATCTACATTTGCCTTATCAAAAGGTGTGATAACACTACTAATTTTTGTAAATTTTTCCAATTTCTAGTACCACTCTCTAATGTCAACAAAGTGTCCTTCAATTGCAGCAGCTGCAGCCATTACAGGACTAACTAAATGAGTACGACCTCCTACTCCTTGTCTCCCTTCAAAATTTCTATTAGAGGTACTCGCACAACGTTCACCTGGATTTAAAATATCTGGATTCATTCCTAAACACATACTACATCCAGATTCTCTCCATTCAAAATTTGCGTCTTTAAAAATTTTATCAAGACCCATTTTCTCTGCTTCATGTTTTACCATCTGTGAACCTGGTACTATCATTGCATGTAAATTCGAAGAAACTTGTTTTCCTTTTACAACCTGTGCTACATCAATCAAATCTTCTATTCTAGAATTTGTACATGAACCTATAAACACTCTATCCAATTGAATTTCTGTTATCGGAGTTCCTGATTCTAAATCCATGTATACTAATGCTTTTTCTGCACTCTGAGTTTTAATGGAATCGCCATTAGCAAATTCTTCTGGAGAAGGAACGTTATCTGTAACATCACAAACCATTGCAGGATTTGTTCCCCAACTTACTTGTGGAGCAATCTGGTCAACGTTAATTGTAAAACTCTTATCAAATTTTGTGTTTGAATCAGTATGTAAATTTTCTTTCCAATCATCAACTAGATTATCATAATTACTTGGTGTAAATTCGCGTTTACTCAAATAATCGAATGTTTTTTCATCAGGGGCAATAAGCCCTGCTCGTGAACCTGCTTCAATAGACATATTACAAATTGTCATTCGTTGTTCCATAGAAAGTTCAGATATTGCATCACCACTATATTCCAGCACATGACCTGTACCTCCTGCAGTTCCTATATGCCGAATTATACTAAGGATTATGTCTTTTGAAGTAATTGTAAAAGAGTTTTTTCTCTTTCCAGTAGCAATAATTTCAAATGATTTTGGTTTTTCTAGCCACAATGTTTGTGTTGCCAATACATGTTCCACGTCACTTGTTCCAATTCCAAATGCAAATGCACCAAATGCTCCTTGTGTTGATGTATGACTATCTCCACAAACGATTGTTGTTCCAGGTAATGTAATACCAAGCTGTGGACCTATTACATGAACAATTCCTTGATTTTTACTACTCTTACCAAAAAGTTTTATATCAAAATCGTGACAGTTTTGTTCCAATGTCTTAATTTGAATAGATGAAGTTTCATCTAAGATTGGTAATGATCTATCTGTTGTTGGTATATTATGATCAACAGTAGCAATTGTAAGATCAGGTCTTCTTACTTTTCTATTATTGGAGCGTAATCCCGCAAACGCCTGTGGTGATGTAACTTCATGAATTAAATGCCTGTCAATATAGATCAGTGATGACTCATTTTCTTGTTCCTTGATAACATGTGAATTCCATATTTTTGCAAATAATGTTTCAGGCATTACAACTAATCACTTACTATATTTGAACAAGCCGCCTGCAGCAATTATCTTGGCAATTATTTCTGAAAATGGTTTCATTGAATAGGTTTCATTTTTTGAAATGTTTTTTATCTCCTTCTGTTCTATGTTTATTTCTAATTCATCATTATTTGAGATCGTCTGATATGTTTTTTCATCAATCTCAATTGGTAAAAGAAATGCCCCATCAACGGAATTTCTATAAAAAATTCTTGCGAATGATACTGCCAAAACGGCTTTAATTCCACATGTAGAAAGAGCAATTGGAGCGTGCTCCCTTGATGAACCACATCCAAAATTCTTTCCAGCCAAAATAAAATCACCTTCTTTTACCTTAGAATGAAAATCAGGATCTATTCCTTCCATTGCATGTTTTGCTAGTTCGTTGTAATCATGAATTTTAAGATATGTACCTGGAATAATTACATCTGTGTCAATATTGTCTTTTTCATATTTTATTACATTACCTTTCAATTCAAATCCCTCGGATCAGTAATTTTACCTGTGATTGCAGATGCAGCTGCAACTAACGGCGATGCAAGATATGTTCTGGAATCAATATGTCCCATACGTCCAGGGAAATTTCTATTTGTTGTACTAATACAAACTTCATCTTTTGCTAGAACTCCCATATGTGCACCACAACATGCACCACATGTAGGCGGACCAACCATTGCGCCTGCATCTATGAATATTTGCAATAGTCCATTCTGCATTGCCTTTTTGTATATTGATATTGCTGCTGGTAATACTTCTGTTCTAATCTTTACTCGCTTACCTTTTAGAATTTTTGCAGCTGCAAAAAGATCTTCATATTTTGCGCCAGTACAAGAACCAATGTATGCCTTATCCAATTCAACTGATGATACATCTCTAACTTGAGTTATGTTATCAGGAGAAAATGGTTTTGCGACAATAGGTTCTATTTCAGATGCCTCATATTCAAAAACTTTTGCATATTCTGTATCTTCATCAGATCTTATTTGGTTAAGATTTGTTGCACCACGCTGTTGCAAATAATCTAAAGTTTTTTGATCTGCTTCAATTATTCCATTCTTTGCACCAGCCTCAGTAGTCATATTTGTTAATGTTAATCTACTCTCAACTGACATTTCATCAATTCCACTTCCACCAAATTGCATAGTGTTGTAAGCACCACCATCAGTACCAATATCACCAATAATTTTCAGGATGAAATCTTTAGCCATTACATGTTCTGGTAATTTTCCATTTAATTTGAAATAGAAAGTTTCCGGAACCTTAAACCATATTTCACCATTAAGTAATACATACGCAACATCTGTATGACCTAGACCACATGCAAATGCACCTAATGCACCAGTAGTATTTGTATGAGAATCACCTCCTACATACACCTCACCTGGTGATACTAATGCTTCTTCATGTGAGAGAGTATGACAAATTCCATATTGGCCCATACCATATTTGAAATGTTTTTTTATCCCATATTTTTTTGTAAATTCTGATAATTTTGTAATATTTTCTGCTGAAATTTTTTCTGCTGTAGGAACAAAATGATCTTCTGCAACCCAAACTTTTGATGCATCATACAATTGTGATGTGTCAATTCCTTGATTATTTAGCTTATCAAATA
>Ga0257107_1000436_pt1 | contig 15756 bp, 20 predicted proteins | sample LP_taG_2_FD_190178 | JGI IMG/M metagenome (GOLD analysis project Ga0257107, IMG submission 190178) | Marine microbial communities from Northeast Subartic Pacific Ocean, Canada - LP_J_2011_P26_500m | ecosystem: Environmental > Aquatic > Marine > Oceanic | place: Canada: Northeast Subartic Pacific...
AAAATGCCTTTAATCGTCACAAGACTTGTTCTGATGCATTATACGCTGGTTTAAGTGCATTAGGATTAACACCGTTTGCAAAGGAAGAAGATCGTTCAATAACGATTGTAGCTTTGAATTATCTTGACGGTCTAGAGGACAAAACATTCAGAAACACTTTAGCGGAAAAATTCAGAGTTCTTGTTGCAGGAGGATTTGGAGATTTGAAAGGGAAAGTATTCAGAGTTGGTTGCATGGGCGAGGTTCACAGATATCATGTCATGAGAACAATTTCTTCCATTGCTTCAACATTAGATATGATGGGTCATAGTGTGGATGCGCAGGCAGGTCTTAAAACCGCTGAAGAGAAACTGAAAGATCTATAATCCCTTACACTCATATAAGGAAATTCAAAAACGCTGTATACATTGACTTTCAACAAAGGCTCTTTACTTCTGGTTGATTATACTGCCAAAGTAAAAGATACAGGAGAAGTTTTCGAAACGACTAGCGAAGAGGAGGCAAAGAAACATTCCTTGCATGAGCATAATGTCAAATATCAACCAAAACTTGTTTCGGTTGGTGAATCATGGATTATCAAAGGTGTAGATGAAGCACTAGAAAAAACCTCAGTGGGTGATAAGAAAACGATAGAGGTTACTCCTGCAAAAGGGTTTGGAGAAAGGGATGCAGGCAAAGTCAGAAAAATTCCACTTCGTAAACTCGGAGAGGATGCAGAAAAGGTTTCAATTGGTGATCGAATAGAAGTGGATGGCAAAAATGGAATTGTCAGATTTATCGGAGCTGGCAGAGTTCAAATAGATTACAATCATAGATTTGCTGGTAAAACCATTATTTATGATATCAATGTACTTAAAGAACTAAAATCAGACGAAGAAAAAACAACAGGGATTTTAAAAAGATGGCTTCCGGTAAAAGATGATAAAATTTTGTTTAAGAAAACTGGTAATGTGTTAGACGTTACAATTCCTGAAGAAATGTTTCGTGCTGATAATTTACCAGCTATCAAACACTTGGTTCAAACTGATCTTTTCAAATTCGTGCAGACCTTGGAAAAAATCAACTTTGCAGAAACATATGTGAAAAAACAAGTAAAATCCACAGAAAAAACTTCTAAAGATGTAAAGACAGAATCGAACGTAACTAAAAAAACTAAAGCACCTTAGTGCTTTTGGCAAGTGCAACAGCTTTCTTTTCAGTCATTTTAACTTCTTTTAATACAGTATATCTTTCTGGTCTTAACGACTGCGCAATTGTTAATGCCTTTGCAAGTATCTTAGGTTTTAATCCTATTTCTTTTGCTGTAGTAGGAACACCAACATTCTTTAATGTTTTTACAATTTTTTTCCAGTCTTGTCCTTGTAATTTTGCAATCATGATAGTGCCAATACCACATTTTTCACCATGAAGACCAACACCTGGTTCCAATTTATCTACAGCATGGGAAAACAAATGTTCTGCACCTGAACAGGGTCTGCTACTACCTGCAATACACGCTGCTACTCCAGCACTTATCAATGCCTCCACAATTTCTCGTACATTCAACCCTTTTTTTGAAAAACTAGTTGAACTTTCCATCAAAATCTTTGCACTCATCAAAGCTAAATTAGCTGAATACCTTCCATAATATTCACCAGTTTTATCTCTTCCAAGCTGCCAATCTCGTACTGCTGTAATTTTTGCTATAAGATCCCCACAACCACTTGCAAGTAATCTCCTTGGAGCTTTTTTTATAATATCTACATCAACAAAAACTCCAAGTGGAGCAGTAGCCACTAAAGAATGTGGTCTATCACCTTTAACTGATACAAATGGGCTTGCTATCCCATCATGCGAAGCGGATGTTGGAATACTAACAAACGGCTTGCCAATATTGAAACCAATCATTTTAGCTATATCGACAGAACGTCCACCACCAATTCCTATTATTAAATCACTTTTGTTCTGTAGTATTTTATTTTCTATTTCAATTATAGATTTTTTATCGATAGTTTTAGATAAGTACCAAACATGTTTAATTTTAGACATATTAAGAGATTTTTCAATTTTTTTTTGAACTATTTTTTTAACATTGTTTCCTGAAATTAGAGACACATTATTTGGATCTACTAAGGATTTTAGAAAAGAACCTATATCACCAATGTTTTTTTCACCCACCACAATTTTACGAGGTAATTCCATTATGTGCGATCGCATATATTTTTCCGTTTTTAACACTTCTTATATTTTCCACTACAAAAGTTATTTAATAGGGTAAAAACAATTTGAAATATCTCATACGAGGTAATTCTATGACTACGAATATCGAAGAAAAAATATTACATGGTACAACCACTGTAGGAATTAAGGCATCAGATGGTGTTGTATTATGTGCAGATATGAGAGCTAGCGCTGGATATTTTATTGCAAACAACAATACAATGAAAATTCAAAAGATCTATGATCACGCTGGTTTGACATTGGCGGGTGGAGTTGCTGATGCTCAAAACCTAACTGATATTTTGAGGTATCATGCAAATGTACATTTTATTCAAAACAATGATAACATTATGATAAAATCATTAGCAAGACTTTGTTCTCTTGTTTTTCATCAAAATAGAGGATATCCATTCATGGCAGATATCTTGCTTGGTGGATATGATCGTGACGGTTCGGAATTATTTAATATTGACATGTTTGGCTCTGTAGAAAGAAAATCATATGTAACAACTGGTAGTGGTTCACCTGTTGCATATGGTGTTTTAGAAGATGAGTATCGTGATGATCTTACCATCAATGATGCAAAAGGAATTGCACTTCGTGCAGTAAAGGCTGCCATCGTAAGAAATATTGGAACCGGTGATGGGATCAATGTGGCAACGATTGATAAGAATGGATTCCAACTTTTAACCAAAGAACAAAAAAAGTCAATAATCTCGCTTTAGTGATTTAATGCAAAAAAAACAACAACAGGAATTACCTACAGGGCAAAATATTATGCCAATAATACTGAAAAGTATTCCCAAGGAAGCTAATATTAACAAAATTGATTATGAGGGTCCCAGAATTGCCATTTACACAAAGACACCTAGATATTTGCTTGAAAATACCACAATAATTTCAAATCTTGTTAATGTAATAAAAAAACGAATTGTGATAAGAACTGATAAATCTATAAGAAAAAACGAAGACGATGTCAGAAAAATTATTAGCGAAAGTGTGCCAAAAGATGCAAATCTACAAGCAATTTTTTTCGATACTACAACCGGTGAGGTAACTATAGAGGTAAAACGTCCATGGCTCTGTCAAAGAAATGTAGAGGAGTTTAATCATGCAGAAATGGCAGAAAAAACAGGCTGGAAAATACGTGTTAGAAAATCTACAAATAGGCAATCGAGTACAATTCAAAAGATAAACTATCAGCTTAAAGCTTCTGCTACTGATAGAGCAAAACATCTCAAACAGATAGGTGAGGAAATTTTCAGATCACGTCTAACTCAAAAATCTGAAGTATCATTACTGACATTAGGAGGGTTTGGACAAGTTGGCAGATCATGTATGTTATTGAGTACATCTGACAGTAAAGTTTTGATTGATTGTGGGATAAACCCTGGTGCCCGTTCTCCTGATGAAGCGTTCCCAAGGCTTGATTGGGCTAACATAACTCTAGATGAACTTGATGCTGTTGTAATTGGTCATGCACATTTTGATCACACTGGATTTTTACCAGTACTCCTAAAATATGGATATAAGGGACCAATTTACTGTACTGAACCTACACTTCCTATGATGAATTTAATACAACTTGACTCGATAAAAGTTACAGCAGCCCAAGGCAAAATGCCGATATATTCGGAAAGAGATGTTTTTCAGGTTATGAGACAAACCATTACTCTTCCCTATGGTGTTGTAACCGATATTTCTCCTGACATTAAACTAGTTCTGTCTAACGCAGGACATATCCTTGGTTCAGCCACATGTCACTTTCATGTTGGAAATGGTGATCATAATTTTGTATACACTGGAGACATCAAATATGGTAAAAGCATGCTTCTTGAAAGTGCTTACACAAACTACCCGCGTGCAGAAACTCTTCTTATCGAAAGTACATATGGTGCAAAGGAAGACATACAGCCAAGCAGAGAGGAAGTTGAAGCAGCATTCATCGCATCAGTCAATTCAGTTCTTAAAAATAGAGGAAAGGTTCTCATTCCTATTCCTGCTGTTGGCAGAGCACAAGAACTTATGATGGTTATTGACAAATACATGAAGTCTGGAGAACTAACTGAAGCTCCAGTATTCATGGAAGGAATGATACAGGAGGCCACTTCAATACACGAATCATTTCCTGAATATCTAGTAAGGGAGCTTAAGCAGAAAATTTTGGAAACAGATGATAATCCATTTGATTCTGAATACTTTACAAATGTTGAACACCCGAATGATAGAGATGAACCATTACGCGATGGATTACCTTGTATCATAATTGCCACTTCTGGTATGCTAGAAGGAGGTCCGGTACTTGACTACTTTAGAAACATTGCACCTCACAAACAAAACAAGATATTGTTTGTTTCCTATCAGGTAAACGGAACACTAGGAAGAAGGGTGATGGATGGTGGTAGACAGGTTTCGATTTTGGGAAAAGAAGGAAAGATAGAAGTGATTTCAATTAATTGTAGTACAGAACGTCTGGACGGATTCAGTGGGCACAGTGATTATAACCAGTTGATGGGATTTGTACAAAAACTACGACCTAAACTTAGACGTGTTCTTGTAAATCACGGCGAAAAGAGGAAATCAGAAAACCTATCCATGTCGATACGTAGAATGTATAGGGTTACATCACATTACCCACAAATTCAGGAAGCGATTAAATTATTTTAGATTATAGTCTGGCTTCCAAATTTTCACTCTTGGTGGAGTCACAATGATTCTTTCTTCACCAAGACGTGCAATGTCAGCGTTACAATCACGGGAAATCACATACAAATCCTCTACAACCTTTCTGAGCTTTTCAATGTCCTTTTGTGCTAGCGGTGTGACCCTGAGAATTAAAATCATACCTTTCTTGATATCCTCCTTAATTGAGTGAATATCACTAGGATCTCTAATTGTAATCGCTTTTAGATAGGTGGGGTTTTCCTGTTTTTGCATCATTTTTCTTTTAATCAGCTGTCCAAAAAGTCTTTCTTATTTTTTTATTAATGAAGAAAATTTTTCACGCCTAGATTCTAAATTGCAAATATGAAATTTCTTCAGCACGATCTACTGAGATTTCTGTAACAATCTCATTTTTGTGTACGGTAACAACACCGGTTTCATTTTTTGGTGCATCTGAATAACGTAATGTAATTTTAGCTGAAAATTCGATATATTTTTCGATATAATTCCCTCTTAGCAGTGTTGTTGGTCCTACATGTTCCTTAGCTTCAAGTAGGATATCATTCGGTAATGCTAGTGCACACATCATTTCATTTTCATTTTTGTTTCTTCCAACAACCAACTTTACATCTTGATCCAGTCTGAAGTGTCTTCCAATCTTTAACAGGTCTATGTCATTTGTTGTCGGTGTCTCAATATGTTTAAACAAGTCTATAGCTCTTAACGAGAACGCAGGATCTGTTAATAGACATCCTCCTCCAGCATTTGGAGGATCCTCTATTCCAAATTCTTTTGCCATCTGCAGCTGCTCTTTTCTTGAACGACCACGTATCATACCAAGATCTTTTCTTTTTATCAAACCATTTTTCTCTGGATCCGTAGCTGGTAATAATGCAGCAGACAACGGCCTAACAATTTTTCCTTCTAGATTAGATAATTTTTCAATTTTTTTAAGTGCAGGAGCAAATTGACTCATTGGTCTTTGACCAAGCACTTCACCTGAAATAATAAACTCCGCACCAATTTCCTCCATGTGTTTTTTACCCGCTTCAAACATCATTGCTCTGCAATCAATGCATGGATTCATACCAGATCCGAAACCATGCTTTGGATGTTTTAACATCTCAATGTATTCGTCTCCAAGATAAACGGTTTTTAGATTAACTCCTAGATCATCTGCTCTTTCTCTGATCTCAAAGCCACATCCTCTACCACAATCAAAATCACAAAACGGAGTCTTGATCGCCACTGCTGAAACTTCAAATCCTTGTTTCTGCATGGTTTTGATGGCAAGCGTGCTATCTAGTCCACCCGATAGTAGCGCCACTATTTTCTTTTTTTCTTTGGTTTCCGCCAATACAGTTACAAAATAATCTGTATATACAAACTTTGCAACAGACATAAATTCATAAAAACACCTTTTTGAACAGTGAAAGCACGTAGAAAAAGACTGGAAAAATATTGTAATGCACTTAATTGTGATACACTTGTTACTTTTGAACCTGAGAACTTATTCTATCTAACAGGTTTTTGGGGAGAAGCGATCGGTGTTCTAGAAAATGATGGAAAAACCACAATCATTGCTCCGGAACTAGAAGCTGGTAGAGCAAAAGACGAGTCGATTAATTGTGATGTTGTAACCTCACAGCGAGGGGGATTGATCTCCACCTTGGCATCATTAAAGAAAAAAAAAATCTGTGCTGACTGCCAGAATTATTCTATGATGAAGTCTTTGAAAAAATATATCCCACGATTAAAGCAGTCTTCTGAACCATTTTACAACGCTCGCATAATCAAGGATTCTGAAGAAGTTCGTATTTTGAAAAAGGCATCTTCCATCATAGATCAGATGTTTGAATTGTGTACACAAACCATAAAAAAAGGTAGAACGGAATCAGATCTACAGGCAATTTTGATGTCATTTGCTATTACAAACGATATGCATGATACTGGATATAGATCAACTCTGAATCCGTTAATCATAGCTGGTGGCCCAAACGGTGCACTACCACATGCTCAAGTTACCAAAAGAAAGTTTGCAAACGGTGACATGATTGTGATTGACTTGACACTGCGATACAAAGGATATGTTTCAGATGCAACTAGAACATTTGGACTTGGTTCAATCTCCAAAGAGGCAAGGACTGTATATGAAATTGTCAAAGAATCACAAATGGCAGGCCTAGCGGTTGTAAGACCACAAAGAACCTGCAAGTCCGTAGATGAGACATGCAGAAAAATTATCGAAAAACACCATTATGGTCCACACTTTATCCATTCAACAGGTCATGGCATCGGGCTTGATGTTCATGAAAGTCCGAACATTACCAGTAAAAGTACTACAAAACTGAAAAAAGATATGGCAATTACTGTAGAACCTGGAATTTACATACCAAACAAACTTGGAGTCAGAATTGAGGATTCTGTAATAGTTAGGGACAGACCAATTGTAATGCACAAGTTTACGAAGGATTTGGTTGTAATTTGAAAAAATTAACCAGTGTCTACTAAAGTCTCTTAAAACTACACTAACGAAATTATTTTCTACCAGATTATATTTTCAATAATAGTATTTTGGGAGACATTAGGAGACCGTAATTTTTTGGTGTAAAAGTAAAATCAAAACAAACAGTTTTGTCAAGTTTTGTCGTCTTTTTTCGCCTTAAAGATATCTCGTTATAGAAACCATGAGCAATTGGTACGATCCAGACCACCTTTCTGAAGGCACAGTGAGAGACAATCCTGGACATGAAGAGAATGATGACTGGGACTGTGAAATTGAATTAAGCTGTCACAAGACAGAAAATAGCGGTCGTGTAAGTACTGTTTTCATGCGTTACCTACGTGATAAATATGGTCATAAGGTTGCTGATAGGACACTGAAAAGAGCACAGAAAAGAGGTCAAAGGTCCAGAGCAGAACACACACCTACTATGTCTACAAGCACACAGATGCCATCAGGCGTATTCTAGACAATCAATCTTTTTTGTAAACCTAATATTTCTAGAACACAATTTCCGATTCGGCCAACTTTAACTTTAACTCGTAAACTTTCCTCGTCAGTTCACGAATTTTTTCCATTTCATATGGTCGGTTAAACTCAAGGCTACGTAATTCATGTTCCAATTTATCAAGTTGTACATGCAAGTCACTATTTGAATTTTCGTGGTCTGCCATAAAACATCTACCTAATACTATTATTTATACAAATCATTTTATTTTCTTTTTGGCGTGTTTTAATTTCATTTTTAATTGTTCTAGTTGTTCTCGTAAGTTTTTGGCTGTGTCTATCTTTAACATATGTTCCGAGCAGGAAGTTTCTTGTTCATTCGTATGATTCCATTTAGCTCTGTTACAAATTGTACACATACCAAAGTTATCATTAGACAAATTTTTCACGATCACAAGCTGCTGTGTGTTCCATCGCACTTTCCAGTTTCATCGTTACTGTGTTTGCATCCGCAAAATGCAATGAAGCCGTCTTCTGCAGCTTTAAAAATTCTCGGTCCAAGACCTGAGCCAGCATGAGAACCATCACATAGTGGCTGGTTTTGGGATTTTCCACACATGCATACATGATATTCTTTTCCTGCTTCAACTTGCACAGGATATGGTTTTTTCTGTGGTATTTCTGGTTCAGTCATAATTTTTCTGAAAACATCTTCCTTGTAAGTGTATCATTATGATTTTGTTTGTTTGCGCGAGCACTCGATGCAAAATTTCCCAACCTCAAAAACATAAAGTAGTTTTTGACACGCTTTGCATCTTCTCTCTGATCTGGTTTTGTCGTATCCGTATGGCATGATGATTACTACCATTGTCTAGTTACGTTTTAAGATTTTTTGTGAACTAATGTACAAACGTTAATTAGTAGTCTGGAGATTTTTTTGAATACTTGGCAACATTCAAGCTAACACTGTCAGATAAGAAAGGAAAATCAACTTCTAAGGAACTGAAGGACAATGATGCTAATCCTTTACTTGGGTTACTAATAGGTCAAGAAACTGATGCTTCTATTGTTGGACTGCAAGGAAAGATCATGATTACTGGTGGCAGTGACAAGTCAGGCGTTCCTATGCGAGGAGATGTGGGAGGAATGCCAAGAAAACGTATTTTGATACCAAAAGGAGTTGGTTTGCAAGATACAGAAAAGGGTTTGCGAAAGCGAAAGCTGGTCAGAGGAAATACAATTTCTGAAGAAATTTATCAAATTAACTGTAGATATGATGGTGAACTTCAGATAGACGAGCCAAAGAAAGAAGCTCCAAAGAAAGACGAGCCAAAGAAAGAAGCTCCAAAGAAAGACGAGCCAAAGAAAGAAGCTCCAAAGAAAGACGAGCCAAAGAAAGAAGCTCCAAAGAAAGAATAGGTTAACATAACACGATTTTCAATTCAGCATATTGCACTGGAAAGACTCACTTCCTGATTGGTACTTAAAAAAATATGGAAAGCAGCCATGTATCAACATTGGCACCGCTGGTCATGTTGACCATGGTAAGACAACTCTAATTCAGGCTCTAACTGGATCATGGACAAGCGTACACAGCCAAGAGCTAAAAAGAGGCATTACTATCCGTGTTGGATATTCAGACTCGGCATTTTACAAGTGTAAGAGTTGCAAACCACCATCATGTTATTCAACAGATCCAAAATGCCATAATTGTGGAAAAGAAAGTGAGTTATCAAGAGTAGTAAGCTTCGTTGATAGTCCAGGACATGAAAGTTTAATGGCAAACATGCTTTCAGGTTCTGCATTAATGGATGGTGCCATGTTATTGGTTGCAGCAAATTCCAAAGTTCCTCAACCTCAAACCAAAGAACACCTACTTGCACTACAAACATTAGGAATTAAACAAATTGTGATTGTTCAAAACAAAGTTGACCTTGTATCATATGAAAACGCTTCATCAAACTATGCTGAAATTACAAAGTTTGTAAAGGGAACAAAAGCCGCCAGCTCTCCAATTATACCAATTTGTGCACAGTCATCACTTAACATTGATGCACTAATAGGCGCCATTGAAGAGAACATTGAAACCCCAACCAGAAATGAGTCTAAGGATACTATAATGCATGTTTTACGATCTTTTGATATCAATAAACCTGGCACCAAAATAAAAAATCTCAAGGGTGGCGCAATTGGTGGAAGTTTAATACAAGGAAAGTTTTCAATCGGTGATGAAATTGAGATCAAACCTGGAATATCAAATGCAAAGAAAAAATCTTACGAACCCATACAAACGGAGATAGTTTCTTTAGGAACAGGTGCTGGTACTGTGGACAATGTAAAGCCTGGAGGTCTTGTTGCAATTGGAACAAAACTTGATCCATCCCTTTCAAGGAGTGATTCATTATTGGGTTCTGTCATTGGTAAGCCTGGCACACTTCCTGAAAATTCAACTGTGTCTAAGATGGAAATTAACTTGTTTGATACTGCTGTAGGTACACAAGGAGATACCAAGGTTACACCAGTACAGGTTGGAGAGCTGTTAAGGGTAAATATTGGAACCGCTCCAGTTCCAGCCAAAGTAAACAAGGCAAAGGCTGACGAGATAGAAATTGAGTTTAGAAGACCAGTATGTCTTTTTACTGGAGGAAATGTTGCACTAAGTAGGAGAATCTCAGAAAGATGGAGACTCATTGGAGCAGGAGTAGTTGTTTGAAGTTATCTGTGATACTAATTTTCTAATTTATCTATCCACTAGAAGGATCAAAAATATTGATTCTGCTGATTCAGAAATTGGCGATTTCCAGTACGTTGTTCCCCTCGTGGTATTGAGTGAGTTACAAAGACTTTCAACAATTCCAGACAAAGAGCAGGACGCCAAAAAAACACTGGAATTTGTGCGCAATCTAAAAACTATCCCAATCTCTGGCAAGTATGCAGATTACGCAATAACCAAGCACGTAAAAAAACACGGAGGAATGGTTGCAACTATTGACAAGGAACTGAAGGGCAAAATTAAAAACTTGGGCGGCTCAGTCATGTCACTTTCAAACGACAAAATTGTTTTGGAACCCTAGCAAAATTTAACTGTAAAAGCGTGCAAAATTAAGCAAATGGGAAACCTCAAACTTACAAGTTCTAATTTTTCTGATGGCGGTGAGATACCACGAAGATTTGGATACAAGAATGGCAACAAAATTCCAGCGCTTTTTGTTAATGAAATGCCTGAAGGAACAAAATCTAAGGCTCTGATTATGGATGACCCGGATGCGATGGGAGCTGTTGGCAAGGTTTGGGTGCATTGGGTTGTCTGGAATCTCCCTACCGGTCCACACATCAATGTCATGACAGGCACCAAGGGTATGACAGACTTTGGTGAAGTGGGATATGGTGGACCTGCACCACCTGACAAAAGGCACACATACGTCTTCAAATTGTACGCATTAGATAGTAAACTGGATCTTCCTGAAGGATCTACAAAGAGCGAACTTGAAAATGCAATGGAAGGTCACATCATAGAACAAGCAACACTTACAGGCACATACGCGCCTTGAAAATTTAATTCTCTTTCTCTGCTATACGTATATTTAGATACTTATCATCAGGAGAAAATTTTGCCGGGTGTACCAAGACTGTTGACTCGTTACATTTTTTGCATGTGTCCTTCATCGTGTATATTTTACATATAGGACACTTTCTTAACTGAAACCGCACTAACCCCCACCAGTCTTTTTGGATTCTTCTCTCGTAAACTTGAAGGTTCCCTTATTTTTTTCTGTGGTTTTTTGGATGGTTTCTAAAATTGGCTTCAGCGTGTTTTCTGCAGACTTGAAATCTGATGATTTAATACTAATCCGATACTTTGGGGCACCAACATATAACACGTCTACTTTATCTTTATTATCATTCTCTTCAAATCCTTGTAGTGATTTCTTGATGTTTTCCACTCCGTTGTAACTGTTATCCGTTATTTCCAAAATTCCTCTGATTTCTACTGATGGAAGTTTAATCTTCGAACTTACATCCATGAACACATCACTAGTTTTTTTCGGGAGCTTTAAACTTTCAATAACACTGATGCCATTTCTGGAAACATCAAATGCAGCATCATAGATAGAGTCATACTTTGAAAAAATTTTATCTTCCAGCTTTTCTATATCACTTGCTGACAGATTTGCCCTTTCCTTTACCGTTTTAATTATGCCCTTTCCCTTGTCGTGACGTTTTACGTCTAACATCTTCTTTTTCTGCTGATCCCTTGAGATCTGTTTTAATGACAAATCAATTTCTTTTCTACCCCTACTGATCTTTTTTACGAGGAGAACCTTCTTGCTTCCAACCTTGATAAATTTCCCTACATTTCGTACCCAGCCCTGTGCTATCTCTGAGATGTGTAAAAATCCCGGTATGTTTGAATACTCATCTAAGCTCACATATGCTCCATGATCACCAATTCGGGTAACTGTGGCAATAACAATCTCTCCTATTTCTGGCATTTCATATACTTCAGATGTCATTCCCTGTATTTTTTTGATAAGGTAATTTATTGTTGCTGATCAGAAGTCGATTCCTTTCTTTGCCTTTATTCCAGATTTGAATGGATGTTTAATCTCTTTCATTTCAGTCACAAGGTCAGCTAGCTCGATGACTTCCTTGGTGGCATGGTTACCCGTAAGCACAAGGTCAAGCTCTGCAGGCTTTGATTTTATCATATCTATGACATCATCCAGTTTCAACAATTCCAATTGGATTGCATAATTAATCTCATCCAAGATGACGACATGGAATTTACCAGACATTATCTTTTCCTTACTAATCGCCAGTGTATCGTTTGCCGCCTTTACGTGCTCTTCGCGAGGGCTTTTATCATCCAAAATTCCTACAAATCCTTTACCAGCAGTAATCAGTTCAAACTCTGGTGCTAACCTTTTTGCAGAATCAAGCTCGCCGAAATGCCAGGAACCTTTTACAAATTGCACCATGCAAACTTTGTGGTTGTATCCTACCGCCCTCAGCACAAGTCCTAGTGCAGCTGAGGTTTTCCCCTTACCTCCTCCAGTATACACTATAACAAGTCCTTTTTGGCCCATACCTACTTTGAATTTTCTCTAAACTAAAAAGATTGATAGTAGATGAAATTCCTAGACAAAGAATTGAAGATTCCAAGATTAGTTATTGCCGGAGCAACCAGCGGAGTAGGCAAGACATCTGTCACGTCCGCAATAATTTACGGGATCAAGAAGCGCGGTCACAACGTTCAGCCGTTCAAGGTTGGACCTGATTACATTGATCCTAGTTATCTTTCTTCAATCTCAAAGAACAATACAAAAAACTTAGATGTTTGGCTTATGGGAGAAAATGAGCTTGTGCAAAGTTTTGTGAAAAACTCTACATCTGATATTTCTATAATTGAGGGTGTTATGGGATATTACGATGGGTTTGGCGGCAAGACTAATTATGCAAGCACACACCATGTTGCGTCGCTACTAAAAGCTCCAACAGTTTTAGTACTGGATGCAAGTAAAGCAGCCCGTTCCATTGCAGCAACTGCACTTGGGTTTACAAAGTTTCACCGTAACTCTAGGATCATTGGAATAATTTTGAATAAGATTGGTAGCAAGAAACATGAAAAGATGTGCAGACAAGCACTTGCAAATCTGAAGGCTCCAATACTTGGATCCATACTAAAAAATTCTGAGAGTATGGAGTCACGACACCTTGGGCTTATTCCTATAAATGAGCAAAAGTCACTGCAAAATAAGATTAGTAAAGTTTCGCGAGAGATTTCCGACAATCTTGACATTGACAAGATAATTCAGATTTGCAGAAGTGTTCCACAACTACCAAAGGCTCAGCCTAAAAAATTCAAAAAACCAACATCAACAGTAGCTGTTGCACTTGACAGCTCGTTTAATTTCTATTATCATGACAACCTTGAGGCACTACGCAGAGAAGGGGCAAAACTGAAATTTTTCAGCCCGGTAAGCGACAAAAAAATTCCAGCCTGTGATTTAATCTACATCGGGGGTGGATTTCCAGAAGTCTTGGGTCAGTCACTTGAACGGAATACGGCAATGAGGAAGATGATAAAAAAACGTGCCGAAGATGGAACATCGATCTATGCAGAATGTGGAGGGCTGATGTATCTGACAAAATCAATAAGCTTTGGTAAAAAGAAATACAAGATGGTTGGCTTGTTCGATGCGGAAACGCATATGACAAAAAAGATGACACTAAACTATACTGAAGGAAGAATTAGATCAAACTGTTTGGTCTCTGCACCAGCAAAGTTTCGCGCACACGAGTTTCATTACTCAAAGATTAGAAACTTGCCAAGAGATGCAAAGCTAGTCTATGATCTTAAGATTGGTGAGGGCATAGATAACAAAAAGGATGCACTTTCTGAATACAATACGCTTGCATCATACTGCCACCTGTATTTCGATAGTGCAAAGTATGCTTCAAATCTGTTAAATTAAATTTTAGCTCCAAGTTCTAGGGTACTATCAACCATTGTCTCTAGCCTTGCTTTTACACCATCGTCAACTATCTGGTCATTTTGTATAGTATCCGCAGTGACAAAAACTGCTCTAGGGTTTGTAATGACGTTAAAGTAAGACATGAGCTGGGTTAGCAAAGTTTGAACATCCACAAAGCCAGAATTGCTTGAAGCCAAGACAACGAGACCTGCAGCCTTTCCTTCCGTTTTTTTGTAATCAATGTATTCGAACAGGTTTTTCAAAGCGGCACTAAAAAACGAGTTATAAATCGGAGTTCCTATGAGCCAAATATCAGCTTCTGTAATGTCCTTGGTCGCCTCTTTGGTAGCTTCGCTAACATTTCCATCGCCAGTATAGTAATCAATACCACCTTCTGAAAGGTTGATTATCTTTACATCCGGATTCTTTTGTTTTACATAATCAAAGACATGCTTCATCAAAACCGGGGTCTTTCCATTTTTTCTTGGGCTGCCTGAAATTACCACAACTTTTGTCAATTAATTCTGTAAAAATAAGGCATTACTTAGTTTTTGCTTCTAGAACTATGTTCTGCAATCATCTCATCCAACCTTTTGATATACTTGGATGGATCATCCTTGTGTACGGAAAGCTCGCCAGTCTCCGTTGTAGTAAGAATTACTATTTGGTCTATTTTTTCTTTCGTCCGTTCCTCCCATGCAATAGTATAGAATGTTGCCTGGACAAGATAATTCTCGTTTATCTCGTTCCATTTTCGCCTAGCAGTTTTAAAGTCAATAATACTTAATTTTCCCTCGTATTCTGCTACACAATCAACCGTCCCAGCGATGCCAAGCCGTTTGCTATACAACCCAGTCTCTAATGCCCTGATCATGTTAATTTTGTCCAGCGCTGGTATCATCTGGCTGAAAAGTCTGGCTGGAAGACTACCATATTTTACAGCAAGAACATCATTTTCCGGCTCGTTTGATAGGCATGATTCGATTATTTTATGTACTTTTGAGCCTCTGGAGGTTGCAGCCTTCATTACCTCATTTGCAGCCTCTTCGCCTACGGATTTTCTCCATGCAAGAATACCCTCAGGTGTAAAACTCTTCAAAAGTGAGGTGATTGAGATGAGTGTTCCGTCGGGGGTGTCATAATATCTGACGCCGTTGACATTGACCTGCTTGATTTTTGTAATTATAGGATGTAAAATATGCGTAAATGGCATGTTTTATCGACTCATTTCCATATTAAAAAGTGGAATGGAGATATGTCAACCAAGAAATCTCGATTTAACAGTCTCCGGTTTCCTTCTTACCTCAAAATAACAACTACTAAAGTATTATGAATGAAAAATACTAGAATATTCACTATATACTAACCCATTACAAACTAATTATTCAAGAGCTAGGTTTTCTCAGTATTTTCTTCGCTTAATCCAACCTTTTGCAGATGCCAGACTTCTTTTTGCTGCGGCCAGTT